>Ga0116229_10012118_pt1 | contig 12518 bp, 14 predicted proteins | sample S1TSphgellanicum_3_FD_87313 | JGI IMG/M metagenome (GOLD analysis project Ga0116229, IMG submission 87313) | Host-associated microbial communities from peat moss isolated from Minnesota, USA - S1T2_Fc - Sphagnum magellanicum MG | ecosystem: Host-associated > Plants > Peat moss > Unclassified...
CAACCCGCCCCTCTACCCCTCAAAGGGTTGTGAGCTAGGGAGCGTGCTCCAACTCCTCCTTATTCCGCTGCTTTATACTTGGGCTCACATTTGAGTCCCTTGAGGAGTTGGGGGTGCGTCAATTCCCACATTGTACTCCTAGTCAACTTTGCATAAGGACTAGGCACTCTTAATGATTTGTAAACATTTTGCAAGAATGTAATAATAATTTTATTATTTTTGTACTTCTTCACTACAACTAGCATTTGGGGCCAAAGATGAGGTTGAAACCAATTTTGATATGCCCCTAGCTTCTTCATACATTTAAAGGGTCTTCTATTCTCATTATCCTCTTTCTTGATTTCATGGTAATTCAAAATCCTCACATTCTATTGGATTCTAGGCCTCCCAATTGGGAACTTCTCTTTTTGCACATTACATGATGTTACATCATTATTACTCTCTCTCATTTGTGGAAGCTCCCTCTCAACAATTTGCATCTTTTTTTCACTTGAATGTACCTTTGACCTCCTTGATTCTCAACCATTTTGCACAAAGTTGAGACCAAACTAAACTCAAAGAATTTAAGCTTCCCTTAAAGGGAAGAAAGGGAGTGTGGAATGAAAAGACCAAGCCTAAGAATGGCAAGAAATGCTGACTGAATTTCAAGAACAAGTACCCAAAATTAGTACCAACCATCAGAATCAGCTTACCCATGTTGTTGGGGTCTAGTTTAACAACATTAAAACTAGGGATCTACTTATCAATGCCTATGTAATTATTGTAGGTACCAATTTGCGATAGGTAATAAGCTAAATTATTAAATTTTCAGTTTTATTACATCCAAATTTTGAGAAACTTTGTGATTGGAGGGTCAAAATGAGAAAATGAGAAAAATTAAATATTCACCTGAAATATTTCAAAATGGTAAAGCTACAATGGTAGCTATTTCACTCAAGATAACCAAGAAAAAATAATTCAGACCCCCAAATCCAACAATCTCATTCGCTTGGAAAAAAAAAATTTAGCCTTACACACATCTCTATTCTGCTGAACATTGAAATAATTACCTTTTTTCACCATCTCCATTGGTTCTCTAATATTTTCACAAACCCACCAAAACTTATTACACATTTAATTGTTAGTTCAGATTCTGACCACTGAATCAAGCACTTTCATTGGCCATAACAAATTTTCTTCATGTGTACACACAAGCCTATTCAACACCCACTATACATTAAAGTATTATTAGTACACTAATACTATAACCCCATTAAAAAATGAGAAACTAGAGGTGAGGCCTCCTTGCTTAAGGAAGCTGTTGTTTGTTCATTTTTAATTCACAAGTTTTGATGTTCCTTGACCTCTTCGCATGTATAGCAAATCTTCAAATATTTTGCACCATTTCTTTATTGGAACATGGTCCCTTCACTTTCTTGCCTGATTTCCCTTGGGGTTAAACCCTTTTGGAAAACTCACATTTGTGGAAAAGCTCCCATTCTCCTTGGGATCTCTTTGACTTCCCTTTGGCCTTTTGTCATTGAAGTTTCCTTTCGAACTTGCTTATGTCATGCATTTTTGGAAAAAAAATTAATCCTTGGTCAATTTCTTCTTGACCTTTGCCACATATGAAATTCTTTCCATTTTTGTGATGACTTTGAGAAAGGCCTTGGACAAATTTCCTTCAATCGGGACCTTAAATATGGCTAAATAGAAAATGAAAAACCATAATAAAATGCTTGTGCTGGTTAATGGGCATGAATCCATATCATAGAGCCCACAAAAGGGTCCAAATCCTAACCATTGCGCCATTTAACGATGACAATTTGTTAACCCCTCTTTTTTTTTCCACCTGGCCCTCACTTTGTCTCTGCTATAATAAACCAGAGTGGCACATCCATTGGTCACAATTGTATATTCTTGGTCTTTGATTCCTTTTTCTCTGGGTCTCTTTCTTTTTGTAAAAACCTGCCCTAATTTTTTAGTGTATTTAAGTGAACATTGCCGGGCCCAAGAACTCCGCGATGATCTTCCGAAATGGAACATTTTGTTGTGGGATCTTATGTGTATGGTAACTCCGGCCTGGGTGCTCGTTATTTTGGGAATGCCCCAGATAAAGGGCATTGTCCAGTGTAAAAATTCATACTTTAGTATGTTTTTAAAAATAAAAATGACTGTGATATGCAGCAGGTACCAGTTGAGTATCATGGTTTAAAAGTTATAAAAAATGGTACGGGCATTTTGAAAATTTTCAAATGCATGTGTCTGCTTTTCAAAAAGGCCAGGTGGGGTTTTATGCTCTGTAAAAAGAGGACCTCTGCCTACACTTAAAAATCTGAGAGTTTCTACAAAATGGAAGAAATCCTTCTGAAAATTAGGGCAGGTTTTTCTGCCCGAGGTCCCTACCTTGTTTTTGGGTACGTGTCACAGGGGGTCCTGCCCTTGTGTATAGGCAGCTCTAAACAAGGAAGGGCCTCTGGACGCCCTTCCTTTCTTCTATGGACGAATAGGCGACAGTAGTTGGCCTGCACATTAAAATTCCCGAGCTCCGTCGCCCAACCACACCTTGCAAAAATCGCAAAACAAACAAACAAAATGTCGAAGAAAGGAAACAAACACGAACAACAAAAACTCTTGTAACGGGGCTCTTGGCGACGACGGCAGAGAGAGAGAGAGAGAGAGAGAGAGCGAGGCTTGTTGCCCAAACTTTTATTGAGATGTAGATCAGTTTGAACAAATTTCAAATAGAGCTGATCAGTTGCTGTGAGAGACAGACAAACAAACCATCCTAGAATTTTGAGAAATTCTCATGCACAGAGAGAGACAAACACGGTATAAGGATTCCGTACCGTGTTTGGTCACTTTGAAAACCCTACATAGTAGATATGGTAAAATTATGATATGGATATGTAGGTTGTGGTTTTTATGTCACACTGCAACCATCATTGCCTCAAAGAAGTCTTTGTGAGCTGCATCCAACTCAGACATGCTCTAATTGACCTCTCTGATGTTGTCTTCCGAACCTTCAAGGGGCCTGGAAACACTGTCAGATAGCTAGCAACTGCACGTAAAGAGTTCGCTCAAAATTGTCTGAAGATAGATGTGTTCCATTTCGTGCAATGAGAGAACTTGCAACGTCCCTCACTATCTTCAAGACATTCTCCCTCCCTGTCTGGCATTCAAAGATTAGGTATCATTGCTGAAATTAGGGTTTCCAAACGCTTGATGATACTGTTCAGTGTGGAATCTAAAGAAAGAAAATTGTCCTGTTTTCATCGTTTTCGCGCTGTTTTCTCGGGAGAGAGAGGAGGATAGCAGTGATTGATTGACCAGCACGCTTGCCATCATCATCAACAACAACAGTGTTTTATTCTGTGTTCTTTTTCTTCTGGACTTTAGGGTTTCTTGTCCATGTTTGAAGGTCTTTAGAGGTGGATGCTGTAGCAGAGAGTAGTAGATGCGAATGGGTGGACGACGGGGCTGAAGGATTCTCGATCGCAACCACAATTTGAAAGAGAGTCGGAGCAGTAGTGGCAGCCATGGAAGCCAATGCTCTAGTGGCCGCAGGAGAAGGGCAAAGCACATACGAAGGTGACGAGATGGTGTTACCTGTGATGAGTGAGACCAATGCTGTGTTGTTGCTGGTGGGCTTATTTCTGGCTGCCATGAGTAAGTTTTACATGTAAAACTCAAACACAATGCGAGGCATCATCTCTGTGATAGTTGGGTCAAACTCATGCCCTTGGTGCGCTTTAGTGTGCATTCTTTTGTTTCCTCTGCTTGTTGGTGCTCACCCTAAAGTGGTTTTGTTACGGGTGCACAGCTCCACTCACACTGCTGCCTCTGTTTCTGAGAGATTCACAAGGAAGGAGACGAGTGGGGGTGATAACTGCTGTTTCAATACTGGCAGCTGGAGTGTCAACCCTAGTTGCTGTATTTGTAGGCATGAAATGGAATTCTATGGGAGACTATGGTGAAATGGTTCACTCGGGGATTGCACTTCTATATGCAAGTAGGTAGCCATGGGGCATGTGTGAATAGACTATTTTGGAGCATTGACAATATTTAGTCTTGGAACCAATCTTTTCTGTTTTATATCCGCAGGTTAGCAATTGATTGAGGTTGTCAAATTCTGTGTTGGCAGTGACCCAGCTGCCAGGAAACATTATTTTGTGGATGGACTCTGGTGAAGGTCTGCGATTCATCTTCCAGGTTCTCTTCAGCTGTGTTTCTTGCATATTCCTCTGCAGCTGGATCCTCCCTGTATTACAGAAGGGTGCAAGTTTCTTCCATACACAAACTCAGGGTACAGACAACAAGTCAGTCTCTGTAAGTGTCAACATGTGCTCCTAATCAGGGATGTAACTAACATTTTAAGATTGTTATTGCTCAGGAGATGTTTATTTCCATGATGTGAAATTGCAAGGTTTTCCAGAGACTGTTAATACGCCTGGTTGCTTTAATTTGTACATCTGACAGGTGTAGTGGGTACGAGTATGCCATTGACCAAGGTGATGTTGTTTATTGTGGAGAAGCCAGAGGATGTTGCAGCACTGCGTCTCAGGCAACAGGAGGAGCTAGATAAGAGAGCACAAGAGAGTGCACAGAAAAAAAAAGAGCTGCTGCAACAGCGTCGACTGATGCGGATTGCTGAGCATAACCAGAAATTCCAAAGTATGTACATTCTGTCTGTTTTCAGTTTTGAAATAAGATACTGTGATGGATTCTAGAACACTTGGACAACATCCTCCCGTGCATGAATTTAGATTAAATGCACAACCCTCTGAGACAGTCAGCAAACATCTAAAGGAAGAACATGCCCACCTGCATCAAGTGATGGCTTTGTTTAAAATCAGTTTTACATGGCATTGCAACTTTTAGGAGCAGGAACTTGAACTATTCCTTGTACATGTCTCAAAGGTGCTTCACTGAGTTTGCAAATGTCACAGGCAGTTGGGCAAGTTTTCTTACTTTCACCTGCTGGTTGTTGTTTGTTACTTGATTGACTTTGGCAGGCTCAGGTCATGGTGCTGGACGGTATGCCAGGTGACTGGGTTCCCATGTTATGAAAGTGCCTGGTGGTAGCATCAAAAATTGATAAAATCCAGAGGAAGTGAACATTGAAGTTGAGACCATGAAAGTCATCATGTGCAGACAAGTCAGGACTTGATGCTGAGATGTCTGGGTCTATTAACAGAGTAAAATCATGAAGTAGGGACAAAGACAGGGAGTTAATCGATGACAATCATCTGGATTCTCTGGAAGGATGAAGCCATTGCCAGAGAGTTTCACTGACCACCAACTGTGACACCCAGATTTCTGAACCACTCAGGAGCTCATAGATGGATAACACTGAAAGGCCTGGTAAAATAATAAATAGGGAGCTTTATATGATCACAGAAAATGAGATACAAAAAACAGGAAGTCCAAGTGAAGGCTGGAAGGCTCACAGGGATATTCTGAGGAAACAGCTGAGGACTGCCCGCACTCACATTTGGCTGTAGATGATGTTAGAAGTTCAAGTTTGACAGAGTCTACATACAGAATTGGTGCATTTTATATATACAAACACCTTCCTACTCCAAACGCTTTTGTAATCAACCTTTTGTGAGCCAAGTGGACAGGTATCTGTCCAGACTCCAGACCCCTTTGAAGTTTCTTTGAAAAGCCATATAGGTGTTTAGGGTTAATAAGCGAACCAAAAGTAGAGATAGAAAGAAAAATGTGTTGTGCATGGATTACAGCAAAATTCCAGCAGCCTTTTCTTTACTGGGGAAATGTTGCTGAAAAACAAAATTCAAACTTCAAAAAGAAGTGATATTTTAGGTTATCAGTCTCCACAAGCGAAGGAAAAAAAAGGTTAAAATCATCAGATTCATCTGTTTGGTTTTCAATGTGTAGACAGAAATATAACAGGATGATTGAAGACTTGTACTTTACTTCTGGTTTATAGCCAGATTTGACTAGATATTCGCAGGGATGATTGCCACTTTGGCAACAAACAAAAATTCTGGAAAAAAAAACACTGAATTCTGCTTGCACAAAAAAACAGATGCTGTAGTACTCTGACATTACTCCCTGGAAGAGTTTAAATTCATTAGTAATGGCAGAATTTATTACAAGTCATGAAACATTTAGGGTTTCATTGACTGCTGGGTACTCCATTGACTGCTCCCCAGTGTGATTAGCATGATTTTTTGTATGTTATCCGTAAAATGTGACTTCAATTACTGTGGCACAGTTGACCATTTTGTCAACTGAAGAGAATTGAAGCAAATGGGTATAAAGTAGCACACATTATGAAGACTTTAGAGGAGCAATAGAAGTTGGAACAAACAAAAAAACATCTGTGACCAAAAAGATCCTGGAAGGAAAGATATCCACATATTGGTCATTTGTCTGCATTGATAGGACAAGTGCATCATAAGTGTTGAGCAATGGACATACCGCAAAGTGAAGTCCATGGACCACAAGTGTTTCCTCAGTAGCTGTTATGGTTTCCACTAAAAGTCTAGTCTCCTGAGAGAATTTGTATTGAGGACCCACATTCAGAATCAGATTGCGAGATCAAAAAAGAGGACCCAAAAACATCCAAAACATCCTTCCTGCAGACTTCAACCATGTGTGCAGGACCCCACCACATTCAGAATCACAGGGCAGCAGCCCAGGAGATATCAGCATCTCTGAAACACAATCCTTCAAACACCCTTCACATCTTTGTAATCTCAGAGTGCCATTCAGAGCACCATTGCAAGAAGCCTTCACATCTTTGTAATCTCAGAGCACCAGTCAGAGTACCACTGCAAAAGACCTTCGCAACCTTTGTAGTCTCAAAGCACCATTCAAATCTTTGTAATCTCATTGCACCACTGCAAGTTCTGTCAGGACCCTTTAATCATCAACAGCAAAGGAACTATCCCCACCTCCCAAGTATGAGTTCCAAAGCACTTCACAATTTCTTGCAATCTCAGCGCAGCCATCACAGTTTTTTAGTGCTTATTTTCATCCCATCACTATTTCCTTGTCATCATGGAGTTGAGTCACTTATTACAATACTTGACAGAAAAATTCTTCATTCATCTTCTTCACATCTTTGCAAATTTCAGAGCAGCATTACAACTTCTGTGGGCTTTGTTAATGTTGCATATAGAAGTATCACAAAATGCAAAAGATATAGAATCTCTGAACATTCTGCAAAGTACATGATCAATAAATGCATGAACTTGAAAACTTCTACCCTCTTTATTGCACAAAAGCTGCATATCTGAGCCAGAGTCTTTCCATTGAAGTCTACCAGTCTGTCTGCAACAGACTAATATATTCATATATATTACAACCAACTAGGAAGAACATCCAACGAAAAGGTCAAGACTGAAAGTCAACAATCTTTGCAACCAGCTTCCACCTGCAGGTAGGTGAGGATGTAGAAGTTTGAGTTAACCTCAAGTCCTAGACTTTGCATAACCAACTCAAATTTCTACATCAGAAATTGTACTCAGCAATGTGAATCATCAACAAGAAGTTCTAGACTTAACAAAATCAACCCAAATTTCTACAGCAGAAATTATCTTTCACAATGTGAATCATCAACAACCCAATGAATGTTGCGCATGTATGTCTCCATTACCATGTGCCATTATTGTGAGCATCATCTGGTCAGTGGTGATCAAAGGAATCAAAACATTTGAAGCTAGAATTGATCTCTTTTAGCTGCTGCAGGAGTTCCAGGAGAAGTAGAGTTTATTGTTGTTGCAGTAGCAATTCAAGCTGAAGATTTCACAGGAATGCTTCCATCATTGCCAGCAAGCATGCGGTACTTGTCTTTGCGAGTAAAATTAGTGCATTGAAAGCCCAGAGTCGCAGCAAGAATTCTCTGAGTATAATTTGCTACCTCATGTGGCGATTTTCCAGCTGCACATGTAAGCTCTTGGGGCAGTTGGTTGAGGAAGGTGACCTCATAGACAGGCCTAGGGTTCATGAGGAAGAAGAAAGGATCCATGCATTTCCATCCGGTAGCAGTAGTGCCATGAAACATAGACATACTGTTGTTCACGGCAACTGGGGTGATTTGGTCTGTCAGCTCCGCGAAGAGGGAAGAGAACCGTAGAAGGAAAGGCTCACGGCAAGTGGTTCCTTCAGGACAGATCGCCAAATCTCCTTCCGCCAAAAGCTTGCGAATGTTGGCGGCATCCTGATCTCTGTTGCGGGTAAGTGCCACAGTTTTGATGGGGGAAAGCACCTCAGAGAGACGAGAAATGGAGTACGTAACCGCCGTGATACGCCGACCCAAAGCGACTGAAAGAAAAATAGGATCCAGTAAAGATCTGTGAGAACAAACGAACAGTACTCCGAGCTTCGTACCATTCTTGTCTTGCACGGAAGCGGGAGGTTTCCCCTTGATCACCACTCTGACGCCAAGCGAAGTGACGAGAAAATACCCCCAACTCATCGGAAGTGCACCTGCAGCTATGCGTAAGATGGCGAGGATAAAGCCCACAGGCATCCAAAGGAGAGTGATGAGAGCGAGAAAAGGAGTGGGTCGTTGCACAAGACGTCCGTCGTAGAAGACTATTGTTTTGGCGAGCTTCTCTTTTCTCAGTGGCGGCTCCATCTCTGTTGTGTTTGCAGGGACGACGTAGCCTTCCTGGACCAAACAACGAGGACCCATTCGTCAGTACCCATCCCTTGCCCCCGAGATGCTGCGAGACCATTGTTTGCATGGACAATTATCGCTGCATTTTGAGACAAGATTGTAGAGAAAATGTAGGAAAGCTGAGAACCCTGCAAAGAGCTAGGAATGCATAGTCGTCGTTGCCAACTCCAAGGCCGACATCCGGTGCATTCTCGCCCTTCCATGCGGCCTTGAGTGCATCACGTTTCACAATGCGCTGCAGAAGTCCAGGAGCTTTGACTAATCCGGTAGCTCGCCCGCTCTTGGTGACTTGAATCTCGGTCCCGATCACTGCATCAACGTCCAGGAACTCTCTTGCAAAGCATTCCACCATGATGCGTGGTGCCGCGGTGAGCATGTACCGTGTACCGAACGAGGAAAACACTCGCCATGCAACCGGGTGGACATCTTCAGAGAAGAACTTGGGCAGAGTCGCGCGTGCCACGGATTCTATCTTTCTGACTTTAAGTCCCGCGAAAGTGAGAAAGATCAGCAACCTGATTGCGGAAGACTCCGACACACAGTAATTCAGAAAGTAGTACACTGGGGAGAACAAAAGAAGCAACGAGTAGCGCAGAATGCCGCAAGCTTCAAACGCCACCAACATGAAATAAGGAAGCATACTACGACCTCGCAACAAACTCCCGAAAAACTCAGACACCACAGTTTGATCCTCTCGATCATCAGCGCAGCAACTCTCCAAGTCCATGAACTTGCAGGGAATGCGATCAGTAGATCGATTGACCATGATGGTTGTTTTCTGCTGCTGCTGTTTCTGCTCACCACTGCAACGCATTGCAATGAATTCCCAGAAGAGGAGTTCCAGATTCCAGAACAGCAAAAACTCGACCAAGACGAGCACAGGGACAGGAGTGAATTACAACGGATCTGACAGACCGAGGGAGAGAGATGGCGATGGGGGTGTGGAATATGTACCTTCTTTGGGTCTCTTTCCACTAGAGGCTGCTGTGATCACAGTTATATTGGGGTGTGAAATATGTGTATTTATTAGGGTCTCTTTCCATTAGGCTGTTGTGATCACGGTTACATGGGGGTGTGAAATGTGTGCACTTATTAGGGTTTCTTTCCATTTCTGTGATCACAGTTACATTGGGAGTGTGAAATATGTCCGGTCCTTAGGATCTCTTTCCATCAGGTTGCTATGATTACAGTTACAGACAGTTATTACAAGGTGCACATTGATGAAGTGTGGCCCAGGGGGGAAGATGCACAAACTGCACGAAGTTATTATGATCGCGACAAACCCCCGCGCACCCCATTCCCATTCGTTTTGCTCTCGTTAATGACGACGACGGACTAAAGCTGGTTGGATGCGCGTTCTGCACATCATAATTAGTAATAAGTATCCCACAATCAATTCAGAAATTTTGTTGTCCTGGAGCGACTTACTCGGACTGATTTCTCTTTTTCATTCCAACTTTTTAGTAGTTTTGTTTTTTTCGGTTGCATACACAACAATTTGTTTTATGAAAGAACGCTTCCAGAAAATCAGAATCCAATCATCAACTGCTGCTGCTTCTTCTTTGCTGACTTGACGTCATTCGTTTTTCTCTCAGACTTTGCTCTCGCTTGCTACAAGCACCACCACTTCACTCTGCTGCTGCCTCCTGGAGGTCCCACAAGAAAATACAAGCTGAAATTTTTTCTTCCCTTCACTCTGCTGCTGCCTCCTGGAGGTCCCACAAGAAAAGACAAGCTGAAATTTTTTCTTCCCTCTATAATACCCTATGGGAGGGAAACTTTTCTTTCTTTTGGCCTTGCAGAGATCTCTCTGCATTCATGTAAATGGTCCTTGCCATTGTGAGTGCCATTTGGCAATTGTGAGAGAGGACCTGGGCGAGTGAACCAGGGGTGGGAGAAATTCCAATCATCCGGGTAGGTTATTAAAATCTCCATACATGTTTATCAAAAAGAAAAAAAAACACACAATTTTAAATATATATATATATATATACACATTGTAACCTACCCAACCTGGGTAGCATAACTGAGGATTTTCAAGGTGGGTATTTGAAAACCAACCTGAGTAAATTAATAATGATAGATATTATTTTGAGAATGACATTGATAATTAATAGGTTTTGATTTTAGATATTGATACCCTCTTGTGATTTAATATTATAAAATGACCTACCTGGTCCACTATGGGGGGAAAAAAAAATTAAAAAAAAGTAATAGCTGACCAACAGTGGTACTAACCATATCCATATGCATCTACCTACTTTAGTAGCAACCAAGGGCATTACTTAATCACATAACTACATAATAACCACTTACATTCTCTACCTACTTACTTATCGTACTTGCCTTCTCATGCAGTTAGTTTAGGGTTTAGGTTAATGTGAGCGGGGTAATAAGAGGGTTTTAACATGAGAAGTTCCTTAGATGGAACCCTTGGTAATTGAAACATAATGGGTTTCTAATGGATGATGCACTGGTGGGGGTGCTGGGTCATGTAATCTTCGTGGTTATGGGCACACGCGAGAGGTGAGAGGTTCTACCACATCATTACAAACTTTATAAACTATTTGCTATATATTTGAAAGAACAGTTGACTATAAGAAACTTGAGCGGAATCTCTCCTGAGTGACAATTATGAATCATAATAATCAGGCAGAATCTCTAGGTGATAGTTGCGTGAATAATCATCGAAGCATTACGTGTTCATCATTCAGTTTTAGATGGCGGTCTCTTTAGTTAAGCGTATAGCAGTGAGATTGTTGTGATCGTGGGGAGGCTGGTGAGCTTTGGTAGCCCAGCAGTTTGCTTTCAGAAATCCCAGATACATGAACAGAGGAAGGGTTTCAATATGAAGGCCAACAAATATGGATAAACTCCTTACTGTTTTTTAGACTCAGCACCTTACATACTCTACTAATGCTTCCTCAGGTATAAGGTGCCTCTCACTCCTGTTGCCCCCAATCTAACATGTAAAGGCTTATGGTGACCTCCCCTTGTGCTTCACAAGAGGTAATAAGGCCCACAGACCCAGGATATCTCTGAAACACAATGAGTCTACGCCAAGGCCTCTTTTTCTGGTGATGTATAGCCCCAAACAGCCCCACACACCCACCTTGTTCACCAGAGGGCAAACTACTTGTCTCCCTCCATCGTCAGTCTAATCCGGTTGTCTACATTACTCTTCATTGCCAATAGTGCCTTCATGGCTTGAGGGTTTCACCTCTATAACGCAATAAGGATTAAGGGCATTGCCAATCTATGACTATCAATTAGGGTACATCACCAAATCATAACCATCTAGCAAGCTAGATTGCTTAATGAACTTCTGGTCCCCAAAAACTAATAGCTAGCAGGTGGTTTTGCTTTCAAGTCCCAATTGCCTTGTGTTTTGAAAGCTAGAAAATGGTGGTAATAGATGGTTGCAGCCGGCAAACACACAGCCAAGGGGAGAGGAATCACATGCCAACCAGACATTCAAGTAACTTACCCATTTTGGGTGAGCGGTATGACCACCTAACATCAAGATAGTCCTTATTGTTGAGAAGGAATTGCCCTCCCCAAGCTTTATCAAAAGAGTCAAGATAGTATTGTTCTAATTGAGGAGATGTGCGAATTCTAGCTAAGTTTGACAACCAATAACACACAAAGGAAATTGAGAATCCCATCTAGGACAATGTGCCTTACAATTAAACATCAAATTAAAAAAATTTGAGCCATGGCCTAGATCACTTGGAGACTCTCATCATTGCCCCATTAATATAAAATTTGAAAGCGAAAAAAGAAAACATTTGTGGTTTTTTCACAAGTCGATCTTCAAATCATTCAAAGTCCAGTGGCAAAATTTTGTCTTTACAACATTTGCCCATATCAATTATGGGGGAAGTAG
>Ga0116229_10012119_pt1 | contig 12517 bp, 17 predicted proteins | sample S1TSphgellanicum_3_FD_87313 | JGI IMG/M metagenome (GOLD analysis project Ga0116229, IMG submission 87313) | Host-associated microbial communities from peat moss isolated from Minnesota, USA - S1T2_Fc - Sphagnum magellanicum MG | ecosystem: Host-associated > Plants > Peat moss > Unclassified...
CAAGGATGATTGATCAAAGCCTGAAACGACGTATCTTCGTTAATGCACAAGATGATTCGTTTGTACAGTGCGTAAGTCCTAAATACGGTAAAAACATAGTTTTATAGTAATTTTGTGTTTTTGCTAACAAAAAAGAACACTAAATGATTGAACCACAAACAAGTTCCTTCGATACCATCAGTCCCACAGCTTTAATGGTGGCATATACTAGACAGTTCACTGATATTCCTTACAGTAAAGAATTAGCTCAATTAGTGAACGCTCAAACTTTTGTAGAGCAGTTGAAAAGGAAAAGTTTGGAACAATCAGTGGAAGTGGCTGTTCTTGTAGAGGCTCGCTACAAAGCTATCAATCAGGCAATGATTCAACTGGCACAATTTGAAACAAGGAGGTAAATTTGATGAATGCTCATGTAGAGCTTGACAAATACAAACAGCAAGTGGTTACTGACTTCAATTCCAGACCTAACTACGACGAAGGAAATAAATTTCACCTAGCTTTAGCTAATCGTCTGATTGAACTTGTTCAATTGAAACAAGGAAAGAAGGTTCTCGATATCGCCACTGGTACAGGATTGGTGGCAATCACGGCGGCACAAATTGTTGGTTCAGAAGGTCAAGTCGTGGGAGTGGATATCTCCAAAGGCATGCTAGAGCAAGCACAGCGGAAGATTAACACGATTGGTCTAAAAAATGTCGAACTCATAGAAGCAGACGCGGATTCTCTCGATTTTAATGACAGCAGCTTCGATATCATTCTCTGCTCTAGTGCAATTATGTACTTGACGGACATCCGGAACACCCTACAGCAGTGGCATCGCTTTCTCAAACCTTGCGGATTGGTTGCTTTTTCTTGCTTTGCTGAAACTGCCCACACAATAGCTGTCATTTTTAGGGAAAAAGCACAAACTTATGGAATTTTAATTCCCAATCCGAACGAGCCATTGAGTACTCCACAAAAATGTCAAAGTCTGCTCATTGAAGCAGGATTTCAAGATGTCAAAGTAGTAACTGAGCAATTTGGTTCTTATGTAAGTGATGTTGAAAGAGCGTGGTCTGCAAATGCAAGAAGTGCTTTTGGTTTTCAGGTAAAAGAACTTTCTTCAAAGAGATTAGAACAACTCAAAGCTGAATACATTGCAGAACTTGGGGCGACTGCGACAGACAAAGGTATTTGGAACGATGTAACAACTTTCTTTGTACTGGGGAGTAAATGAAAGGGGTGTGGGGACCCCATAAGATAGTTTTCGGTCAATAATTTTTCTTACCCAATAATCTCAACCAAAGAGAGCTATCGGCTATGATCGAAAAATCAGCTAATTGGTGACAGTAATGTTTGGTACATCAACACCTCAACAACAAACTATTGAACTTGGGGAACAGGGAAATCTCGTTCTTCCTGAATCGATTCGTCATTACCTCAACTTGCAAGCAGGTGAGAAACTCATTCTCACCCTGGAACCAGATGGCAGCTTACGCTTGACCAGTTTGCAGATTCAAATCCAAAACCTGCAAGGAATCTACAAAGAAATCGCTCCAGGAATCAGCCTTGCTGACGAACTAATTCAAGAGCGTCACAGAGAATCTCAATCATGAGCCTACAAGCCACGAGCATTAAACCATTCGGACACAGTGACGCACCAGACGCAACGTGCTAAGAACATAAGTTTTTCCGCATCTTCTCTGGTAAGTCCTGAGTACTGGAAGCAAACAAGGGCTAAATACTTAGAATATCTAAAAATTAGCTATTGATAAATTTAGCTTATCGTATATTTTGGGTGAAAAGTACTTGCTTTTTAAATAGAGTTGTGAGATTCTACAATTAATCTACGTTAAATCAATCGATAAACGCTAATTTTATTGGCAACACTCAGATAATGAAATAACTGGCGCGTCAATTACTGCAACAGGCTATCAATCATTATCATGCCGATATTTACCTTGGTGAAACTTCCGCTCAAGAAGTTTTTGGCGTTGCTGATTGATAGTTTGAAGGTTTTATAGATTAATTACCCAAAAAGTCAACATATGACCCAACTGAAAACACTTCCCAACTACGACCCAACATTATTTGAGGGTGCATCTGAGAACTATGCTCAGTATAGAACTAAATACCCACCTGCCGTATTCGATAAACTAACCGAAATATTTCATCTCAATGGTCAGGGACGACTCCTTGATTTGGGTACTGGACCAGGTTTAATTGCAATTCCCCTCCGAACCAAATTTCAGGAAGTCGTTGCTCTTGATCCCGATCCAGATATGCTCAAGGAAGCGCAACGCCAAGCCGCAGCCGTAGGAGCAAATAATATTACTTGGCTAGAGCAAGGAGCAGAACTGATTAACCCTAGTTTAGGGGTATTTAAACTAGCCACCATCGGCAGAGCCTTCCACTGGATGGAACGCGAACTCGTACTGGAACGCCTTTATGAATTACTTGCCGCTGATGGTGCGATCGCACTGCTCAACACTGGTGATAACCCTTGGCAAAGTTCTCTACCCTGGAAACAAGCTGCTGTTGGAGTCGTGAAAAAATGGTTAGGTGAGGAGCGACGAACTGGACAAAGAGGACAAGGTACTCGTAAACCAGTTGATCCTCCCCACGAAGTCGTAATTGCTAATTCAGCTTTTGCTCGCCAGCAAATATATGAAGTGCCATTTGAAAAGGAGTGGACAGTCGAAAGCTATCTTGGCTACTTATACACCACAGCCTTCTCTCTCAAAATTTTCTATGGAGATCAAGCCGAAGCATTTGAAGCAGATCTCAAAGAAGCATTACTAGCAGTTGAGCCTTCTGGACACTTTACAGAAGAACTCAAAGCAACAATCCAAGTAGTTTGGAAGCATTAGGGAGATCCTGAAAAATAGAATACCACACGAGTGTTTGTTAATTTGCTACTCACAGATACTCCTGTCCTGCCCGAAGATTACCGTAAGGTGTGCAGAGGAGCAGAGGAGCGGGGGAGCAGGGGAGCAGAATTGACATCGGTAATCTTACAGCGGGAAGGGAGTAACAACTAACAACAAAAGATGTATGACAGGTAAATTAGATGGTAAAGTAGCAATTATTACTGGAGCTTCTTCAGGTATTGGTGAAGCTACAGCGATCGCCCTCGCTTCAGTTGGGGCAAAAGTAGCGATCGCTGCAAGGCGTGGCGATCGCCTAAATTCCCTAGCGCAACGTATTGAAAAGAGTGGTGGCAAAGCATTGCCTATTGTAACGGATGTAACTGACGAAACTCAGGCACAAAACCTGGTGCAAAAAGCCAACACAGAATTGGGTCGGGTAGACATCCTCGTCAACAACGCAGGCATTGCATTGACTGGCAATATTGACGGAGCAAATACTTCAGACTGGCGACGGATGATCGACCTCAACGTCTTGGGACTGCTGTACACAACCCATGCCATCCTGCCTCTCTTGAAAACGCAAGGATCAGGGCATATCGTTAATATTTCGTCAGTGGCGGGTCGAACAGCGCGAGCAGGTGTTGGTGTCTACAACGTTACCAAATGGGGCGTTAATGCATTCTCAGAAGCATTGCGGCAGGAAGTGTACAAGCACAACATTCGTGTCACCATTATCGAACCGGGCTTAGTGGACACAGAAATTAACAACCATATTAGCGATCCCATAGCCAAACAACACAGCGAAGAACGGCGCAAGTCAATGACACCCCTGCAAAGCGAGGACATTGCAGCAGCCATAATTTACGCAGTCACGCAGCCACAGCGTGTTAATGTCAACGAAATTCTTATCCGACCCACGGAGCAAGAACGGTAAATGCGTATGATTAAAGCCATCCTCTTCGATCTAGATGGAACTCTTCTTGACAGAGATGCTTCTATCGAACATTTTATTACAACTCAATATGACAGACTCACGCCGTTGAAGAAAATTACCAAGACTGAGTATGTTTCGAGATTCATTGAGTTAGATTGCCGGGGGCATGTTTGGAAAGATAAAGTTTACCAAACTATCGTTTCTGAGTTCGGATTGAAAACTGTTTCTTGGGAAGAGTTGCTAGATGATTACGATACAGAGTTTATACATTCTTGTATCCCATTCCCGAACTTAGTGGAGACCCTCGATATCTTAACAACACAAGGATATTTACTTGGAATCATTACTAACGGTCTCGGCACTTTTCAAAAGCGCACTATTCAAGGGTTAGGTATAGAACAATACTTTCAAACTATTTTGATTTCAGAAGTTGAGAAAGTCCGCAAGCCAGAAGCAGAGATATTTCTTCGCGCTTTACGCAATCTTGGGGTAACACCAGATGAAAGTGTATTTATCGGAGATCATCCTGATGCAGACGTTATGGGAGCAAAGCGCATCGGGATGAAAAGCATTTGGAAGAGAGACTTAGGGTGGCAAGAGCCTGAAAATCCAGACGGAATAATTGATAATTTGGGAAATTTACCTTTGATGCTCGAACGTCTCTCATAAGAATACTCGGTATGCGGGAAACTCAGTCCCTTTAGGGCTCTCGTGGGAAGCGACACGGGCGATTTTAAGACGCTCGTTCGCGTCAGCGTCTCCCCTTGGTAGCAGTCCCTGGTACTTTGTGGGTCAGCGGCTTGTCATCTGAAAAACTTGTCTGACGACTCCCAAAAACCGTTGTACTGTTGGAGAGGCATCATGACATTGCCAAATCATATTAATTGCCACCTCAGGTGTTTTCTCGTGTAAATTTTTATATACAACACCAGTTCGTTGAAGGTGCTGTAGCGAGGCTGGCACAATAGCAACGCCCATTTCCGCTGCGACTAAACTCACAATCGTTTGCATCTCTGTCGCTTCCTGAGCCACTTTTGGACTAAAGCCTGCCTGTTGGCAGAGACTAATGATCGCGTCGTAAAGCCCAGAGGCGTATTTCCGAGGAAACAATATAAAAGGTTCACTGCACAGCGACGCAAGAGACACGTCGGATTGATTTGCGAGTGGATGTCCCTTTGGCAATGCCACGACCAACGGTTCCCGAAAAATTGTTTCTGTACTAAACAGGGTTTCCTCAACAGGAGGTCGGAGAAATCCGACATCAATTCGCCCCTCTCGCAGCCATTGTAGTTGTTGATTTGTTGTCAGTTCACGTAATTCTATACTCACACATGGAACGCATTTGCGAAACGTACGTAGAATTTCAGGCAGGACGTTATACGACGCAGAACTGACAAAGCCAATAATCAGTTGTCCAACTTCACCACGACTGGTTTGTCGCCCAATTTGAATTGCTTGCTCAAGCTGCTTGAGAATTTGTTGAACCTCTTCTAAAAAGACCTGCCCTGCTTCGGTAAGTAGCACTGTTCGTTTCGTGCGATGAAGTAGCTCAAAGCCCAGTTCCGTCTCTAGTTGACGGATCTGTTGACTCAAAGGTGGTTGAGCAATGTGCAATCTCTGTGCTGCCCGTCCAAAGTGTAGCTCTTCTGCCAACGTGACAAAGTAGCGTAGATGTCGTAGTTCCATTCAGTTATCTGCAAAACACTCCTCGGGAAGTCGTGACACCAGGAGTTAGTTCTGGCTCCTGTCTCCTGACTCCTTTTAATATATAAAACATATTACTCAGTCGTGAAAAATATATTGGACAATCATCAATAGATTTTTTATTGTAATGATACAACGCCTTTAAGATGGTGCTTGTCGGAAAAGGTAGGTGATGGCCTGCCAACATATAGCAGAATACATGCGTCAGTCGTCAGAAATCAGAAGTGAAAATCTCTTTCTGTCTGGCTTTTAGACATCAGCCTTGTACCTCACTTACTTGCAATGTACTGTAGGAGATTTTTTTCATGACTGAAAATCATTGGGATACAGTCCTTTACGAAAGCAAACATTCTTTTGTTTGGCAAAACGCAGAAGAATTGCTTAATTTGTTGTCTCCACAACCAGGAGAGCGCATTCTGGATCTTGGTTGTGGTACAGGACAGTTAACAGAAAAAATTGCCATTGCTGGTGCGGTTGTGATGGGAATTGACGCTGATCCCACCATGCTTGAAAAAGCAAGATCTAACTATCCTCAACTGCAATTTGCAGTTGCCGATGCAAGGAATTTTCAGGTAGAACAACCATTTGATGCCATCTTTTCCAACGCAGTTCTGCATTGGATTCCAGAAGCTGATGCAGTTATCCGCTGTATTCACCAAGCCCTAAGACCTGGAGGTCGTTTTGTGGCAGAATTTGGCGGTAAAGGAGATATTAAAGCGATTACCAAAGCACTCTCCAGTGCGCTTGAAGCAACTGGCTACATATCACCTAAAACGCTGAGTCCCTGGTATTTTCCCAGTATTGGCGAGTACGCAAGTCGCTTAGAACAGCAAGGGTTGGAAGTAATTCATGCAGTTTTGCTTGATCGTCCAACACCTCTTTCAGATGGAGATGCAGGCATAGCAAATTGGATTCAGATGTTTGCCAGTGATTTGCTGTCGGGACTGTCTGCTGAACAAAGAACCAATGTGATTCAAGCTGTTGAGCATCGCTTGAAGCCATTGCTGTATCAAGATGGTATCTGGATAGCAGACTACCGCAGAATCCGCGTGGTCGCAATCAAGGTGTCTGAAAACATCAATTCCTGAAAAGCTCATTCCTCAAACACTGGCGTAGAGTTGTTAGACTCGGTTGCTGACTGATCAGAATGAAGTGAACAGAAAAATGAATAGCAGCAACATGCAAGCCTTGTAGCTGAACAGTTCCATTCCAAATTTGTCGAAGAAATTCCACGAAACCTTCGTGTATAACCTCAATTTCTTCATTGTCATCCGCATTCATTACTTGACTCTGTTGTACATCAATTGCAAGGAAAAATTGAACTGAATTATTTTGATTAGCTGGATTAGCATAGGTACTACCAGTGTGAAACCATTGACCCTCTGTAAATCCAGTTTCCTCCTGTAACTCACGCCGGATGGCAGCTTCGGGGCTAGAGTCACTCAGTTCCATAGCACCCCCCGGCAATTCTATCAGAATTGACTTCGCCCCATGGCGATATTGGCGTGCGAGTATAATTTCGGCATCAGCAGTAAGTGCGACAACATTAACCCATGTAGGATATTGGAGAACATGATAAGGCTCGATGAGTTTACCAGTACTCGTTAAGCATTGATCACTTTGAACTTTTAACCACCGATCTTCATAACTGATTGTACTTCCAACAACCTGCCAAGGTTCTAACATTAACTTTGCTCCGCTAAAGTTTCTCTTGAAGATTCAGTAAAATTTGAACGGACAGCATTTAAATTAGTACTCACGCATTGACAACAAGAACGAATCGTGAATTATCTCTCGTGACAAGGCTCTGCCTTGTAATGCTCTTTTGGGCGGATCCACCTCCCGTCAAGAAAGGAGGCTCTGCCTCGGAGCCATCTCATTCCTAGGCAGAGCCTGGGAACGAGGCAGGACAAAACTTTTAGCTTAAATTGCACACCATTCACATGATGGTCAATTTGAGAGCGTGCGTAAGTCCTATAAATATACCAGGTAGATAGACATGCTCTTAAACTATGTGATAAATTATCATCTAAATGAACAACTATAAGTTTATCGACAAACAGTACTTTGTGCGATAAAAGCAGCAGCATCGGCAGCGCTAACTGGTTTAACGGGATCATTAGAATTGGTAAAGTAAAGCTTATGCCTCTATCTACAAATGCCAATCTCCAACCTATCTACATCCGTACTCGCATTCCCAAAACTTATGAGAGACAACCGATTATTTCGAGACTAATCTCCTGCTATGGTTTAACCGTCAACATTGTAGCGGCTCTGTTGGGAACATCATACCGGAATGACGGTTGGTGTGATTTAGAACTTCTTGGGAGTTCGCAACAGGTAGAAGCAGGTCTTACCTATCTCCAAGAACTGAATATAGAGATTTTCCACCTTACTCTTAAAAGCATCTTGGAAGCAAGGATAAAAAAGTCTAAAGAGGAAGACATTATCAGTGATAGTGAGATCGATCTATCAATCGAGCAGATGCACACAATTACAGAGGATGAGTCAGAAAATGATTGGACTGTAGGAGAAGAACAAACAAATCAAACTAAGGTTCAAGTCTGCATCCCCAAAAACTATCGCGCCCAACCTGTGATTGCAGGGCTAGTTTCTCGCTACGGATTAACCATTAACATTATCAGTGCCTTCTTAGGCGCAGATGCTCAAGATGACGGTTGGTTTGATTTAGAAATTTGGGGTAACCGTAGACAGATTCTCCTGTGTCTAAGGTATTTAGAGCAATTAGTCTAAATTGAGCGATCGCAGCATCACCCGTTCGCTAACTGGTTCTTTAAAAATTCCAGTGCTAACTGTTTTCCCTTTTCAGGCCACTTCACGCGGCAGTCCGACGTTTACAGAGATGAGTTTCATGAGAATTCTAAATTGGGTCAATAGTCAAGTATCTAAATCGAGTCAACAAATAAGTTAATTCAACGAGTGCTTGATGGATTAAAGGTGCAATGATAGCGATGTTCTTCACCAACTCAAGGCTGAGTCGGAGGACGCGAATAAGACGGCAGCAGGTGCAATGTCCTGCACCTGCCCGATGCGACCAAGGGGAGTTTGTGCTTCAACCTGTTTGCGAAAATCGCTTTCGAGAACTCCCAATGCTTGCAGTCCCTCTGTTTCTACCATGCCAGGATTGATCGAGTTAACCCGGATCTGGCGTGAACCCAGTTCTTTTGCGAGCGACTTTGTGACAGCATCGACAGCTGCTTTGGTGGCGTTATATACCGAGCCGGTCGCAGGTGTGGCGGTGCTGGCGATGGAACTAATGTTGATAATACTGCCACCCTCCGAGCCAAAGTACTTTGCTCCTTGTTGGGAGGTAAGGATTAATCCCAGCACATTGAGATCGAACTGTTTGTGGAAATGCTCTTCCGTGATGTCTTCGAGCGGCAGATATTCATAAATTCCGGCATTATTCACCAAGATGTCGAGCCTGCCGAATACCTGCTCTGTCTTAACAAAAAGACGTTCCATCTCTGCTTTTTTGGTAACATTTGCCTGTACTGCGATCGCCTTCCCACCTGCGCTGGTAATTTCATCAACCATGCGATCGGCTGCTTCTTTACTAGAGGCGTAATTGACGACTACGGCTGCACCCTCGGCTGCCAGATGTTTGGCAATTGAAGCACCAATTCCTTTAGATGCCCCCGTCAAAACTGCAATTTTTCCTTCTAGTTTTTTCATGATGATTTCTTAGTATCGGGCAGCGTGAACTCCACAGTTTCGCTGGTGATTACTTTGTGCATGGGATCAGCACCTTGTGTACGCCAGGTTCCAGTCCGACTAGGATCACCGTTTCCCCACTGGAATCGACAAAGTGCCACGGCGCGTCGTCAACGGTGATGTGGATATGACCGATGCGCGGCGATACTTCGAGGGCACCCTTGCCGAACACCGGCAACACGCGCAGGTTCTCCGTCCGGTACTGGATAAAGACACGACCCTGGGCCAGTGGTTCGGGAAGCGGTGGATCGACAATCAGCTTGGCCGGTGCTCCGTTTTCGATAGCGATCAATGGTGATGGGCCGCGAATGTCCTTGGCGCTCTGGACTACAATTTTTCCGTCTAGTTTTTTCATGATGGTCGAGTCCTATGGTTGTTGACGTTACTTCATTGCTTTTACAACTTCATCCGTAGACAGATTTGCACTCATTAGACAGGGATGGGTTGCAATACTGCTCGGTTAAGGAGAAATAGCTGGTGGAATCAAGAAGAAAGTATTCGCGTATCAGTTACGAGAATAAAATGAGCAAAAAAGGTTGCTGATACCTAAAGGCACACTCAAAAAAACTTAATTGTCAATTGATTACAATATCTTTAAAATGTTGAGCTATAAATTGAGAATGAACAATTTACTGTGTCAAATAAATGGATATATTCAACTTGCCTTGCTAGAAATTTGAAAAGATAATTGTTGTCGGGGAGTACCATTATTTCTATGACTTCGTTTTTTACTCTTATACTTTGAGCGAGTTTTCTTGACTACTCTCGGATTAGTTCTGCCTTGTGGTGGTGGGATTTCCAAGTCTAATATTTCAGAAACTAACCAGCTAAAATATATATTGAGATTAGTCGAATTATCTATATTCTGTTGAAACTGGGGAATGGCACGTCGAATCACTTTTAAACTAAAGCGTAAAACTTGAACGCAAAGGTGAAATTCCGCCTATTGTTGCACTTTGAAACATGGTTGCACGTATACAATAATGTCCCAACAACTAGCCATAAATTTCTTGGACTACTTCACGAGGGTTTTTAGAGCGGATAGGAGTTTTACGACCATTAAGATGAACTTTTAATTATTCCATTGTATTCTCTGCCTCCCAACGTTGGTGATACTCTTGAGCTAGAAGCAAAGCTGGAAAAGTCGCAATATCCGTTAAATCTGTAATTAGACGATAAACTTTTTCTACCCCATCTTCTTCAACAATATATTCAATTACACGGACGGGAATTCGGGTTGCGCCCAACTTTAGAGACTTACCATCAGGCGCAATCCACGACAAATAAGAGCCATCATCTAAAGCTTTAACAACCTCAAATTTTACATGGGCAGGAACACGACCCAAAAAATGGCTTTTTTGTTTTAGTACTGCATGAACCATCTTGAAGGAATGTAAGCCCCTGTCCCACATTAATAACATCCCAGGACCAACACTTCGTAGTAGTTTTAAAGCGCATGAGTCTTTCACCAATTCGATATGGACTTACTGATTGCATCGATAATTAAACGAGTACCCGCTTCTACTAAAAAAACGCGCCCTCGCTTTTGGAAAAGCTGGATAAGTACCAGGGCGGGAACCAGGATAACCAAATACTCTGGCATTTTCTGGAGTATCAGGAAGATCAAAAACTGTTCCGTCTAATGCCATTATCCTCAGCCCACCCAAAAAAGACAAGAGTGTTAAAAGTGTTGCTAACGGTTTGGCTACCATCTCAAACAAACGAGTCATTACAGCAGATCCAGTTCGTTGACGCGCTTCACTTATTGATGAAGAAGTTGGTACTTTTAAACGGATCAATAGAGGTATTTGTAATGAGTTCAGACCTTGAATAAGATTTTTAAATACATCTACTATTGAGTCGGATGACCAAAAACTTATTGCAATCACTCTTATCCACCACAACATTTGTGGGAAGTATTCGCTGTCGTCGTTCGGATGAACAGGTTAGCTGAACTGCCTGCTCGATTGTTTGAGATCCAATTACTTGCTCTAACGCTCGAAATAATTGCCCACCTGGAACATGAGCAATCTCATTCTTAAAACGGAGTAGCTGGGTTAACATGGACAACTTTAGTTGTAAAATCATACTTAGTATACAGCTAATTGTTCTCGTGTCTATTCCGAGAACACTATTCTTCTACCAGTAATGCCCACAAAACAAGACGACATTATCAATCGAGCCGAACTTTTGCAACACGCTATCGCGACTTTACAATTACAAATCCAACAAATCAAGGCTTCGGGCCACAGTACCATGCAATCGTTGCAACCCAATCTAATCCCTATTAGGGATTGAAACCCATGTTTGCTGGTGGGGAATCCGGGCACTGGCAAGTTGCAACGGGAGCAGTGCGATTTTGTGGGATGACCAAAATTAGGGTACAAAATCATCGGTTTTAGGCGGTGATCGCGGCGAAAAACCTGTTTTTATTGAGAATCAGGCAATCCAATACTGCTCGGTTAAGGAAAATGGGGAGTAAAACAAAGAGAAAAGTGTTCGCGATTATTTTGACTCTGTTGGCGAATTGCGATCGCCATCCCAAAACCCTTGAAATATCGTAGGCACTCACGCCAGAAATTGCCGCTACATGAATTCGCCAACAGAGTCTTATTTTACGAGAACTAAAATGGAGAGACTTACTTTTTCTCTTTGAGGCTGTCAATTAGGTAAACCCAGTTTTGTCGAAGAGAATCAATGCAAGATTGCAAGTAATCAATTTGGGTTCGTCTAGCTACTTGCATGACCGCATCAATGTGAGCAGGACTTCCAGGTTTGCCTAAATGCTTGTATTTACTCAATTTGTCTGGTTGAGTTGTGGGAAAAATTGGGTGAGCAGCGTGTAACTTATAGTACCAATAAACTCCTTGTTTTCCCCGTGCTTAGTAGCGTGAAACACAGCAACTAGGTGGTGCGATTTCCCCATTCGCCCTACTGATGCCTCGATACACTACAGAATTAGCTATTCCGCCGTAAGCCTCCCACGCTCATTCTGTACTCAGAATCAGTGGTGAGATATAAGGCGCGGTGGTGAGGAATTGACCGTCAACCGATAGTAACCTGCGGTTACTATCGGTTGACGGTCGATGACGAACCACCATGTTTTTTGTTTGAACTATTAATTAAGTTCGTCCCCCCGTGGGGTGGTTTCCTTCGTCAATGTTTTCCAAGGTTTCAAGCTGGCAACACTTCCCCTCTCCCGTAGGGATGTTTAATCACCAACCGCATTGTCCGGAACTAGGAAACGGGTTGCTAACCCTACATCCCGGAGTGCCTATACATTCGAGAGAATTCG
>Ga0116229_10012121_pt1 | contig 12516 bp, 10 predicted proteins | sample S1TSphgellanicum_3_FD_87313 | JGI IMG/M metagenome (GOLD analysis project Ga0116229, IMG submission 87313) | Host-associated microbial communities from peat moss isolated from Minnesota, USA - S1T2_Fc - Sphagnum magellanicum MG | ecosystem: Host-associated > Plants > Peat moss > Unclassified...
AACGGGGGCCAAAATTGGTGCCGAGCACCGCGTCGAGTGCGAGTGCTCCCTTGAGCGCGGGGGAGTCGAAATTTTCCTCGAGCAGATCGAAGGCATTCATGCCGCCGATGCGCAGCAGTTCGCGCATGTCGCGCCGACCCAGCCGTCGGATCTGCCAGCCGAGACGCAGCAATGCCAGCCGATCGGACCAATCGTTCGTGCCGAGCCGCGGCGGTACGGCCGAGAACATCGGCCCCAGGGCGGCCGCGAACCGCTGCATCCGTGCCGTATAGGCGCCGAAGGCCTGCGCGTCCTTGGGACCCAAGGCTGTGGCGATCGCCGCGGCGTCGAGCCCGACCGGCGCGGCATCCGGACGCAGCACCGTGGTCGGCAGGCGCGTGGCCGCCCACTCCAATCCATGGCGCTCGAGTTCGAGCTCGCGGGCGAGCGCGGCGGGCATCAGGTGCACGAGGTGAGCGCCGGCCGAGACGCGACAGCCCGGTGTGAATTCGCGCGTCGCGGCGGCCCCCCCCAGGCGCGCACCGGCTTCGAGCACGATCACGCGCCGCCCGCTGCGCGCGAGCAGCGTCGCACAGACGAGTCCGTTGTGGCCGCCGCCGATGACCAGACAATCGAATCGTGCGACGCCGTTCGTCATGGCGGTCAGTGCAGCGGCTTGCCGAGATCGCGCAGCACCGCGCGCGCCGCGTTCGCGCCGGGCGCACCCATGACGCCGCCGCCCGGATGCGTGCTCGAACCGCACAAATAGACGCCGCGCACCGGGGCCCGGTACTGCGCGCAGCCGGGGATCGGGCGGTTGAAGAGGAGCTGGTCCATGGTGAGCTCGCCCTGGAAAATGTTGCCCTCGGTCAGGCCCACCTCGTTCTCGATGTCCCAGGGCGTACGAATCTCGGCGTGCAGGATCAAGTCCTTGAAGTTCGGGCTCTGACGCGCAATCGTCTCGATGACGGTGTCGCCGAAGGCGGCCCGCTTCGCCGCATCCCACGGCCCGTCCGCGAGCTCATACGGGCAATACTGCACGAACACCGACATGTAGTGCTTGCCGTCGGGCACCATGGTCGGATCGATCTGCGAGGGAATCAACATGTCGATGTAGGGCGCGCGCGACCAGCGGCCGTCCTTCCAATCGTCGTAGGCGCGCTCCATCATGTCGAGCGTGTCGGTGACGTGCATGTCGCCGCGCGTGCACGGCGCGCCGCGCGGAATCGCCGGGAAGCTCGGCAGTCCATCGAGCGCGATGTTGAGCTTGCCCGAGGAGCCGCGAATCTTGAAATTGCTGACCTGGCGCAGGAAATCGTCGGGCAGATCGGCGGCGTCCATGGTCTTCAAGAAGGTGCGCTTCACGTCGAGATTCGAAATCACCAGGGGCGCGTTGAACTCGTCGCCGTTCTCGAGCACGACGCCGCGCGCCCGCCCGCCGCGCACGCGGATCTGCGCGACCGGCGCGGTGCTCCTGATCGTGCCGCCGCTCGCCTGGAACGACGCCCCGAGCGCGTTGCTGACGGCGCCCATGCCGCCGCGCGCAAAGCCCCAGGCCCCGACCGTATCGTCGATGTCGCCCATGTAGTGATGCAGCAGCACGTAGGCGGTCCCCGGCGAGCGCGGCCCAAGCGCCGTGCCGATGATCGAGCTGCCCGCGAAATGCGCCTTGACGATCTCGCTCTCGAAATATTCGTCGAGGAAATCGGCGGCACTCATGGTCCAGAAGCGCAGCGTTTCGTACATGCGCTGCTCACCCAGGCCGTGGAACCGCTTGCCGAGAAACAGCAATTCCTGGATGTCGCGCGGTTTGAACGACGTCGGGTCCGGCGGCTCCCGCAGCAGCAGGGGCTTGATGAACTTGCATTGACGCATGACGTCGCGCGAATAGCGCTCGTAGGCCTCCGCGTCGCGCCGCGAGTGACGTGCGATTTCCCGGCGCAGCGCATCGTGATTGTCGTACAGCGCGAGATGGCCGCCGTCCTGCATCATCGTGCATCCGCCTTCGTACGGGATGATCTGCAGCCCGAACTTCGGCAGTTCGAGGGTGCGCATGATCTCCGGTCTGAGCAGGCTGCAGACATAGGAGCAATTCGAATAGGTGAAATCCTCGTACAAGCGGCGGCTCACCGCCGCCCCGCCGATGTACGGGTTGCGCTCGAGCACCAGCACGTCGAGACCCGCCCGCGCGAGGTAGCAGGCGGCCACCAGGCCGTTGTGGCCGGCTCCCACGACGATCGCATCGTGGTCCTTGCGGACCGTGGCGGACACGCCTGCCCGGCTCCTACGCCGGAACCCGTTGCGTCGCGCCACCCGCACGCAAGGTCACGTCGACCGCGTGCTCGAAGGCGCGCAGCGTGTCGGCGAGACAGCCGGCGTCGTGCGCCTCGCAGATGAACCACGGTTCGCGCGAGTCCGGTTCGCACAGCACCCCCTCGTCGTGCAGCACCCGCGCCATCGCGTCGTAGAAGGAGTAGTCGCTGCTCTTCCACGCCCGGTAATTGCGCGGCGGCTCGTGCGCGAAGTACAGACCGCTCATGGACGGGTGGCCGACGAAGCTGTGCGCGACGCCGCGGGCGCTCAAGATCGCGCGCATGCCCTGCCGCAATCGGGTGCCGTAGTCGGCGATGCGCGCGAGCGCGTCGGTTTCGTCGAGGATCTCGAGGGTCTTCTCGGCCGCCGCGAGCGCGACGGAATGCGCGGTGTAGGTGCCGCCGTGCGCCACGCCATTGCCGATCTTGCGCATGATCTCGGCGCGGCCGGCGAGCACCGAGATCGGATAACCGTTGGCGACGGCCTTGGCGAAGGTGCACAGATCCGCATGCACGCCGTAGAGCTCCTGAACCCCGCCGCGCGCGACGCGAAATCCGGTCTTGACCTCGTCGATGAGCAGCACGACGCCGTAGCGGTCGCACAAGGCGCGTGCCGCGCGCAGATACTCGGGCTCCGCGCAGATGCCGAGACAGTTGCCCATGATCGGTTCGATCAGCAAACAAGCGATGCGGTCCGCGTGCCGTTTGAAGACGTCCTCGAGTTGATCGGCGTCGTTGGCCTGTACGAAATGCGCGAAGCTGCGCGTGCTGACCGGCACGCCCTCGCTGTAGGGCTTGACCTCCGGATCCCCGACTTTGGACCACTTGTCCATCGGCGTGAACCACATGGCCGCATCGAAGAGCCCGTGGTAGCCGCCCTCGAGAATCACGTAGTCGTCCTTGCCGGTGTAGGCGCGAGCGAGCCGCAAGGCCGCCATCACGGCCTCGGTGCCGGAATTCGAAAAGCGCACGAGTTCCGCGGCCGGCACCATTTTCGAGATGCGCTCCGCGACACTGAACTCCCGCTCCGTCGACAACGCAAACACCCCGCCGACCTCCATGCCCTCGCGCGCCGCCTGATCGACGCGCGGATCGGCGTAGCCCAAGATGCCCGGCCCGTAGCCCATGCGGTAATCGACGTAGGTATTGTCGTCGAGATCGGTGATGCGCGCGCCGCGCCCCCGCTTGACGTAAATCGTGCGATCCTCCCCCCAGTACCGGAAGTTCGACGCGACGCCGAGCGGCAGCCGCTGGATCGCGCGCTTGAAGTGAGCGTTGCTCTTGGTGAGGTCTCTGGCCATGGCGTGCCCTCGCGGTGGATGCTGTGCGACGCGTCAGGGTGTGCGTCGCGACGAGATGCCACCGTAGCACCGTCGTGCCGGGCCGTCCATTGAAAATTATATGGTCATATAAATTCTTCCGGCGCCCACAGTCCTTGCCTACTGGTACGCGCTGCGTTTATATTAAACGCCGGTATAAATCACGACGGTGAGGAATCCATGAGCAGCCTGGCCGTCGAGAACTCCGCGAGCGCCGCCACGCCGGCCCTGCCGCGTGCCCTGCCCGCCTGGGTGTACAGCCATCCGGACTTAGGCCCCATCGAGATGGAACGCATTCTGCTGCCGAGCTGGCAGATCGTGTGCCATGTCAATTCCATCCCCAAGGCCGGCGATTACCAGACCTTCGACCTCGGCAACGAAAGCGTGCTCGTCGTGCGCGATCGGGACGGTCACATCCGCGGCTTTCACAACGTCTGCCGGCATCGCGGCGCGCGCCTGCTCGACGGCACGGGAAACTGCCCGGGTCCGGTGACCTGTCCCTATCACGGCTGGAGTTACCGCCAGGACGGCTCGCTGGTCGGAGTGCCGAATCGCGAGACATTTCCCGGCATGGACCGGATGCAGTTCAGCCTGAAGCCCGTGAAAGTCGACATCGCCTTCGGATTCGTCTTCGTCGCGCTGCGCGGCGATCCGACGCCGGTCTCGACGGTCTGGGGCGCGCTCAGCGAGGAGCTGACGCCCTACCGCTTCGAAGAGATGGTGCCGCTCGGGCCGATTTCCTTCGAGACCTGGAATGTCGATTGGAAGATCGCGATCGACAACTATCTCGAGTCGTATCACGTGCCCATCGGCCACCCGGGCCTCAATCGCATGTTCACGCCGGACTACGAGGATCAGCACTCGGTCCCCGGCGTCGCGCGCGGGGTGAGCTGGCTCCGGGATCAGGAATCCTCGCGCTGGTCGGAACGCCTCTATCAGCGTTTGGTCGGTCGCGTGTCGATGGACCACCTGCCCGAGCCGCAGCGCCGGAGCTGGCGCTTCTACAGCGCATTGCCGAACCTCGGGATCGATGTGTTTCCGGAACAGATGGACTTCTTCCAGGTCCTGCCCGCCGGCCCCGGCAAGTGCACGATCCGCAGCGGCGTATTCGGTCTGCCGGACGCGCGACCCGAGATGCGGGCGCTGCGCTATCTTGGCAGCCGTATCAACACCCAGGTCAACAACGAGGACCGCTGGCTGTGCAGCCGCGTGCAGCGCGGACTCGCCTCGAGCAGCTACGAGGCCGGGGTCCTGTCTCAGCTCGAGCGTTGGATGCTCGAGTTTCACAACCTGCTGCGCAGCCGCATTCCGGAATTTCGTCTGCCCGAGCCGCCGGCTCAGTTCGCGCGCTGAGCGGCAGCGCATCGGACCGCGGCGGCGGTCACGTGCCAAGCTCGTGGCCGCTGCCGGCGCGAAGCGTCGGCAGCCATCGCTCCACCTCGGCGATGCGCTGCTCGATGCTGCCGCCCACCTCCAGAACGGGCGATCCGACCTCGCGCAGCTGCTGACGGTACCACTCATGCTGCTGCGTCCGGAATGCCGTGTCGCGACGCGCGCCATCCTGAACGAACGGGATATCCGGTAGACACAGGATGACGCCGTCGTAAGCCCGCTTCGCGAGCCTGCCGAGCACGGGATCGATGCGACCGAACGTCCAAAGGCCATAGCCCGCGGTCGTGAGCGGCGTGGTGTCGCAAAAGAGGTAAGCGCGGGCCAGGGTCAGGGCCTCGTCTTCCCGAGCGGCCTGGACCTCGGCAATGGTCAGCAGATCCGTTTCGCTCCCGGTGCCGCCCTGCCGCTCCCACAACTCGCGACCGAATTCGGGGACCCACACGGTGCGGAACCGCTCGGCCAGACCGGACGCCAGGGTCGTCTTGCCGCTGGACTCGCCCCCGAGCAGGGCGATTCGCAGGACGAGAGCGCGTGCGACGTCGGGCGGCGCTCTGTCCCGCGTGTCGGGCGGCGTCACCCCAGGTGGATCCACGCGGACTTGGTCTGGGTATAGGACAACAGGCTCTCGAGACACTTGTCGCGTCCCTGACCCGATTGCTTGTAGCCGCCGAAAGGCTGGGTCATGTCGCCGTGATCGAAGCAGTTGACCCAGATCACGCCGGCTTCGAGGTCGCGCACGGTCTTGTGAGCGACGGACAAATCGCGCGTCCACACCGATGCGGCGAGCCCGTAAATCGAGTCGTTCGCCACCGCCAGGGCCTCCTCCAAGCCGTCGACGACGATCGACGCGGCCACGGGCCCGAAGATTTCTTCGCGGGCGATGGTCATCTGATTGGTCACGCCCGAGAACAGAGTCGGGTTGACGAAGCTACCCGGCAACTCGGGTGCCACCCCGCCGAATTCGACCCGCGCTCCCTCGCTCTTGCCGCGTGCGATGTACTCGAGCACTCGACTGCGGTGCGCCGCCGTCACGAGCGGGCCGAGATTGGTCTTGGGGTCCAAGGGGTCGCCGGGCTGGTAGGCCGTCTTGCCGCGTTCGATGAAGCGGGCCAGAAATTCCTCCGCGATCGGCTTGTCGAGCAGCAGGCGTGAACCGGCATTGCAGACCTCGCCCATGTTGCCGAAGATCCCGTTGATGGCATAGGTGACCGCGACGTCGAGATCCGGTAGGTCCGCGAGAAAGATCTGCGGCGACTTGCCGCCGCATTCGAGGCTGACGCGCTTCATGTTCGACTGGCCGGCATAAATCAGCATCTGTTTGCCGATCTCGGTCGATCCCGTGAAGCCGATCTTCGCGACATCGCGATGCAGTGCGAGCGCCGCCCCCGCGGTCTCGCCCAGGCCGTTCACGACGTTGAGCACGCCGGGAGGGCCGCCCGCCTCGACGAACAATTCGCCGAGCAGCAAGCCGGAGAGCGGTGATTGTTCCGCGGGTTTCAGGACCACCGAATTGCCGGCTGCGAGGGCCGGCGCGATTTTCCAGGCGGCCATCAACAACGGATAGTTCCAGGGCACGATCGAGCCGACCACGCCGAGCGGTTCGCGCAGGATGTAGTGGAAGGCATCGGCCGCCGTGGCGGTGACGGCACCGTCGATCTTGTCGACGAGCTCGGCAAAATACTGAAAATTCTGGACCGCGGCCGGAATGTCGCTCGCCAGCATGTCGCGGATCGGCTTGCCCATGCACAGGGTGTCGAGCAGCGCGAAGCGCTCGGCATGCCGTTCGATGAGTCCCGCGAACGCGGACAACACGGCCATGCGTTCACGCGGCGCCTTGCGGCTCCAGACGCGCGCCGCGACGGTGCGCTTCGCCGCCGCCACCGCCCGGTCGATGTCGGCGGCAGTGCCCGCACTGACCTCGCACAGGACCGAGTTGGTCGCGGGATTGATCACGGTGAAGCGTCCGCCCGCGACGGAGTCGACGAACTTTCCGTCGATGAAGTGGCGGGTTTCATAGCGCAGCTTGGCGGCGCGCTCGCGCCACTCTTGTGCGGTCAGGTCGGTCAGGCTCATGCGCGGTCCCCTTCGCAAGTCAGGCAGTATTCAAGGCGAGATCATAGCGCGTTCGGAACGCCTCGAGAGCATGCGTCACGGGGCGTTTCGAGGCCTCAGTGTACCCGTAGCCGACGAGGCCGCGCTGCAGGCTCTCGATGAAATGTCGCCAACCGGACCGAAAGCACGGCGTCACGCGATGGGCGAGATAGCGCAGCAGCGGTGCCGCACCGACCGACGCCTCGAACTCCATGAGCACGCAGCGACTGCGGCCCGGGGCGACCGGCACGGCACGCAACAGCGACGCGCCATCGGGCCGTATCTCGAGGAGTTGATTCGGGAACAAGAAGCGGCGCTGCCAGAGCGTGTCCGGTGCCGCCGCCGACAGGGCCGCGTAACGCGCCCCGCTCCAGCCGGCCGGGTTGGCGCCCGCCGGCGCAACATCGAGCCAGGATTCGACGATGAGCTTCCAATCCGCGTCGATCGGGGTGTCCCGCGGTGCGCCGACCGCTCTGAGCGTCGGCGGCATGTCGCGGGTGAACGCGGCGAGTTCGCCTGGCGTCGCGCCGGCACCCGCCGGATTATCAGCAACTGCCGGATTGCCGGCACCCGCCTTCGATCCGTCGGCGACGAACACGAGACCGTCCGATACGCACAGTCCGAGCCGAACCAAGCCGCCGGCGGACGCGTCGTCCGCGGGATCGAAGTGGAGCCCGTGCAACGGACAGTGCAGGCTCGGCACATTGCCGCGACCCTCCGGCACGAGGGCGTGCGGCCACGCGACACAACTGTTGCGAAAGGCATGCAGACGTCCCGCGACGTCGCGCACCAAGAGCGCCCGTTCGCTGCCAAGATCGACCGCGAGGTAATCACCGGCGCAGGCGAGGTCGCCGGCGTGGCCCACACCCTGCCAAACACCGGGGAACAGGCGCGCTCGTTCGAGTGCGAACCGGGCGGAGTCGGCATAGCGCGCGGCGCCGACGTCGGAGTCGCCGGCACCGAACTGTCCCGGAAAGACCGAGCGCAGATACGCCATGCAGCGATGGCGGGCGGCGGCGCGATCGATCGTCGCCTCCTGTTGGAAGGCGAAGCCCTGCCACAGCATCTCGAGCACGCCGATCAGGCCGAGCGCGATGCCGTCCGGATCGAGATGCCGCTGGCGAGTCGCGCGGATCAGCCGCTCGATCAGATCATGGACCAAGGCCGCAAACCGTTCGTCTTTTTGGCCGCAGATGTCGTAGTATTCCTGACGCGAGCTCGCCTCGCCCCAGAACGAGTACCAGACGGATATCTTGCGCGCACTGGCAATGTCGGAATCGAGATACAGCCTGATCAGTCGCTCGAGCGCCGCCACGGGGTCGTCCTTGAGCTGCGCGACCGGGACGAGCAAACGCTCCTCGAATTCCGCGGCGAGATACTTGAGCGATGCGACCAGCATGGCCGCCTTGGAATCGAAGTAAAACCGCACGATGCCGGGTGACATCTTGGCGATCGCAACCACCTTCTCGACCGTCGTGCGCGACGGCCCGTACACGTGCAGCGCGGAGATGCACGAGTCGATCAGGTGCAGCCGCTGGCGGCTGTGCCCGGCACGGGCACGCGGTGCGCGCGCCCCGGCGGACTTTTTCTTGCGGGGTTTCACGAGCGCGCGGGGTGTCACGTCGGTGCGGGCCTGCGGCGCGCCGGGTGCTGCGCGATGAATGCCACGCGCTGGCTGCGCCGACACGGCAAGTGGTTCATCATCGCGCCCCCGCTCGGGTATCTGTTCGTGTTCTTTCTCATTCCGTTCGCTTTCGCGCTCAAGATCAGCCTGGCCGACACGGCGCTGCGGGTTCCACCGTTCACCGATATCCTCTCGGTCAGCCCGGATGCGCACCTGCATATCGCGCTGAATCTCGGCAACTTCAAGTATTTGTTCGCCGATGAAGTCTACGGCCTTTCCTATCTCTATTCGCTCAAAACCGCGTTCTTCTCCACGCTCGTTTGTCTCGCCCTCGGTTATCCGATGGCCTATGCCATCGCACGGACGTCGAAGAGCACGCAGAGCATTCTGCTGCTCGTGATCATTCTACCGTTTTGGACGTCGTTCCTGCTGCGCGTGTATGCCCTCGAGGGGATCATCCGCGAGAACGGCCTGCTCAACGAGACCCTGCTGTGGCTGGGCCTCATCCATCAACCCCTGCAGATCATGCGCACGACCGCCGCGGTGTACCTCGGCATCATCTACTCCTACCTGCCGTTCATGATCCTGCCGCTGTTCGCGACGCTGGAGAAACTCGATCATACGCTGCTCGAGGCCGCCGCCGATTTGGGCAGCCCGCCGTGGCGCGCATTCCTCGACGTGACGCTGCCGCTGTCCATGCCGGGGGTGATCGCGGGATCCATGCTCGTGTTCATCCCGGCCATCGGGGAATTCGTGATCCCCACGCTGCTCGGCGGCCCCGACAATTTGATGATCGGACGGGTGCTCTGGGACGAATTCTTCGGCAATCGGGACTGGCCGGTGGCATCGGCGGTCGCGATCGCCTTCCTCGTGCTGCTGGTGGCCCCGATCGCGATCTACCAGCACTACAGCAGCAAACAGATGGAGGCCTGAGGACCGTGCGGGGGCGCGTGTCACCGCTGCTGATCTCGATCCTGTGTCTCGGCATCGCGATCCTGTACGTGCCGATCCTGGTCCTGATCGCCTATTCGTTCAACGCCTCCTCCCTGGTCAGTGTCTGGGGCGGATTCTCGACGACGTGGTATACCCAGCTGATGCACAACGATCAGGTGCTCGATGCCGCCTGGTTGTCGCTCAAGATCGGCGTCGTGGTCTCGACCGGATCGGTGCTCCTGGGCACGCTCGCCGCGATCTCGCTCGTGCGCTTCAAGGTGTTCCGCGGCCGGCTGCTGCTGACCGGCATGGTCAATGCGCCGCTCGTCATGCCCGAAATCATCACCGGGATCACCCAGCTGCTGCTGTTCATCTCGATGCTGCAGGTGTTCGGCTGGCCGCATCGCGGCTTCACCACGATCGTGATCGCCCACATCGCCTTTTGCACCGCCTACGTGACGATCACCGTGCAGTCGCGGCTGCAAACCGCCGACCGCTCGCTCGAGGAAGCGGCGATGGATCTCGGCTCGGGTCCGGTGCGCGCCTTCCTCGACACGACGCTCCCCGGCATCGCCCCCGCCCTCGCCTCGAGTTGGCTTCTGGCGCTGACCTTGTCGCTCGACGATCTCGTCATTTCGAGCTTCGTATCGGGTCCCGGCGCGGGCACGCTGCCCATGGTGATCTTTTCCAAGGTCAAACTCGGCGTGACTCCCGACGTCAACGCGCTCGCGAGCCTGATCATCTGCGCCGTCGGCCTCTGTGTCATCCTCGCCGGCGTGCTGATGCGGCGCTCCGAGCGTCGCCGCCTGGCCGACACCCAGCTCGCGCAGACGTGAGCCCGGCGCGGCTCACTCCCCGCCCGCGAGATACCTCGGGTCGTGCGCCGGACGCGAAAAGATCCGCCGCACGATCGGCTCGAAGGTCGAGAGCGGTTCGGTCGGGTAATGCGGGTCGAAGGAGCACTGGTCCCAGTTCGCGCAGAAGTCCTTGCAGGACTGATACCACGGGTGGTCCTTGTACTTCTCGCGTGCGTTCCGGTCCCCGCCGAAATGGTGCACGTAGTAGTAATTCTGGAACAGCCCGTGCTGTTCGACGATCCAGGTGACCTCGGGGCGCACGTAGGGCTTCAGCATGCCGGCCGCGATGGCCTGATGATTATACGGCGCGAGTTCGTCGCCGATGTCGTGGATCAGCGCCGCGACGATGAGTTCGTCGTCGGCGCCGTCGCGCAGCGCGCGCGTGGCGGTTTGCAAGGAGTGCTGCAGGCGGCTGATCGGATACCCCTCGAGCGAATGATCGAGCTTGCGCAGCGCATCGAGCACGTGATCCGGGAGCTTCGCCGCATACTCGAGCTCGGCGCGGTTCAAGAGTTCGTAATCCTCGCGGGTGCCATCGGCCATGCGCGTGAAACTGACCGTCTTGCTCATGACACGGCCTCCACGACGTCGGCGACCGGCATGCGACCCGCGAGCCGGCGGCGCAACACGCGGTAGAGACTGCGAGGCCCGTCGATGTCGATGTAACAGCCCTGCAGGTGGCGCAGACCCTCGGCGGGATCGAAGCCGGTCCGGCCGTGCAGCAGCCGGCAATTATCGAACATGACGAGATCGCCGCTCTGCAGCAGGAAACGGATCTCGAATTCGGATGACCGCAGCAGCCGATCGAAGACCCGCCGCGCCCGGTAGTAGGCGCCGAGCACCTCGGGCGGCGCCAGCGGCACGAAATCGAGCCGTGGACTGAAATGAATCGTGCGCACGTTACCATCGACGTCGAGGTCGATGAGCGGGGCGCTCGCGACCAGCTCCGTGTCCGCGTCGCGATACCGAAAGCGCACCGACGTACGAGTCAACACGGCGAAGGCGTCGGGATCGCGCCGGCGCAGCGCCGCCGCGACGGCATAGCCGTCGACGAGCGTGGACAGTCCGCCGCGGGTCTCGTTCGCGAGGCAATGCAGAAGCTGGACACCCGGCACGGGCGAGCGGTACGGGTTGTCGGTGTGTGGGTCCAAGGGCACCGCGGTATAGGCGAGGTCGATCGCATTCGGCGTGGAGCGCACGTCGAAGGAGGCGCCGAAGTTCGTGTCGCGCACCCAGCCGAACTGTCCCGCCACCGTGCGCACCTGGTCGGGCACGGTGGGAACGCCGCGAAACAGGAGGAAGCCCAAGCGCAGGAAACGCTCCGTCCAGTCGGCAAGTCGTGCCTCGCCCGGCCGGGCGGACCAGTCGACGCGCGGCAAGGCCTCGAGCGCCCCGCTCCAGAGAGTCGGCGCGGGACAATCCGGGTCGCCGGACGGCAGCGCGGCTTCTTCGAGCAGTTCGGCCAGGGCGAATTGGGCCTCGTGCCCGTCGCTGAAGCGCACGTGCAGGCGCCCGGGCGCCCGCTCGGTCAATTCGACGAGGCCGAGCTGCGCGTCGAAATCCGACGGATCTTGGAGCCGCTGACCCGTCTGAAGATCGATGCTGGCGGCGTCCTGGCAACGCTCGCGCAACCAGAGCGGGTGCACGGCGAAGTGCGTGCCGTCGCTGCGCTCGAGGCGCAGTTCCGTCTTGGAGTGAATCTTCAATCGTGCGGAATGCTGCTGGCTGCTCACGTTCGAACCCTCTCGCCTCGATGCCCTGCGCTGTTGCCTTGCCCGCCCGCGCTCACTCGTCCGTCGCTCACTCGTCCGTCTTGATGCGCGTCCAGGTGCGCGTCATGATCCGTTCGGTCGCTCCGGTGATCTCCGCGGTCCGATACAACCTCTGCTCGACCTCGGGCGTCGGATAGAGCGTCGGGTCGGCCAGAATCTTCGGATTCACGAACGGGCGCGCCGCCATATTATCATTCCCGTAATATATCTCGTTGGTGATTTCCGCGATCACCCGCG
>Ga0116229_10012124_pt1 | contig 12511 bp, 9 predicted proteins | sample S1TSphgellanicum_3_FD_87313 | JGI IMG/M metagenome (GOLD analysis project Ga0116229, IMG submission 87313) | Host-associated microbial communities from peat moss isolated from Minnesota, USA - S1T2_Fc - Sphagnum magellanicum MG | ecosystem: Host-associated > Plants > Peat moss > Unclassified...
TAACCACATTGCAAAAATTTGCCAAAAGAGAAATCATTGATTTGGAGGATACAATTTGGACATGCTCCCATCTTTCTATGGTGTTGGAATTTTTAGAGATGTATTTTGTGTGCATTTATTATGCTTTGAATATATGAAAGTAGTGGGTTTCAAGAGATATAGGTTAAATGGGGCATCTTACACTTTATAGTAGTCCCATGGATTAGACATAGTGGTGATAAGAAGATGGCAAATAGCCTCAACCCTCTTTCTATTTTTGCATCTCTTCAAAGTTTCTTATTGTTTTTCTATGTGGTAGTACCTTCAAGAAATAGGTGGTAATATTTGTTGTAGAATATATTACCATTAGTTAAAATTAGTACATTTAAAAAAAGTTCTTAGTTTCCTTGTTTTTAATGCGGTCTTAGAAGTTGCAATTCTTTTTTTAAATTTCAACTTGTAATTGGCAATTATCATTATTAGGTTTTGAATGTAATTGTCAAGCCCCTTGTCAAGGCTTATTTTCACGGTATAATTAATCAAATTAGTCCCATGTTCCTAGTTTTTTGGAAATTTTGAGGTGTATGTTGATGTTGTGTGGGTATTTTTTTTACCCTCAAATACCCATCAACCATGTACAACATATTTAAATTGATATAACATAACCTATTTTTTCAATTTTATGTACTTTAAGCCTATTAATTCACACTTTTTTTGCATGTATTTGGTTTATTTATATTTGTGGATGAATATATTTTAGAGACTAGGTATGTAGGTCTTAGGGTACATAGGGTCTATACTTATATAACCTATTGACTACATATACTTTATATACCATGTACCATAACCATGCCTAGAACCTTAAACCCTAACTATAGATGAAGCTTTAGGATTAAATTGATAATCCAAAAGTATTTGGATATTGTACTTACAAAATTACTTTGTGGTCTTTGGTCTTTGTATCTAGTAAGCATATAGTCACAAGCATATTCGAAAAAAATGGCTTTTTAAACACTTGTCAAGTTGGTTGTAAATATTATAAATTTTTTAATGATTCACATCAGAATTTATGTTTCTACAAATACTATGTACATATACAAATCAATGTTATGCATTTTAAATTTGAACCATTTCAAAGAAAATATAATGTTTTTACAAAAGTATAAATTTGAGTCCAAATAAGTATACCAATTTTCTTTTTCTTGAATTTTTTTAAAACATATTATTTGGTCCATTTACCCTAAAATATGTATATGATGGACGAGTCACTTGGCTCTACTTGATCCTAAAAATAATTTAGTTTGGACCTTGCTTTCATTTTTAAAAATGATAGACAATATACCTATACTCTAATAGTTTTTTAAGGGAAAAGTTATACACCCATACTTGAAGATACAAAAGACAATATAGCCACACAACATAGGTTTATAAAATAGGTATACTCAATATGGATTCCAAGACTACTTCGAGACATGCTTGGATGAAGGGCGCAATGCTTCTAAGGTGACAATGTCAAAATTGTTGATGAAATTCATAAATCACTTTTTGGGTCCTCGTATTGCAAGTACTATTATAAAAAACCATAACTTATGTGGTTTATTGTAAGCTTTTATATTCCATCTACATTGACATGAATATTATATATGTTTTTTATTAGGTCATTTGAGATGTTTATTTGATGTACTTGTGCAAATAAATATTAATTGTTCAAAATAACTACCTATACTATAGTTTTACATACATCAAACATAAACATACTATCCATTCTTTGAGATTAAATATTCATGGTTTTCATATATTCACATCTTCAAAATATATATATACCTACAATTTACATCAATAAGTCAAGACAAAATTATCCATCTCATTCTTAGTACATAGTAATATTTCCTTTGTTGATTTGTGAATTGTAAATTTTATGGTAAAATTGTCATGAAGAATTATACATGCAACCATGAAAAACAAGATCCATAACCATGAAAAATGGGTTATGTAATGATGAAAAATGGAACTTGTAACCATGATAAATTTGTACAATTTTAAAGTTGACTCTTGTGTAGATTTAAATTGTGGAAGAAACAAAATGAAGATTTTCCAAATATTTGTTTATTCCTTAATTTCCTTCCAAAAATTTTTAAGCTTAAAATAGGAATTTTAAATATTATGTTGTAGCAAAGTTTTTTATATGACAATAAAGGATTCTAATTCCAAAAAATAGACCAAAAAATGGAATTCAATTCCCAACACCTATGTTTCCAAAAATGCAAAAACACCACAAAGGATGAAGGTTTTTTTTTCCAATTCAAGTAGAGAAATTTTGGTTCGAACAAAACATTTGCCATTTTGTAGGGGCTACCATTTTCTTAAGGCAGTTATAGGCAACCCCATATCATTGCTCTTAAAAAATTAAAAGTATGGAAAACTTGTTTAGATCACAACTACCTAGAGATTGTGAATTACAAACATTCAACAATATAATTATGCTTGTGCAAATGGTAATGTTCCTTTGTTTGCCTTATGGGTTGAAAATTTTGTAAGAATATCTCACCTTGAAAGATTGCACTTGCTTATCATGAAAAATGAAACCTATAACCACATGGAAAAAATGATTTTAACCAATAAAATTGAAAACTTACACATGTGATTTTAAAAAATTATACCATGAAAACTCTTCCCATGAAAGTTTGAAAACTTATGTCAATAAATTTAGCATGATAAATTGAAAACCATAATACTATGCTTGTGAAAATGGTATTAGTTATCATTTGCCTTGCGGGTTGCAAATTTCATGATAACATGTCACCTAAAAACATTACACATGTTATGATGAAAAAAAAAACTTGTAACCATTGAAAATTGAAAACTTACTTATGTGACCTCAAAAAACCATACCATGAAAACTAAACCCATGAAAATTCCTACTAAGAAATTCCAAATTTGACACCATGAATTGAAGAACCATAAGATTACACTTATGCAAATGGTATTATCCCTCCTTTGACTCATGAATTACAAATTTTATAGCAACATGTCCCTATGAAAAATAGAATTTATAATCGTGAAAAACAACACCTTAAGTAAAAAAAATGATACCTATAACAGTTAAAAATTAAAACTTACACATGTGACCTTGAAAAAGCATACCATGAAAATTGTAACCATGAAAATTACTTCCATAAAAATTTGAAAACTTACACCATGAATTCAAGAATCATAAGATTATGCTTGTGCAAATGGTACTATTTCCTCCTTTAATTCATGAGTTATAAATTTTGTAGTTACATTTCATCATGAAAAATGGAATTTATAACATGAAAAATGCCACATGTGATATAGAAAAATAATATTTGTATGTGTAAAAAAGTTGGCAAATGTAACCTTGAAAAAACATACGATGAAAGTTGTAACCATGAAAACTACTACCACGAAATTCTAAAAACTTACATAAATCAATTTGACAACATGAAATGGAAAAAAAAAAAAAAATCCATAGATAAGAGCAATAAAAATATATATAGCAATAATGAAGGTGTTCAAGGAAAAAGAAGGAGGAAATGAAACTTAATTTACCACCAAAATTGGTGAAAAAACTAGTTTGGGTCCCAATTATTTCATTTTGGTAAAATTTCATTCCTAGTTAAACATTCAATGCCCTATTATGCTAAAACTGATTGTTCTCGCCCCTAATCACCTGACTTTACAAATAACTTTAGTATATGGTTTCACCTTGGTAACCAATTCTGTAAAAAATAGGTTTCATATATAGGTAAATAGGTAGGAAAATAAATAATTACTAAGTAAGTAGATGATTTATACATAGATAAAGGAAATAAGGGAAATTATAATTACCATAATACCATGACAAGTACAACATTTCAATGTTTAATTTACTTTGAATTTTTTTTCATTTTGAAAAACAAGTTATTTAAAAAAAATCTTTCATGAATTTTTATTTTTGAAAATAAAATAATAATATTTTTGTAATCTAATTTTTTAATCTCATTTCTTAACATAATATAATTGTTGCTAAAATTGCCAAGGTATTATGATATTTAGCTTTGTAAAATCCCTCCCACTCTTAAAGAATAGACATAAGATTTTTTTTCTTTTAGGCCTTGTGATCTAAAAAAGTTTAGTTTCATGATAACATTTGTTTCATGCTTTATGATGGGTTTAAAGCCCATAATGGTCATTAAATTTTGCTATGACCTCAAATTAAGCCTCTTATTTTGGGAATGCCCACACCTTAGAGCTTTATTTTACACAAACATAAAATGCAAAATGTAATAATATCAAGGAAACCTGAAATTGTGATTATATATATGTATATATAATAATTTTATTTTTTTCAAATGACATAAATATGAATTGATGAATAATTAAAATTAATAAGTATCCAATATTTGAATATTAACCAATGTCTATTCAATATTGAAAAAATGATCAATTATCAACAAAGGTCCAAAAATATGTTATTCAAAATATTGATTAATAACATAATTTGAAATCAGTTGAAAACCAAAAAAAAATCCTACATGTTATAATCCTAAAGTTAAATTAGTGACCAAAATAAAGGCAAAGAAGGGAATGGGTCAAAAGAATGTCATGGGATTTAAACACATTCTCACAAGTGTGCAAAAGTGAATATTAACATTTTCAAGTGATTTTTTCACAGTACAAGTTGAAGTCTTCTTAAGTTTTGAATGTTTAGAACAAAAGTGCAAATAAAAATTGATGTCCAAATTGGGCCTTTAATATACCATTGTAAATGTCTTGAAGTTTAAATATCAAAAATGAACTTGTAATCTCCATTTGGGTTGTAAATTAAGAGTCAAAATCAAATTTAGGATTCAAATGACTTTTGACCATTAAAACCCATGAAACAAAGGTTAAATGACATTCCAATTAAACATGTGTTATAACATAAAAAATATGTTTTCAAAGGTTACAATTTTTGAAAAAAATTTAAACTCTTTCCCAAAAACCTCGAAAGTTTTTATCACTTTGATGTAGCCCATGTTGTTGGTCATAATGAATTATGTTATAAGAAACAAAATGATGATTCCTTCCCAAGTCTAGGTCATGGTGAATCTTTAAAAAATTGTTGCTTGTGATTCATCCAGACAACATTTTGGGTTCAACTTGCATTAACCACTTTCTTTTTTAATTTTTGAGGTGATCACACCTTGAATTCTCCCTTGTAAACTTGTCATAGTCCCATCTTAGAGTTTTTAACCTCATTTTTTTCTTAGGTGTTAAAATACTGGCCTTGGGTTTATTCCATTGCAAATTTGGGAATCAACAAATTCATTTATTCCCAATACCATGTGGCAAACCTAAAGGTGTTATTGAGGACACAAAAAACCACAAGAACAAAGGTTAAAAGGAAGGTCTAAATTTAACTTTCAAATAACCTTGGAACATGACAAATTATGTGATTAAAAAACAAGAACACAAGATGTGTAAGACCAACATCAAAACAAATTTTTATTATGTTAACATATACAAATATGGACATGAAAATAATATGACAAGGCTATGATGCAAGATCATGCCTAAGACTAATGTTAAACATACTAAATGAAATGAGGGGCCTTATAACTCCTATTTATACCCCTTTGGGGACCTAACTAAATGAAGCTTCCATGGAGATTTTTGTGTGCATCAAGTAAAGAAGTTTTTTGAAAACCTTTATAACTAAGAGTCGACTAGATGAATTAATTGAAAGTTAACTTAAAGTTAACTAGGACTTAACTAAGAGTTTTATAAGGAGTTAATTAATAGTTAATTTGAAGTTAATTGGGAATTAACTTGGACTTAACTAGAAGTTAACTAAAAATTAACTAGAAATGAATTAAGACTTGATTAAAAGTTAATTAAAAGTGAACTGAAACTAAATTAAAAGTTAGTTACAAATTTAATATAAGTTATGTATGAACATTCAAATGAATGAATTTCATGGCATTGACATCCATGACAAATGAATCATTATGTGACTTGTATAGATATATTTTATAAAAAATTAATGTTTAACCTCCATTGATTTGATGAAAACCAAAAGACTAACCAATAACCTTCCATATGTCATCCCAATAGGCTTTTGAATCCTTCAACTTTAAAACCTTGGAAAATGAAAAAAAATTTAGCATACTAAATGTTCTTTTTTTTGGGTCACAGTGAAATTTTCAATGGGGGTATGATTTTATATATCCTTACATATCTTTGGTACCATGAGATTTTAAAAAAAAATAACTCATTTTTTAATAGCACGAAACATATTAATGACGTATTAAAAAGGAAATGAAGAGATGAAAAAAAATTTATTCAAAATGGATTTTTGAAAGTTAGGTTATGATTTATGTCATTGTCCATAATTGTGGAATGGATTCATAAAACACACTTGATTTATGCAAATGGATGCAATTTTGTATATGTGATACAATTTAATGAAAAAGACACAATATTCAAATAATTTCATGAAAATATAACGAATTAGGTCCAAAACATAGAGCACCAATTCAATTATGAGTGGATTATACACACTACATAATGAATTTAGTCCATTACATAGTGATCCAATTCTACTACAATAGATTCAATAAACCATATGGTGAAATAGGTCTATTACATAGTGACCCAGTTCACCTATGGTGGATTAGGATTTAAGGTTAGGTAGAGTTATTTTTACTATGAAGGCCCCATAATGATTTAGGTTAGTGAATTGTGCCCACATTTTTTACTAGTTTGTTCAATGACTTAGACTCATCATGACTTGCACCTTCGACCTCTTATACTATCCTACAAAATGGTTAATCTATCAAGTTTTGGGCAAGAGGTTGAAGGTGCCTTTATTTGTTACAAGATGTATTCCCACTTTGTTGCTAACAAGTTATCAAAAGGTATGCTAAATTCTAGCAATATGCCTATAGACTTGCTAGTAGAACTTCACCTTTATCATGATATAAAAGATGGGCCACTCAACATGTGACTCCCAGATTAAATATAAAAATTGTGGGTGTTCATCTAACTAATACATGGTTGAACAAGTACCCATGGTCAATAATTTCTTTCTAAGGAATATCATGAATTTGAATTTGCATTACATTCAAATTACTTTCATCGTTATTTCGATGTCCATAATTTTCTATGTGGACTATGAAAAGGAAGTGAAACTCAAAAGCAAGGCTAGAAATCTAATTCAACACAACAATATTGATACATGATAAAAGATACACAAACAAGAGCTGGACCTTGTAATCATAGGATCCACCCCTAAGCTCTTTAAAAAAACTAAAATAAATATAAATGTTTAATTCAATGCAAAGTTTTATGATCAATGTATTGAAGAACACTAATGTCATATTAAGTGAAATATTAGATGAAAGTGGTGAAGCCATGGAATGCATTGCTTGCACCTAAGCCTTGACATATAGAGGCAAAAATGGGCTAAAAGAAGGGTAAAAGAAGAAATAATTACATGCAAAAAATATTTTTTCGTTGGTTTTAGTGGAAACAAATTTTTATCAATGGAAAAAAGAAAAAATAGTAAAACATTAGAAAGTTAAACAAAAAGAATTGAATCCAAGCAATTGCAAAAATAAAAACTTACTCATAATCCAAAACATTTTTTCTTGTTTCATAACAAGGGAGTCTTTATCAAGGTTGCTTATGTTCAAAAGTGTTATCCTCCTTGAAGATGTCATGTTCACAAAAAAACTTAAACACATCATTAAAGACCCCACTATCACCTTCAAGAGCCAAAATGTGGTAATCAAGATTGTGACATGCCCTCATAATGTTGCCTACAACAAAGACATTAGTAAAAAAAACAAATTTTATTAAAACAAAAGCAAAAAGGGAAAAAAAATGTAGATATTAATGGATATAAATAAATCCACAATAAAAGGAGTTTGACTTGGAGTAGGTTTCAATGAAAGCTTGAAATGTGACCAAATGAAATTCCTTGGTTGCCTTAAAAGGCATCGTATTAGTTCTTGACACGGTCATTGAATTTTTATTTATATAATTGTACAAGACATCTTCATTGGAAATGTTGATTCACCTCATCAAAATATCTTTGGAAGGGTGGAAAATGAAATCATATTGGGGTTTTTCACAAGAACGATCACCTTATTCAAGAGAATTTATAAAGATTGTGAAGGTTGGTTAAAAATTCAACATAACAAGGGATCAATGTTGAAAGGATTGAGACTTGAGGTGGAACTTATTTTGATTGAAAAACATTTTGCTATCGCAACTTTAGCCTTGGGCTTGCGACCAAGGCAAGGGCTTGTGAGGTTGCGAGCCAAAAGGGAAGCCCGAGGGTCACATTTCATGTTCCCAGGAGTTCAAAAGAATGTGAGGGAATGAATCGTCACACTCCCAAGTGAACTCCCATTTTGGGAGTTGAAGTTTCAATGAACTCCTAAATTTTTAGAAGGCGAATGACAGGGTCAAAACCCATTGGATTGAAGATTTTTTTATATCATTAAAAAATTATTGAAATGTAGATGTTTAAAATGGGCTTGCATGACCCATTTGGACATTTGAAATACAAGTTATGGCCAAAAGAAAGGCTGGGAGTCAAATTGGCAGTTTGATTCCCGACCATTAAAAGTCAGGGATCGACCCAATTTTCTTACGTGCAGGTAGCGTGCGACATACCATTGAAAGCTCTCAACAAGGGCTACAACTTTACTTTAAACCTTATCTCAATCGAAAATCTGAACAAAAAGTTATGGGGCCCCAAAGTCGCAAGAGTCCCAACTTTGGGAATTTCAAGACTCCCATTTGGGAGTCCTGGGATAAAATGCCATTTGGATGTGGGCCTTGTGGAAAGGCACAAAGTATACTATAAGGGGGAAGGTGGTGGCTGCCCCCAAGTCCAAGCCGTGGTAAGTCTTATGAATCCGAGTTTGCCTGTGATTCATCCTAGCACCAAAAGTGTTCAAATTATGCACTAACCAATTTGTTGTTTGGTTTAATGCAGGTCTGTGTGAGTGATTAGTTGCTTGTCATTCTTTTTAGTCTCATCCCGGAGCTCTAACACGCCCTTCTACCCCCAAAATGTTGCGAGCCAAGGAATGTGTCCCAACTCCTTGTTCTTCCGTTGTTTTCACTTCAAACTCACATTTGAGTCTATCAAGGAGCTTGGGGTGCGTCATTTGTTACTTTAAAGGGGTAGATAATTAACAACTTATTTCATTCAAACACCAAATGAATAATTTTCCAAAAAGGATCGAACCTTTTTAAACATTCAAAGATCATCAATGGAATAACAACATAGTTTCATCTTCTATTGAAAATTATTGGAAAAAATAAAAATTGAGTCAACATAACTTGGCACCTTTGAATTCCAAACTGGAATATTGGAACAAAGGTTCAAAACCAAGGGAATTGGAAGATTCCCAACACATGTCCGATAAAAAGAACCAAATCAACATAGTTGAACACCTTTAAATTCCAAGCTAGAATCTTGGAATTAAGGTTCAAGACCAAGGGAATTGGAAGATTCCCAAACACATATCTAATAACAAAATCACCTTATTATTTGAATTCATTTGAACACAAAACATGAACACATGTTTGAATTCAAAAATCATCATGGATTTAGAATCAATAAACCATGAAGAAAAAAATCATTTTGGATTCAAAAGATTCAAAGGGGATGCAATTCACCTAGTGGATGAAATCCATGATCAATTTATATCCAACAAGTTAGGATCATGCATCAATTCTAGTGGAAACCACAAAAGGCCATTCAACATTTAAGGCATTTAAAAGCTTTCCAATCATACTTTTAACAATAAAAATGACCAAAGTATGCTGAAAGGGTGGGATTGGATTATGAGTGTTAGCCTCTAAAATTTTTAAAAACATAAGAGTCCAATTAAATCTTCTCCTAAATGTGATTGTTTCTATGTCATTAGGATCAACATCCTAGGTAGAATGAACTACTTAGGATGTCAACAAAGGTTGAGCTTGGATGATCCCCCACCTACTATGTAGACACATTTCACTTGTTTTTGCCTTTCTTCTTACTTGATAAGTTTTTTTTTACAACCTCCATGTTTGACCCCCAGAAGGTTATTACTCTTTCATTGAACCTTGTAGGTTCATTATTCTAGTGTATAACAACCTTAAAGTTGGAATACTATCTTGAGGACAACCCACGTACCGGCCATAACCAAATGAAGGATTGAACATGTCTTTGCAATACATGTGGATGTTTACCTTGGAGTTTCACCAAAATCTGAAAAGATTGGGAATCTTTTTAAAAACACAAGCTAGAAAAAAAATATGTTAAAAACACTTACAAAGAAATGAAACAATTTTTAAAGTCAAAAACTTGAGCAATTGGTCCAAGTTTCATATGAATTCTTCCATGGATATTCTCAACACCAAATGCAAATTAGATGGAATTGAATTCCTTGCCTATTATCAACATTGATAGTTGGTTTTGAAGTTTTAGATATGTTGGAGAAGGATGTTGAATGAAAAGGTTTTGAAAACGAGAAGTTGGAGATGCATTAGAAAATTGAAATACTTACTTATAAAACAATCTTTCAAGAACTTATTTTCCTCCAACCTATTGTTCTCAATACTTGTTCCTTTGTATTCTATCCTTGGATTTGAACTCCCTAAAGTAATAGATTTGAAAACAATAAGCCTCCATTCATAAATGCAATCTACAAGGGAAATCAACCCAAAAAATCTCAAACTAAGAGGTTTAAATCAAAAATTGTTGCATCATCGAACTTGAATGCATCCATCTTAAGTTGTAGTTATTAAAAAAAATGTTTAATCTTGGGAACCTAATTCCTAAACTTGAAGCAAGATTGAAATAATCATTCAAGTTTCATCTTAGTCACTTAATGCTAGAAAGTTGCCTTGTGCAACCACTTGTCAAATTGGGATTCCAAAAATCCCTGCTTTGGGACCTTTTTAGCTTCCTTTGACAAACCAAACTCATTCCATTGTTTGAGCCATGCTAATTTTTGCTTGTGGTTCATGAAACAATAGATTAACATTTGCAATTTTTCCATGAACATTTTATGCTCATAATTTATATCATAATGAACATGTATCTCTTATAGGAACTTGTGTCAAAAAGAAGGATCACATATAAAAAAATGCTTGCAAAATGTGGAATAATGGTTTTATTAATCTTGTTCCATAGGTTTCTCCATGAATATTTGCATCTTGTTTTTCAAATGTTTTGTTTTGATCATAACATTTTCATAATATAGCTTCACAACCATATCAACTACAACAAAAAATTCCCTTTGTAAAAATTGGACAAAAAAATTAACAATTTGAAGGAAATTCTTGCACATGGAGATGGCGGGAATGGAATGTTTTACATATATATTTATAAAAAAAAAATTTGAAGGAGTGCTAAGTCTTTTGAAATGTGCTTTCACATTTTTTATAAACATTGATAGGAATGAAATTACTTAAAATGTATGATATTGATATTTTGGACCAAAAAAAACTCATGTACAAGGTTTAACTTAACGTGATCCAATTTCAATTGCCCTGCAATAGGATGCATTATCACATGAACAAATAAACAAAAATGACACAAAAAAAAAAATAGTGAAAAAGATGAATGTCTTACTTGTTGAGGTCCATCATGGTCAAGTGAAGAATTTCACAAGGCCATTAGACATATCCAACATGATGGAATCCATGGATATGTATTGAGATGTAGCTTCACCACAGATGCACTTAATGTATGGCATCCCCACATGCACCTTGTACTTCTGATTTCCATCCCAAACAAAAAACATGCACCTTGAGAGTTTATGGTGGTTTAGATCCACCATTAAAAAAAATTCAAACCTTTCATTTTCCTCCCACCAATAAACATTCCACACTTGCTCATGTTCATTAATTAATTTATTTCTTTTTTCCAATTTGTAAGGTACAAGTAGAAAACATTGTCCCCTTCCATGTAACCCTATTCCAATTTCAAAATATTGATCTTAAGAGATAGGCAAACAATCGGCATCAACACCATCTAACACAATGGTATGTTCATCCTACCTTTTTGGAAAAATCTTGTACTTTTCCAATATTTTGGATGTGTTAAATTTAGTCTGACTTTGGATAACTTCAATAGTTTGGTCAAAAGACCTTGCATTATGTTCCAAACAGTTTGACATGAAGAAGATAAATTCAATAACATTAGAATTCAAAAGGAAAAAAAAAAAACTCATGCCTTACCTCTTGCAAGGAAAAGCTCAGAACAACAACAAAACTCACAAACACATACACATTCAAAACACAAACAAAACCAATGCATAAACATAATCAAAACACAATTCTCTACACCTAATAACTAGACAATTGAAATAAATGTGTTTTGGGAGAAGTCAAATTTGGTTTATTCCAAAACACAAAAACATTTATGGTTGTGGGGAGGAGCCAAACTACTTTTGAAATTAAAAAAAATTTAGCCCCTTCCCACAAACTGTTTTTGGAGTGGCCAAATTTAGGGTTTGAGGTTTATGAGATGTTACATTGTTGA
>Ga0116229_10012126_pt1 | contig 12510 bp, 10 predicted proteins | sample S1TSphgellanicum_3_FD_87313 | JGI IMG/M metagenome (GOLD analysis project Ga0116229, IMG submission 87313) | Host-associated microbial communities from peat moss isolated from Minnesota, USA - S1T2_Fc - Sphagnum magellanicum MG | ecosystem: Host-associated > Plants > Peat moss > Unclassified...
AACAACCAATAATAACTTATGGTAAAATAGTCTAAAATAACTAGCAATAACCTATGATAGATTATCCAAGAATAACCTAGAGTAAAATAACCTAGAATAGCTAGTAATAACCTATGATAAAATAACCAATAACAGTTTATGGTAAATAACTTAAAATAGCCAATAGTAGCCAATGATATAATAACCAACAATAGCCTATGGTAAAATAGTCAACAATAGTCAACAATAACTTGTGGTAAAATAATAAAAAATAATTAACAACAGCCAACAATAGCATGTGAGAGAATAACAAAAAATAATTTATGATAAAATAACCAAATATTACCAAGAATAGCCAATGGCAAAATAATTTATAATAATCAATAATAATTTATAATAAAATTGGCACCAACAGCTTATGGTAATATAGCCTAGAATATCCAACAATAACCTATGGTGAAATAACATAAAAAATTCAACAAAAGCATATGATAGAATAGCCTACGGTAGAATAGCCAAGAATAACAAAAAATAACCCATGGTAAAATATTGTAGAGTAATTATCAATGGCCTAAAATATAATAGCCTAAAATAGCCTATGGTAAAATAGCCAATGGTAAAATAGCCAATAATTATCAAAAATAACTTAGGGGTAAAAAAGAATGTGCATAATAATATGTGATGACAAAAAAATATCATTCATTTAAATAATTTTCCTTAAACATGGAGGTGAAAGGAGGTGAAGGGTTCAAACCTTCACACTTCCACCTTAGGTTAGTCAACAAATTATTTAAGTGGGCTAGGTCCCTAGCTTAAGATAAGTAGCCTAATGAAGGTTCATATGTGCTTAGCCTAGGTTTGTAATTAACTATTAATGATTTTATTATTTATTATTTAATTATTATTGAATTTAATATTAATGATTTAACTATTGGTGAATTCAATTAGCTATTAGTGAATTTACTTGTATGTAACAACTAATCCCCATTTACTCATGGGTTGCCCACTTTCATCATGGTAAATTTGTCCAATTTCATTCAAAATATAGTGAAACACAAAGTGAACCTGGACACATATTGGTGCAGTGAAAATTGTTTTACACAAATCCTTGAACCTACATTTACTACTATTGAGCTAAATGTGGAAACTAAATTTTTATTTGCTACCTCTAACCTTAATGTAAGCATGCTTGAATCTATCCCTTTACATCCAATTGCCACACTTGCCACTACTAAACAAAAACCTAATAAAATAAAAATTGTTAAAAAAAATTAGATGTTTGGTCTTTGAAAATGCCTTGGTTGAAGTAGTTTTTTATATTGATGGGAACTTGACAATAATTCGATGCAAAGTTTGCACCAAAATAGAGTGCAAGCAAAAATTGTTAATCTTCGAGTGGGATTCATTGGAAAAGCATGTGAAGAAAAGGGAAAATGAATAGGGGTGAAAGTTGTGGATCTTAATGTGTTCATGCCAAAAATGAAACATGGCTCAATGAATTGGCCTTCTATTTTGGAACAAATTCAAGGTGGAGGTGAACAAAACAACAAAAGAAAGGTGATGCAAATTACATCTATTTTTATGCTACTCAACAAAGGAAAGCCAATGGTTGATTATGAATATTTCAAACCCTTGTTTAGTTTTTTGAAGTTGAAAAAACAATCCCAAGAAACATTGCAGTGACATGGTCAAGTGGGAGATTGTTGAATATGTTCACAACCAAGTTTTAGCAAGTAGCAAATATATTATTCAGGCAATCGGGTTTGTGGCATTGACTTGTGATGAAGTGTTTACATTAGATAATCAAAGTTAGATCTTTATCCATGGCTATTATGTTCAACACTAGTGTAGAATCCTTATTCTGCTTTTTATTAAGTGCATTCTTTAAGGTTCCAATGCCCATAACATGATGAAGGTGATAATGAACTCTCTATTCAATGTTGGAAGTTTAATAGAAGTTGAACTGCCTTATAGCTTTTTATGTTTCAATGCAAATGATGTGAACACCTTTTAAGGTGCTTGAGGTGGGGTTATAGTTCAAATTTATGACTTGCATGTTCCTTTCTTGATAGGGATCCAACATAGGGCACACATGACTAATTTGGTAATCCAAACTATTTTTGGTTTACCTATGGTGGCACACCTAGAAGACTTGTTAAAGTTCATTTACACATTTTTTTCTACAAATCTCTAAAGCACCACCTAAAATTCATTAAGTTAGCCTAGATCATGGAAACAAAAGACAATAAACTACTCCATAATATAAAGACCTGATGGATAAGTTGTTGAATCCATTGAAATGTGTGTTTGAAGAATATTACCTTGTATTGATGAAATGGTGGTTGATTCAACATTGTGGCTTTAGCAACAAGTAATTTGAATCAATTCTATAATGTCTAAATGATGTGTGGCTTGGCCTACCTACTACTTATCTTGACCATTGTGCATCCTTTCATTGAATTTGCCCAACTTAGAGATGTTTTTGTGTGTGATTTCATTATTGTAATTTCCTATTGTAAAATGGATGTATTTTACATGTATTGTGACCAATCATCTAAGTTCCATGGAGATGCCTTCAAACATTTTAATGGGCTAGTGGAATGTGTTGATACCATCTCCATGAAATGGATCACATATTTGAATACCGAAATTGACCATTTGGCTTTTGAATCAAAAGGCCAACACATTTGGGCAAGGTATAAAGACCAAGCCACTTTTAAAGTTTCTTTTGTTACTTGGTTTGTTTATCATGTCAAGGTAGTGGCAAAGGTGAAATTGTAATGGAGGGTGTAGGCATGGTCAACTAGACAAAAAATGTTCCTTGTCACAAAAAATTACAAGTAAACACAAAAAATTTGATGCATTGAAAGTAGGAATATTATTTTATTCAATTATTAATATGAAGATAAACTTTCACTTTAATATTATAACTTTGAAAGATGAACATTTTCATGTAGATTTAAGTAAATTTACAAAATTGCATCTACTTGCAAGTAGTGTCCGATCTTACAAAATGGGTTGCAAATAGATGACATATTGAACATTTTTTACTTTCAAGTTATGAAAGCCTTAAAAATTACTTGTGTACTATAAAATTATGCATGTTATAATCAAAATACATAAAACTTTTAATGTAAAAGTAGGTTTGAAGACCAAATTGACCCAATCAAGTTCAAATCTACTTCTCATATTTTTATGATACCAAAGTTTTTCAAATTTTGTATTCAACTTACCATAAACTAAATGGAGGGCCATGTTTTTTCATATTTCTACTTACACAAGTTTTTAATCTACTTTCATGTGTTTATATCAAAAAAATTGTCATTTTGAAATTGCATTTTGGGCAGACTACTTTTTTGTCTACTTGACCATGCCTACACCCTGGGCATCTATAACTAAAAAGATGATCTTTGAACTTGGCAAATGTTTCCCTTTTCAAGAATTAATGGATGCATTTGGGATGGCCTATCCCCAATATTGGTTGGTCCTTAACCTTGAAACTTCCTTTTAGTTGCAACTAAATGTGATAAAAAAATGGTTTTGAAGAGGTCTAAATTTCACCAGTTTTGGACCCTACTATTATGGATATGCAATAATCTTTTTTTTTTTTGACAATGAAGAGCAACTCCAAAGGTGCAATGGTTGAACCTTGTTCCTTAAACCCCTCACACGCTTGTGGAGGAAATTGACCACATCCCAAATTGTTGTGCAAAGGATGTTAAAGTACATCAAATTGGTTGAAATTACAGTTGTGTAAAGTTTTAGGCTCTATGGAAGATGAACAATGTTTTAGTACATTGAATTTTATGAAAACAAAACTCAAGAATCAATTCACAACACATTTGGATGTTATCATTTGGATGTTTATTCAAAAGTTTTATATTCTTGAGAATTTTTCATATGATTGAGTTAAATTGAGGAGTGGCAGGCTTTTCATAATTGATATGCAATTGATGTTTAATTATTTTTCTTTGATATTGGGAAATAGCATTTTTGTTTTGTAACTAGGCTAGTGGGCATTAGGTATGTAGCCATGTTTTCTTATGTCTTTTTGGTTTGTCATTTGTTACAAATTTTTGGGGTTTTTATTTTAGTTTTAAAATCTTATAGGGTTTATTAGGTGTAATCATGAATCAATGAACCATTTTGTTTACTATAATCCTTTTGCTAAAAAACAAATTCATAGAAAAAAAAATAACAATTTTTTAAAAAATTACTTTTACTTATTATAGTTTCCCCAATATATCACATTTTTTTGGTTAATAATTTTCAACTAAATATGATTTTTTTTTAAAATGTAAAATTCTACACTAAAGTTTTGTGTTTCGTTTTGAAAAATGATCACAATTTCAAATCATGCCAAAACATGTGATTATTTTGAAGTTTTTTTTTTTTTGATTATAAACTACAACTTTGTTTTAGACACCATTTACATTGCATCACATTTACATGTCATAAAAGACTCATGAACATCAAATAAACCTAAATTTTCAATTTTTTTGAAAAAACATCAAATTATAGATTCCTTCTATTTTGAATGTTTTTAGTGTGTTTAATAGTCCCTTATTATTACAAAAAAAATCAACATCAAAGGGTTTGTGTAATGCAAATCAAGGGCCCCTTTGTGAAACTAATAATGTTTTACGAAACACCTGCTCAACTTTAAAGGTCCTTTGCTCAAATCAAAATTCAAAACCAAAAGATCCAATGGTTCAATTTAGATTTATCAACATCCATATTAATCATAGAGCACAACTTGCAATGATTAACATGCCATTAAAGGGGCCCACCACATCTATATATATATACTTAGTTTTGAACATGATTTGACATGGTTTTGGCTCATCATTTCGTCTTTTTACCCTATTCTTTTATAAGTTGTAACTTGTGGGAAGATGAACTTTCAAGTCTTGGTGATCACAACATTAATTTGTGGTGGCTTTTGTTTCCATGATCCAAAACACCTTTTTAATTCTACACCGAATATTTCAGACCTTGATGTTGAAGATTTTGCCCTAACATCCTTGCAAGAAGGCCCAAATCTTAACTTTTGGAGGTTGTGGAAACTATTTAATACTAACATTATTCATGTGTTGTTTATGTTGTCTATTAATGTTGCTTGTATGTGTAGGTCCACCATGAGTTGTAATGGGCAAAATCAAATTGGTCTAGGTTCAATTCCTTCACATGGTTTTTGGGGTAAACAAAATTTGTCATCCATATCTCTAAGGAAAAAAATGTAATCTCATTAACGAAAGAACTATTAGGTATTCATTTTTGCACATACACCTAATGAAAGCAAGGTCACCTTGTTAACACAAAGCTAAGAAGAAAAGGGCATTTGCTTTTTAAAAATTGCTTATTTTGCAAGTAGCCAAACATTTTGACAACTTTTAACTTCATGTAGCCAAATTGCTACCCAATGGTTCCACTAGGTAACCAACTAGATAACATGGGGAATATGAAAAAAAATCATAGATCAATAGTTGAGATAAATATGTATGATATTATGAAAATACTTTGTGAATAGTCGTCCACACTTTACAAAACATAAGAACTCGTCCTTAGGATTTTGGCCTTGAAATAAGAATTAGGCATTAAACACATTAAGAGTTTTTAACAACTTGTGTTTTTTGGTCTACTAATGAATTTGGAATACAATTTGCAAAGGAGAAGGATCATTTCAAATGTTCATAAAGAAATCAAAGTAAATTGAAGTTAATGAAACTCATGCATTGAATTTCCTTTATCCATAAAACCATCTTCACCTTAATTCCTTGGCTAGATTGGGGGGACATGAAGGAATTGTGCACAATTGAAATTCTTGGAAAAGGATAAATGCAAGTTATGGAGCATGTGCACATTTGTATGTAACACTCATAAAGTTGTGTTTTGTGCAATAGAAAATTGCAAGATGAAATAATCACTTAAAAGTTACAAGATATATTAATTTTTTTGAAAGACACCTTTTCATGCCTCTTTACTTGAGAATGGGCTAAACAAATTCTAGTTTGGAATGTATAATTATAACTTATAGAATTTTAAATTGTCTTACTTCATGATTTTTAGAATTTAAATAAAATGGGATACTTAGTTTGCCATTTAGTAGTGATCCAAGGAATCATTGATCCTTGTTAATTGGCCCATCACATAATAATAATTCAATGTTTTGGCCAATAACATGGAGGTTTCCAAACTTTGAACATTTTCAAAACATAAATTTCTATTTGGCCCATGGATGTAGGTTAAAATAATAAAACATTGATCAAGGAACATGGGATAAAATGTGGGGCTATTAGGAACAGTTAAGGGATGCATGGAAATTAAAAATTAAAGAACATATTATAATGAATTTGAACCAAGTTGACACATAAATTCCACAAGTATTTCTATAGTTTTAAAGACATGTCCTAATATATGAAACATGAAACAATTTGTGATATTTTTCCAATTATGTATAATACACACATCGTACAACTCCAAAATATAATGACTATGCAAAATTACTACATTGATAGTGGTGTTTTTTTTCAATTTTGTGATGTTACAATAATGGCAATCATCCACAAGGAAATTTAGAAAACTTTTAGTTAGAAATCGTCTATGAAAAAAAAAGTTATTAAAATAAATTTGTATTTTAGGGTCCAAGCATGATAAAGTATGCCAAAAAAAGTAGTCTTAAGAAACTTTAATTTCAAAAATAGTCTCTTTTTAACATTAACATTCAAAAAGATATTAAAAACCTATTTAAATTACATTTTGAAATCATAAAGCACTTTGTTATATTTATTGTAAGTTGAACATAAATTTTGAGGAATATATATATAATGGATGAAAATATGTTCTAAATTGCTAGTTTTGTAAATTTTTCAACATACTTTTACATTAAAACTTTGATTAATTATGACTATAATATGAAAAGTTGAAACTATAACCATACACATTAGGACTTTATCAACTTGAAAGTATAATAATTCTAATTGATGTTTTATTTTCATGTATTTGTAACTCTATTTTGTAGAATCATGACATGTACTTTCTAGTACTTGCATCTCAAAAAATGTACTTAAATGCATATTAAAACATGTGGTTCTTCAATATTATGTAATGAAATCAATTAATTTTTTTTTTTTATCATCAACTTAAATAACATTCATGGATACAATCTATTAAGGTAAACTTTATGGATATTATCCAAAAAAACATCAAGTGTCTCCAACTGGCATACTTTTCCATGCTTATGCCCTTTGGCTACTTGCTTGAAGTTTGAACAATGTGTAGAGACATGTTGATTATTATAAAATGTTTTTGGATGTTTGGCCAAAAAAATTGATTTTTTTTTTGACAAAATATTATTATGTTATTTTTTTTTGCCAAATGGCAAAAGTTTTCCACAAAAAATGCCATGATGGGTTTGATAAGATCATGATATTTGTTCTTTACAAGAAAACAACCCATCCATTCATTTTAAGCATTTCATAACAAACATTTATGACTTCGCCAACAAAAAGAACATCGTATTCCATCAAAATTATATGATCACTTCAAAACAAAATGTAATTCTTCATAAGTTGTTTCCATATCTATAATTCATTCAAAAGCATTGTAGAAAACTTATTGTTGCATTTGTAAGTCATAGTTGATTAAAGAATGGTGACCAAACTTGCAACACCAACCCATTGACCCACAAAAACATGATTTCATTTTGTAACATAAATATTCTTAGAATTGAAGGATAAATGGGAAAAAAAGGGCAAAAAAACAAATTTTCTAAAAAGGGATTTGTGGCAATAAATTTTTTTATATTGACTTCATTGACAACTATGGGAAAATATAATGTTAAGGGTTTAAACTAATATTGTGTAGTTATTTGAATTTATAAAGACAATTTGTTGATTTAAATTTTTTAAAGTATTACAAAATCAAAAAAATTGTTAGTTATAGTTATTGAGAAAAGAGCCTTAAACATGTGAATGTATCAAATGGCTTATGTTTTGTTGAAGGGGATTTTGCATCTATGTGTTGTATGATAGTTAATAATGATTGAAAAGAAAGTGACGCACCCCCAAATTCCTTGATATACTCAACTACGAGTCCAAAAGGTGAAAACAACGAAAGGATAAGAAGTTGGGGCACGTTCTTTGGCTCACATCATTTTGGGGGTAAAGGGGTGTGCTGGAACTCTAGGATGGGGACTAAGAAAAGTGAAAGCAAGTCAATTACTCACATAGACCTACACAAACCAAACAACAAGTTGGTCAGTGTGTAGTTGAAGCACTTTTGGTGCACGGATGAGCCACAAACAAACACAAACTCACAAGATTCACCATAGCCTAAACTTGGGGGAAATTATCAGCTTCCCCCTTATATTATTCTTTGTGCCTGGCCACGGGGCCAGCACCCAAATATCATTTTGTCCTGGGACTCCCAAGTTGAGATTCCCGAAATTTTTGAAATTGAGACTCTTGCAACTTTGAAGGCCCATAACGTCTTGTGAAAACCTTTGATTGAGGTAAGGTTTGAAACAAAGTTGTAGCCCTCGTTGAGAGCTTTCCAATGATATGTGGCACGCCACCTACACACAAGTAAATCAGGGTGATTCTTGACTTTTAGTGGTTCAGAATTAAATTGACAATTTGACTTTCGACCTTTCTTTTGATCATAACTTATGTTTTAAGTGCCAAATGGGTCATGCAAGCCAATTTTAGACATCAAAGTTCTAAAAGCTTTCCAATGGTATAAGGAACTCTCTAATTAAATGAGTTTTGACCCTTGCAATTGCCTTCTGAAGATTCGGAAGTCCATCAAGACTCCAACTCCCAAAGTGGGAGCTCATTTGGGAGTGTGAGGGTTCATTCCCTAACACTTTCCTACACTCTTGGGAACATGAAAGTGACTCTCAGGCTTCACTCTTGGCCCGCACCTTTGCAACCCCTTGCCTTGGTTGCGAGCCCAAAACTAGGGTTATGACAGAAAGGGAAACTTGGTGTGAAATGAACTATAATGATTACCTTCTTAGGATCAATGGTTGTTTGGTTAACATTGCATATTTGGTTAAGAAAAGAATTCATCTTTATCAACAATTATAGTGTGAAAGTTGACAATTGGATTATGAAGGTGTTTATTATGCTAGAAAGGAATTAATAATTTACAATTGTTTCCTTGTGTGTTTACTTTATGATTTTCATCAATTGTTTAATCTTCCATGGCTATTGTATTGGTCATAGGTATTTAACCTTAAATAAAGTGGTGACAACCATGGGAGTTAAAATGACAATTATTCAACTTCTCGTTGATAAAATCTTTCTCTCTTTGATTTGACCTACAAAGAATCAAATTATGTGTTATTTTATGGTTAGGCCTACCTTGATTGCTTGGAATTTTGTTGCTTACATTTAATATTTCACATGTGTTTATTGCAATATTTTTCTCATCACTACTAGCCATTGAGAATTGCACATCTAACATTAACCTAAATTTTCAATAGGTAATTGTTTTATTCAACTTCCAATGTTGATTTTTTTCCAAAATGTATTGAAAGTTATGATTTTTAGCAAAATGGATGCAACTAAGAAGATGTATGTAACATTAAAAACATCATAGAATCAATGAAGGCATGTTGATTTGTGTGATTATTATGGGACACAAGATTGGAAACCAATAGTTATTACAAATTGGAAACTTTAGGTTCCATTTGTGTTCATTAATTTCCTTGTAATGGCCCAAACATTATAAGCATCAAAATTTTAAAGGCTTCATGGTTTCGTTTTAAATCTATGTGAAATTTGTTATTTCATAGGTTCATATTATTTAAATATGAATGTTATGCATTATTTAAACACAAAAGTTGTGCACATGACTTTTGTGTGTGAACAACACAAATAAACATACAATATTTGTGTCTAAACAATACAAATGGGCATATGACATTCTTGTTCAAACAATGTGCACGACATCAATGTTCAAACAATACAAATAGATGAATGACATTCATGTTAATTCCATATGAACCTATGATGAGTAGATTTTGCACGACTATTATTGCCAAATTGTGACCCATGAAGTTTGTGATGGGTGTCATACAACAACGTTCATTATGCCTCTCTTGAATTTTTGTTTTTTGGTTGTAGGTTGGAAGCATTTTCAATTCATTTTAGGTTTTTTTGGAATGTTAACAAAATGATGTAGGCAATGCTTGTCTAAATAAATCTCCTATGGCTTTCTTTGTTGCAAGTTGTTTAATGTTGACAAGATATTATGTTGAACCCATTTTATGGAAGGGTAATCAACTAGAGGGTTTGATTGGCATCTTGTGAATGCAAATTACAGTTGGTGGTTGGAGATATTAAGATGGTAAATTGTTAAATTGATGTCCTATAAGTATTTGCTTTATCACCTCTAATTGCTAACAATAAATTTTGTTCAATTTTATTTTTGGATCTTAAATTTAAATTTGAAAAATCCATGCTAGGTTTGTAACTAATAATGTTTTTACATGACATGTTTTTGTTTATGTGAAACAAGGCAGAGAAGTTTGGAGAGGTTGAATGTTATGTATTGTGATTCCATGAAAAAGTATGGTAAATATATGGATTTTGTATCATTTCCAAATAGACACACACATTTGGTCTTTGATTCAACATTTTTGTTAATTAAAAAAAAATTATTGTTGATTATTGTGGAATGTGACATTTTATTGAAATGGTTGGGGTAGTCTTTGTGGTCCCTCCTAGCATTATCTTGAAGTTTTCAAAAGAGGCATATTTTGAATGTTGATTTTGAATGGTTGTTCAATTGGTTAAGTGTAGTGTGAAACGTTGTGGAATTTTCATCTTAACTTTTTTCAAAGTTTCAAATTTAATATTATAGAGTCTACGTGTTTTTATACATAATATATGTTTACTATAGAATTACAATATGTTGAGGAAAGCTTTTAATGTTTAGGGCTTAATTAATTTTGACCTTTGAAGTTTTTTAATTCTCTACTATAATGTTAAAATTTGTAGCCATGCGGTTTCATGCAAATTTTTGTTTTATATCTTTTCAGTTAAATCTGAAACCTATCACTTGATGTACATATAATACAAATAGGTATTTTTTTGGTATTGTGAACCTTAACTTTATATTAATACCCCAACTTTAAACCATAACTTTGAAACCTAAACCTCAGACCTAAACCTAATCTTAAAATTAAACCCTAGTTTTTTTATTAATATTAAAAAAGTATAACAAAATCCAAGCCGAAATACTAAGACCTAAACCTCAAACTCAAAACCCTACTTTTCATTATATATAATGCTAGTTTTCATGTAGATGTTGTATGCCCATTTGTTTTTGGAGTGTCTCTTGCATATTGTTGTTTAGTTTATAGAATTTTTTATAATTTTGTGAGTGGTTTCCAAATTTTCATCTTTTTTTCCAAAGTGAAGTAACTTTTTGCATTCCTTTTATTTGGATTATGGACATTTGGGATGTTTTGTTCTTGGGTTTTAACGCTTTGGTTTTTTTTCCTTTTGCTTTTAATTTTTAATTTAATTTTTTGATCTTTAAGAAACAAATTGCTTATGGTTTGTGAAATTTTTTGAAATTAATATTTTAAAAATATAGTATTTACATTTTATTTTATTTTTCTCTTGTGGTTTAATTTTCACTTTTGTACATTTTATAACAATTTCTGTTTAGTTGTTTGTGGTGTAGGTTGCTTGTAGTTTGTTTGTACAATCTTTTTTATCTTTTTTTTGCTTGTTTGTGGTGCAAGTTGGTTATGCCTATCTATTTGTACATGCTTATTTTTATTTTTATTTTGTACATATAATTTTTTTTTGTTTTATGTTTTACATTCTAGTCAATGGCAAAGATTGTTGCTAACATAAGCATTAAAAGGACAACACATGTTTTTGTCTTGGGTGTAATTGATATATAATAGAAAATGTTGAATGGATGTTTCAAGGGTTATATAGTAAGTCAATACATGGATCATATGGTGTTGTATGTAATGGGTACAAGTTTAGACACTATGATTTTACAAATGAGGTTGGATTCATGTGACCATTACCCTTATTGTAGGGCTTGGTTTTGTTATTGCTTTTTCACTCCATCTCAATGTTGGTTCATTCATTCAAATTGTACAAAACTTTGGTGTGACATTGCAAAATAAATTTGAAAGAGGTGATTGATCATTTGTGTTGAGGGTTGGGGCAACTATAATGATTGAATAAATTGATCCATTTTTCTTTTATTTTCATTTTTTTCCTATTGATTCAATCCAAAATTTTATCTAATGACAAGATCTACAACAACTTGGAAAAATTGACCTTGTTGTTACTAGCATACATGGGAAGTCTTCAAAAAACTTCATTTTAGTTGTTGTTGATGGCTTAGGACCTAATGACACACAATCATTTACATTTTTTCCTAAATTCTACTTGCAATATGTTCAATTCATTGAGATTTACAATACTAGAAGACCTATAACTCTTTTAGTTAAGAATGTTAACAATTCATTATTTGGTGAGTATAAATTTTTGACAA
>Ga0116229_10012127_pt1 | contig 12509 bp, 9 predicted proteins | sample S1TSphgellanicum_3_FD_87313 | JGI IMG/M metagenome (GOLD analysis project Ga0116229, IMG submission 87313) | Host-associated microbial communities from peat moss isolated from Minnesota, USA - S1T2_Fc - Sphagnum magellanicum MG | ecosystem: Host-associated > Plants > Peat moss > Unclassified...
GCAGCCGGAAAGGTCGTTCGATAAAACGGGTTGATATCGCCGCTAACGCAACACTCACCAGAACCAGGATGATTCGATCGACCGTCTCCAGATCTTGCCTGACTAAGGGGCGGTAGAGCGCAACCAGCGGCAAATGCCATAAATAGAGCGAATAGGAGATCTTGCCGACATAGACCAGCACAGGGTTGCTGAGGAGTCGGGTTATGATCGAACCGATCGATGCACCCGCCATGATCAGCATGCCGGCACCGATACAAGGCACAAGCGCAATCGGCAGCATGAACTTGGTTTGATCGTCCAAAAAAACGACCGATGCCGCGATCAGACCCACACCGACAAAACCGAACGCATCCCGCACCCAGCCGATGCCGATCGTCGGAACAGCATCAAGCGCCAGCACCGAGCCCAGCAACAACTCCCAGGCTCTCGGCATCGGGAGATAAAACGCCGCGGCCGGATCGTTTCTAAGCATCCAAATATTGACACCTAACGAACTGATCGCGAGCAGCCAAAGCGCCGTGAGTTTGGCCCGATGGCCGGCCCGATACAGGACGGCGAGCAGGAGCGGAAACACGAGATAGAACTGCTCCTCGACCGCGAGCGACCAAGTGTGCAGCAACAGATCGCGCTCGGCACCCTTCCCAAAGTAATTTTCATGGAAAAATAGCCAGATATTCGAGGCAAACAGCGTCGTTGCGACGACCATATCGCCGAGCGCCGTGAATTCCTTCGGCAACAGCACAAAAAAGCCGGCGCACAGACAAAAGAGCAGGATCGTGAAAAGCGCCGGAAAGATCCGGCGGATGCGCCGTTCGTAAAACCGCAAAATCGAGAATTGGCCGCGGTTCAGATCGTCATTCAGGATCTTGGTAATAAGAAAGCCAGAGATCACAAAAAACACGCCGACGCCGAGAAATCCGCCGCCAAACCACCGGAACATGCCGAGATGGAACAGAACCACCGGGATGATCGCGAGTGAGCGCAAACCGTCGATATCACGGCGATAATGCAGTGTCATTTTACCGCCTGCGCCATGTAAAGACGGCCGTCACAGCGTAGTTCCACACGGCCCCCACGACAATGCCGCAGCTCCCGGCGAGCCACCATTGATAATCATGGGCAAACAGCACGCCCGCAATACCGACATTTGCCGCCGCGCCGAGGCCGCACGCGGCATAGAAACTCAACAAGCCGGTGAGCAGCCGCCAGTGGCGCAGCCGACGGTCGCGATAGGTCAGCATATTATTGAGCAGAAAATTCGCGGTCATCGCTACAACCGAGGCGATGGTTTGCGACCACCCGAAGCTGAGCCCGATTTCCTTCAGCGCCATGCCGAGCGTCACCAAATGCAAGCATACGCCGACACTGCCAATGATCGAAAAGGACAGAAACCGGACCGGAATATAGCGGCCGATGCTCTTATCGAGCAGCAGCATCAGATAGTCCCACATGACCATCGAATCGAGCTTGGATTCGCCAGCTTGCCGCATTCTGAACTGAAACGGCAGCTCCTTAAATTTCAGCGGCCGCGGCGCTGAGGCGAACAGATCGAGCAAAATCTTAAAGCCGATCGCCGATATTTGATGGGCGGTTTCCATGAAAGAGGATCGGCGCACCATGAAAAAGCCGCTCATCGGATCTTCCAGCGCCACCCGCACCACCATACGGCTCAGTTTCGTCGCGAACCGGCTCATGCTGGCGCGATCATCCTGCCAGACACCGACACTGCCACCCGCGATATAGCGGCTGCCTACCACAATATCGAGATCGGATTGCAGCAGCGCGTCCAGCATTTTTGGCAACAGGGTCTCATCATGCTGCAGATCCGCATCCATCACGGCAACGAAGGGGGCCGCCGTCGCCAAGATGCCCTCGACGCAGGCGGATGACAGACCGCGCCGGCCGATACGCTGCACGCAGCGGACCCGTCGATCGAATTGCGCCAAATTGCGGACGATCTCTGCTGTCCCATCCGGCGAATCGTCATCAACGAACACGACTTCCCAGCGGATCCCCGCTAGGGCCTGATCCAGCAACTGAACCAGAACGCCGACATTGTCACGTTCGTTGAAGGTCGGCACAACGATGGCTAATGTTACAGACGCGCTGTTGCTCAGATCATCCAAAGCGACTTCTACCCTTGTATCTCCCGGCCGGCACCGTAATGAAGATCGCGTCGGCCTGACAGAAAATTTCGCTGCGACCCGCAAATGCACGGGATCGGCAGGCGCGACTTGTGTATGATTCGCCAAGCATTTGCTCGGTAACGGAAATCGTATGCGACAGGGTGAACAATGAGGCGCCGCGACCTGATGCGCGCCGCGGTGGCGGCCAGCGCCGGCTTTGCGCTGCCCCGGTCCGCCTGGGCCGACCCGGCCGGGATTTCGGTGGCCGAAGCCCTTGATGCGGCGCGCCAACGGCCCAATACGCTGGCCGGCCGGGCGGCGCGGAAGAATATTCTGTTCGGCACCTCGCTGAATGACTGGGACATGGCGGATGCCGCCTATCTGGAGGTGATCGCGCGGGAATCCTCGATTCTGGTCCCGGAAAATGCCCTCAAAGCCAATCAATATCGCGCCTCGCCCGATCATTTCGATTTCAGCGCCGCGGACAAGGTGATCGGCTTTGCCACCGAGAATAAGCTGGCGGCTCGCGGCCATACCTTGTGCTGGTTCAATTCAGTCCCGCCTTGGGTCCCAAAGACGATTACCTCGCCGGAAGCCGCACGTCAGGAACTTCTGGCGGAAGTCGCCGAACCGTGCCGCCACTTCGCCGGGCGCATGCAGTCATGGGACGTGGTCAATGAGGTGGTCCGCCCCGATGATGGTCTGCCGCTGGGTCTCCATAAATCCTATTGGCTGGAGAAAATCGGTCCGGACTATATCGATCTTGCCTTCTTCGCGGCGCATGAGGCTGACCCTGCGGCGCTGCTGACGCTCAATGACATGGATCTCGAATATGACCACCCCTATTTCGAGACCAAACGCGCCGCGGTGTTGGCGCTGCTGAAGCGGCTGATCGCCAACAAGGTCCCGATCGGCGGCGTCGGGATCCAAGCGCATCTGCAATATGTCGGAATCGGCAAATTCCCCTTCACCCCATCGGTGTTTCATCGATTTCTGTCCGATATTGCTGATCTCGGCCTGAAGATCATCATCTCGGAGCTGGATGTCCCCGACCGCAATCTGCCGGCCGATGTGCCTGAGCGCGATTCGATCGTCGCAAAGGCGATCGGCGATCTCTTGTTCGTCGCGGCCTCGCATCCGGCGGTGATCGCGATCGTGACCTGGGCGATCACTGACCGCTATAGCTGGATGCAGCATGATCCAACCTTTCAGCGCAGCGATGGGCTACCGTCACGCGGCACGCTGCTCGACCAGCAAATGATTCCGAAAACCGCCTATTGGGCAGCCATTCAGGCGCTCGATCAGGCGCGCCGGTGATTATCTAAGATATTGTAATCTTGGGAATTGTGGTAAATTAGGGGGAGTTTGTCTGCTGGAGCTGAATATTTCGGCCCCTAACGCATTATGACGGATATCAATGTCGAAAATTGTCGGGCGGACCCTTGATTTCTTAGAGCTTTTCGCCGAACAGCGCCGTCCCTTGTCCCTGTCGGAAATCGTCAGGCTTTTGGATATACCGGCATCGAGCTGCCATGATGTTTTGCAGGCGCTGCAGGAACGCGGCTATATTTACGAGTTATCGCCGCGCGGTGGCTATTATCCGACGCAGCGCATCTATGAGATCGCCAAAACCATCTCGGATTATGATCCGATTGTGCTGCGCGCGGAAATCCATCTGCGCGCTTTGCGCGATCGGATGGGCGAGTCGGTGCTGCTCGCCAAGATCAACGGGCTTCAGGCAACCTATCTTCTCGCCTTCGAGCCGACGCATCCGCTGCGGTTTCTGGCACGGGTTGGGGATAATGTCCGGAGTCTGCATGCGACATCGGCCGGCAAGGCGCTGCTCGGCAGCCTGACCGACAGCGCGCTCACCAATTTCCTGAAAACCGCAACGCTCAGCCAATTGACGCCGACCACGATCACGACGAAACCGGCGCTGCGCACCGAGATCGCCGCGGGCAATGCGCGCGGCTGGTTCCTCAATCGCGAGGAAAGTCAGGAGGGCGTGACCACCATGTCCGCCCGCTTCGTCTGGACCTCGGCGATCTATATCGTCACGATCGCCGGCCCGACATCGCGCATGGTCCCCAAGCTCGACGTGGCGGCAGAACAGCTGACGGGACTCTGCCGAAAGCTTGAGATCCCGCCAGGCTCAGAACCGGAGGCGTTACACCCCCTCGACCCGCTCCAAAAGCCGGGTCGGGACTGACACCAGCATTTCCAGCGCCATCTGCCCATAGGCTTTGCCCTGCGGATCGATCCTGAGCGACGCCATGCCGCCGCCGCCGAGCGCGTTCTGGATCAGGAAGTTAAAGGCATGAAGGCCGGGCGCCTCAAAGCGCTGGACCGGGCCATCGACCAGATGATCGAAATGGCCGAGCAGCCGCTCCGGCGTCACTTCGCGGCGCAGGACCGGCACATAGGCAGGATCGCGGGCGATGATCGCGATATTGGCGGAATCGCCCTTATCGCCGGACCGGGCCAAGGCCAGCCGGATCAGCGGCACTTCGATTGTTGGTCCGTCCTCGACGACATTATGGGGTACCGCCACAACGGGCGACGGCGCTAACGGCACACCAGCCGGGATCTCGACCTCCACAAGCTGATCGCCCAGCGAAATCACCGGCTTCCCGAGCAGCGTCTTGTCGACGAACAGCGTGAACAGCCGAATCTGCGGCGCCGGCTTGGGTCTGCCGTTATAAATCCCGGTCGTGCCCGGCGCGAAGGAGATGCCGACCGAGCCAAGCTCACGCGCGAAGAGATCGAGCGCCTTGGCATCGACATGTGTTACCACCAGCCGCAGCAGCACCTCCCGCGACGCGCGGGCTTTCGATTTCGAGCCGTAGGATGATTCGGCGCCCAACGCTTCGATGTTCGTGCTGGTGAAGTCCGGCATACCGCGCTCTTTAAAGGCGAGCCGGGCGCGAGCAATCAGCGCCTCGCCGGTCCGCTCCGCCTTCGCGGCCGCATCCAGCCCGACGATCGAGACGGTCGCGACGGCACGGTACCCATCCTGATAGGTCGCCGACACCTTGTATTGAGTCGTCGGTGGCCGGCCGCGCGTGCCGGAGACATGGACCCGGTCGGGTCCGGCCTGCACCAGCGAGACATGGGAGAAATCGGCGACCAGATCAGGCAGAATATAGGAGGCGGGATCGCCGATTTCGTACAGCGCCTGCTCGGAAATCGTACCCGGCGTGACCAGACCGCCGGTACCCGCCGGCTTAGTGATGGTGAAGGTCCCGTCGGCGCGGCACTCGGCGAGCGGATAGCCGATATTGGCCCAATCCGGCACCTTGTCCCAGTCGGTATGCAGCCCGCCGACGCCCTGCGCCCCGCATTCCAGCAGATGGCCGACCAGACTACCGGCCGCCAGCAGATCATAATCGACCGGCTTCCAGCCGAATTCATGCATGAGCGCGCCTAACGCCAACGCACTATCGGCACAGCGGCCGGTGATCACAATGTCGGCACCCAGATCAAGCGCCTGCTTAATCGGCAGCGCGCCAAGATAGGCATTGGCCGTCAGCAGGCGCGGCGGCAATTCCGCGCCTGATACGGCTTCGCGAACGCCATTGGCGCGCAGCGTCTCGATGAACGGCAGCACATCGTCGCCCTCGACCGCGGCGATCTTCAGCTCAAGATTAAGCTCGGTGCAGATCGCCTGAAGCGCCGCCTTGCAGCCCTGCGGATTGACGCCGCCGGCATTGGTCACAACCTTGATGCCGCGCCGGGCGATGTCGGAGAGATGCGGCTTGAGATACGCCGCGAAATCCGGCGGGAAGCCGGTCTCCGGCGCCTTCATCTTCGCACGGGCGAGCAGCGACATGCTGACCTCGGCGAGATAATCCATCATCAGATAATCAACTTTGGCAGTCAGCAACTGCCCGATCGCGCGCGGGCTGTCGCCCCAGGCGCCGGACGCGCCGCCGATGGTTACGATCCGATCTGCCATGATCTATTCCTTCGGTTCTTCCGCCCAACGCGGCTTGCGACGATCATTGAAAGCCTGGATGCCCTCTTCGGCATCGGCGCTGCGCGATGACAACGCAATCTGCGCCTCGGCGAAGGGCAGGGCTTCGGTGAAGGCCATGGTCTCCATCGCGAAAATCGCCTGCTTGCCACGGCGCACCGCCGACGGCGACGCCGCCCGCAGCTTGGACAGCAGCGCCTCGATCCGCGCATCAAGCTCGCCGGCCGGCGCCACCTCATTGATGAGGCCGATCTCCGCCGCCCGCTCAGCCGAAATTAATTCACCCGTCAGGCACAGCTCGTTGATATGACGCTGGCCCAGGATCGAGCGCAGGAACACCAGCACCTGCATCGGAAACACGCCGACCTTGACCTCGGGCAACCCAAAGCGCGCATGCTCGGCGGCAATCGCGAGATCGCACATGCCCATCAGGCCCATGCCGCCCGCCACGCAGGCACCGTTGACGCGGGCGATCAGCGGGATACCGGCGCCGCGCACGATCCGTACGAGCCGGCCGAAATCGGTGGTCGGCTCATCCGGCCCGGCCTGAAACGTGCCGGTCCCTTTGCTGAGATCGGCGCCCGCACAAAAGGCTTTTTCGCCAACACCGGTCAGCACGATTGCGCGGATCGACGGATCGGCTGACGCGGTTTGAACGGCCTCGCCGATCCCGGCCAGCACCGCCGGATTGATCGCATTGCGCCGCGCTTCCCGGTCGATCCAGACCCAGAGCGCGTCACCCTTACGCTCAAGCCGTATTTCCGGCAGTGCCGTGTCAGACATAGGCTTCGTCTCCGCCTAATAGGATTTCGGAAGGCCGAGCGCGCGTTCGGCGAGGTAGCACAGGATCAGCTCGCGCGAGACCGGTGCCAGCCGCGTCACCACAGCCTCACGGAAATAGCGCTCGACATGATATTCCGCGGCGTAGCCCATGCCGCCATGGGTCCGCACCGCGCGGTCGCACGCATTGAACGCGGCATCGCCGGCCAGATATTTCGCGGCATTGGCCTCAAGGCCGCATGGCTGGCCCGCATCATAGAGCCGTGCCGCGCGTAGCGTCATCAGCTCGGCGGCATAGAGCTCGGCCCAGCTTTCGGCCAGCGGATGCTGAATCGCCTGATTCTTGCCGATCGGCCGATCGAACACGATGCGCTCATTTGCATAGGCCGCTGCCTTGCCGAGCGCGCGGCGCCCGATCCCGATCGCCTCCGCTGCATTCAGAATGCGCTCGGGATTGAGACTATCGAGGATGTAGCGGAACCCCATCCCCTCCTCGCCGATCCGATCCTCGACCGGGACCGGCAGATCGTCGATGAACAGCGCATTCGAATCGACCGCGGCGCGGCCCATCTTGTGGATTTCCCGGACCTCCACATAGCGCCGGTCGAGATCGGTATAAAACAGCGACAACCCATCAGTTGGGCGCTTGCACTGCTCGACCGGGGTGGTTCGCACCAGCAGCATGATCTTATCAGCCTGCTGCGCAGTGCTCGTCCAAATCTTCCGGCCATTCACACGATAGCGATCACCGTCACGGACGGCGCTGGTCTTAAGCTTCGTCGTATCCAGCCCGGCATCTGGCTCGGTGACACCGAAGCAGGCGCGTTCCGTGCCGCCGATCAGCGGCGGCAGCATCCGCTGGCGCTGCGCCGCGGAGCCGTGAACCACGATCGGATGCGGACCGAAGATGTTGATATGCACGGTCGAGCATGCCGCAAATGTCCCGGCCGAGCTGCCGATCACCTGCATCATGACTGCGGCTTCGGTGATGCCGAGCCCGGCACCGCCATACTCGGCCGGCATCGCAATACCAAGCCACCCGCCCTCTGCGATCGCACGGGCGAATTCATGCGGAAAGCTGGCCGTGCGATCCTTCTCCGACCAATAGGCATCATCGAAATTGTCGCAGACGGCACGAACCGCATCCCGGATCTGGACGAGTTCCGGCGTTTCGGCGAGCGGTTCGATCATCTTGAGATCTTTCCCTCCCCCTTGTGGGGAGGGTGGCGCGGAGCGACGGGTGGGGGAATGTCGCCGGCTGAGTTGAAGCGCCGAACTATGCCTGAACCAGACGAGGCTGGGGCACACCCCACCCGTCGCTGCGCGCCACCCTCCCCATAAAGGGGAGGGAATGAGGAGCTTCGGGCCGTACAGGCTATCACCGGACCTGATATCATAGCGCTCTAGCCTTCCGCCGCCCCGTCCGGCGCTCCCCCCAAAATCTCATCATTATGCTCGCCGAGATTCGGCGCCAGCATACGGATCGAGGCGGGGGTTTCGGCAAACCGCACCGGGAAGCGACAGGTCCGCAACTTCCCTTCGGTCGGATGCTCGACGGTCTGAAAGAAATCCACTGCGGTCAGGTGCGGGTCGATCAGAAGATCGTCCAGCGAATTCACCGGACAGGCCGGGATATCGATCCGATGCAGAATCTCCAGCCATTCTTGGTTGGTCCGCTCCAGCAAATGGCCGGTCAAGAAATGTCCGGCATCCTCGGCGTGGCGGGTGCGGCTTTCCTGTGACTGAAAGCGCGGATCCGTGTCCATGAGATCGGGGCAGCCGACCAGCTCGGTGAAGGCGCGCCAATGCTTGTCGGTATAGACCACGAGCGACAAATACCCGTCCTTGGTCGGATAGGGGCCGCGCGTCCGCGACATCAACCGGCGATAGCTCATCTCGCCCAGCGGCGGCACGAAAGCAGCGCCGCCCATATGGTCGGCCAGCACAAATTGAGTCATGGTCTCGAACATCGGAACTTCGATTTCCTGGCCTTGCCCGGTCCGCTCGCGATGAAACAGGGCGGCCATGATCGAGTTCGCAACATAAAGACCGACGACCCGGTCGCAGATATTGATCGGCGCATAGCGAGGCGCACCGTCGATCTGCCGAAACAAGCCGGAGATGCCCGACGCGGCCTGCATCAGATCATCATAGACGGCCTTGCCGGAATCAGGGCCGCCCGATCCATAGCCGACCGCCGCGCAATAAATGATCGACGCGTTATGCTGACGGATATTCTGATAATCGAGGCCGAGGCGCTGAAGCCCCTGCGGCCGAACATTGGAGACGAGCACATCGGCATGACGCGCCAGATCCAGCGCGTGCGCCTTGCCCTCGGCCGTTTTGAGATCAAGTTTCAGGCTGCGTTTATTGCGGTTGGCCTGAAGAAACATCGGCCCCATGCCGGGCGTGTGCCAAGGACCGACCCAGCGCATCGAATCGCCGCCCGTACTTTCGATCTTCACCACGTCGGCGCCAAGATCCGCGAGCATTTGCGTCGCGGAGGGTCCCATCACGACGGTCGTCAGATCCAAGACCCGCACACCCTTCAGGGGACCGGTCACCTGATCGGCAGGACTGCCCCAGGAGGCTGTGATGGAATCGGTCACGGGGTTCATCCTGTCCTCACTTCAAGCCGCGATCACATCAGCGCCGCGGTTCTGTTATTGCTAGAAATTTCGCTATAGCAAAATTTAATTCGACATCGCGTAAGGATTATGATGACCTGCGCTTCTGTGTCAAGGCTTGCGCCTGAGGATGATTCAGCGGCGACAGGGATATAATATCGTACGGATTTCGCTTGACGCGAACCATGGATATGCTGTTCCGCTATCGTGAATGAACATTCGCCATGGCGAGTTTTCGCCGGCTATCAAGGGATGAGAGCACCAACAGGTGCCGAATAGGAGGAGATGTGGATTCTTCAGCCGTTAACGTCAAAAGCACGGTGGCTTCCACATCTGGAGGTCAGCCGAAGATGAGGATTATCTCCGAAATCGAGCAGAGCACGATTAAGCGGACGATGTGGCGAATCATCCCGTTTTTGATGTTCTGTTATTTCATTGCCTATCTCGACCGTGTCAATCTCAGCATGGCCGCATTACAGATGAATTCTGTTCTCGGGCTGAGCGCGGCAGATTACGGGCTGGGTGCCGGCCTGTTCTTCCTGACCTATTTCATCTGCGAGATCCCGTCCAATTTGCTGCTGTACCGATATGGCGCCAGCCGCTGGATCGCCCGTATCATGTTCACGCTGGGGCTCTGTGCCGCCGGCATGGCCTTCGTCCAGGGCAAGTATAGTTTCTTCACGATGCGCCTCCTGCTCGGTGCCGCAGAAGCCGGGTTCTATCCGGGCGTGCTGTTTTTCCTGACGCTCTGGTTCCCGGCGGCCTATCGCGCGCGCATCCTCGGCATCTTCATTGCCGCCATCCCGGTGAGCGGCATTATCGGTTCGCCCTTATCAAGCCAATTGTTGCAGCTCGACGGGTTCGGTCATCTGCAAGGCTGGCAATGGCTGTTTCTGGTTGAGGCGCTGCCGGCGCTGATCCTGGCACCATTCGTTGTCAAGGTACTTCAGGACAGTCCGGCGCAGGCGAAATGGCTGCCGAAATCCGAACAGGAGTGGCTGATCGGCCGACTGGCGACAGAACGGGGCGATATTGAGCGGAAGCGGCATTTCTCGATCCTTCAATGCCTGGTCAATCCCAGCGTCCTGTTTTTGGCGGCGGTCTATTTCTCCAATGTCTGTCTCTTAAACAGCATCACGTTCTTCATGCCGCAGATCGTAAAGGGGTTCGGGTTCAGCGTAACCCAAACAGGCTGGGTGATGATGATTCCCAGCCTGCTGGCCTTAGTCGCGCTCATTCTCTGGGGAAGGAGTTCGGATCGGCGCAAGGAACGCTATGGGCATGCGGCGCTCGCCAATTTCGTCGGCGGCGCTGCATTGTTGGCGTCAGTCCTTGTCGATGATCCGATCGTCCGCATCGCCGCGGTCGCCATCGCTTTTGCCTGTACCTTGGCATTCACCTCGCCCTTCTGGGCCATTCCCGGATCGTTCCTAACGGGCGGGGCCGCGGCCGGCGGGATCGGCGTGATCAGCGCGCTCGGTGTGACTGGCGGATTTCTGTCCCCGTCCTTTATCGGCTATGTCAAGGATATGAGCGGCGACTTCAAAGGAGCGCTCGGCGTGATCGCCGTACTGGCGATGGTTTTGGGCGCCTCTCTCTACTTTTTCGGACGACGCGTCGCGAGTTCGAATGTTTCTGAATGAGGAGACCGACCGGAATCGACTGCCCGTCATCCTGCTGAGCGGTTTTCTCGGCAGCGGCAAGACCACGCTCATTAACACTATTCTCCGCGACCCGCGCATGGCTGATACGGCTGTCGCGATCAATGAGTTCGGTGCGGTACCGATCGATCATCATCTGATCGATCAGGGGCAGGACAGCACGGTGGTCCTCGGTAATGGCTGCCTCTGCTGCAATGTGGCAGGCGATCTCGAAGACGCCGTGATGCGGGTGTTTAGCCGGCGTCAGACTGGCGATCTGCCGGCGTTTCGCCGTTTGATCGTCGAGCCGTCCGGCCTTGCCGATCCGGCTCCCATCGCCCAGGCGATCCTGCGCAATCCGATCATGTCGCGGGCTCTGCGCCTCGACGGCATGATCACTACAGTCGATGCGGTTTTTGGTCTAACCCAGATTGAGCGGCACCCTGAAAGCCTGAAACAGATCGGACTCGCCGACCGGCTGGTCTTGACCAAGACCGATCTGGCCGCACCGGATGAAGTGGAACAGCTGCGGAGCGCACTCCACAGCCTCAATCCGGCCGCACAGACCATCGAAGCGTCGTTCGGCGCGGTCGATCCGCAGACTCTGTTTCCCCCGAGCTTCCTTGACCCGACCGGCAGCGCCAGCGCGATCCCGTTCGGGATGGACGCATTCATGGCCGAGTCGACAAATAGCCACGCCCATACACAGGACACGGTCGCGGTCACGCTGATCGCTGAGCAGAAGCTCGTTTGGCGGAAGCTGGAGGCCTGGCTGCGGGCGATCCGGCTTGAGTTTGCCGACCGGCTGTTGCGGCTGAAAGGCCTGATCGATCTGGCGGAGGCCCAGGGCCCGGTCGTGCTCCAAGGTGTGCATCACGTGATCAATGCCCCGGTCGAATTACCGACCTGGCCGGATGACGATCACCGGACGCGCATTGTGCTGATTCTCCAGAATGCGGATCGGGCCGGACTCCTCGCGCGATGGGAAGCCGATCTCCACTCACTCCTCGCATAACGACATAAGCGCTATAAAGGACCTGATCGATGACAGAGAAATCGCCCTATATCATTCGCGCCTCCGAACAGGAGGCCTATAGCCCGGCCAACCATACCGGCACCAAAAATTACCGGCTGGTCGGTCCTAAGGTCAATGGCGCCAAATATATGGAGATCGCGCTCGGCGACATTGAGCGCAACGAAGGCTCGCCGGCCCATGCGCATCCCGATCTTGAGCAGGCGGTCTATATTCTTGAAGGCGAGGCGATCGCCGGGATTGACGGCGTCGATCACCATGTCCGCCCGGGCGATATGATGTTCTTTCCGGCGCAGGTCTTCCATTCGATCAAGGTACTGACCGAGCGGA
>Ga0116229_10012130_pt1 | contig 12505 bp, 4 predicted proteins | sample S1TSphgellanicum_3_FD_87313 | JGI IMG/M metagenome (GOLD analysis project Ga0116229, IMG submission 87313) | Host-associated microbial communities from peat moss isolated from Minnesota, USA - S1T2_Fc - Sphagnum magellanicum MG | ecosystem: Host-associated > Plants > Peat moss > Unclassified...
ATTACAATATGTTGTTAGGCAATGGGAACACTTAGAAATTTTAACCATTGACATCATCCATTTGAATGTAATTTATTTAGTTTTCAACATCATGTGTTCATGGATGAATTACATCTAACCAAAAGGATGCAAAGAACACGAGTGCAAGAATTTTTATATATTTATTTTACCTTCCTACTTGTGTACCTATCTTATTTTTAGTGTTCTTTAATGGTCAAATTTTTCTTTTGATTTTGATTTGAAGCTTGATTTTTAAAACATGAGAAGGATATAAGGCTAATGATAAAGCAAATGGATGTTGATGAATTTAATATGCCTTGCCCTTAATGTTTAAAAAAGATTATTATCAAATGTTTGTAAAGGTTTTTCAATAGTTCATCATACTTTATGTTAACTTAAGGTTTTATTTTATTTTGTTTGTAGTTTGTATCATTACCATTAGATGTGGCTAAAATGGTGGCAAAAATCTTTGGATACATTATTTTATGCACCCAATGAAATGATTCAATACATTCATGAGGGGTCCATTCTATTCTTTTTCGTTGGGCGAAGGCTTTTGTTCTAATTATGTGCCAATGGGTCAAAAAGCATTCAAAGAAGCCACAAGCATTACTTTAATTAGGATTACATATCTTTTTTCTCTAAAATAATAATTTTTTCATATGAATGATTTTTTTTTCAACTTGTTATAAAAAATACTTAGAATTATTTCAATAAGTCAAAAAATAATTTCTTAATCATTTTTTAATAAGTATGAATTTATAAAAATGTACAAATTCCTTGTAGACCTATGTTTCATCTTGAAAAATGATGATAATTTAAAATCATACCAAAAAATGTTAATTTTGTAAAGTTTAATTTAATGTTTAAAACAATAACTTTGTTCAACACATCATGTACACTGTACCCCATATACATATGATAAATTTTTTTTGAAAATTTGAATTTTCAAATGTACATATTTTGAAATTTCAAAGTTTTAAAATTCAACATTTTTTAAATTGCGAATGTTTTTTTAGTGTGTCTAATAAATTATTATCATCCTTTTTTTTACCATCAACTTACTTTTATTTTATGTCACCTTCAAACATTGCAAATTTTATCAAAATCAAAAAATCCAACTATCAATTCCAAAATCAAACCCTCCATATCTTCCAAATAGTGAATAATTAAAGAAAATTAAACACATCATGATAATCGAAACCCATGAAAATGAGAGGTAGTTCATTTTAGAATTTCAAAATAAAAAATGAAATTATGTTGAGATACCCATGTAACCTTAAACCTTAAATCCTTCTTCAAAATTATGAATTAAAATCCCTCTTCAAAGTTTCGAATTAAATAATTTCAATTCAAAACTTTTTGTACTTAAATAAATGTGCATATTCATTAAGGCTGAAACTTTGAAAAGGGATTTGGGAAACAATTTTGGTCAAATTCATGTGTTTGTAAGGTGGAATTTGGATTAACTTTTCAAGGTGCTTCTTTTGATGTATTTCACATTTTTTAATTCGTACTCAATTAAAAATTAAGGTTTAGATGTTGAACATGGAGATTATTAAATCCGAAATTTTGAAGAGTGATTTGAAAGGCAATTTCAATTAGATTCAAGTGTTTAGAAGGTGGATTTGGACTAATTTTTCAAGGCATTTTTTTAGGTATATATTATGTGTTTTTTAATTTTTTTTCAATCAAAAATTTAAGTTTGAAAATTGTAGATTAAATTTTTTAAATTTGAGAAAATATTGAGGAAGTAATTTGGATTGGATTCAAATGTTTGAAAGGTGCATTTTGATTAATTTTTCAATGCATTTCTTTTGGTATATCACACACATTTTAATTCATTGTGGATCAAAAGTTATGATTTGGAAATTATAAATTGAAATTATAAAGGTTGTGAATTGTAAATGGACATTATGCCTTATATCAAATATACGAATTGTCTTGTTGATGTTACCACATCACATATGCATCCACTAGTTGTTCTAGTGCGCTCAACTCCTAGCTTAAGGCATTTGTATGCTCGTATACCCTTTGTTTACACCATACGTGTTATTTTGTTTTATTTTTTCCTTTTAATGAACCATGCACTAATTTGTTAAAACATTCAAAGATTAATGATCCAAAGTATGTGAATTTTCATACATCTTGTTTTATGATGTTGACGAAAGATTTATTAAAATAGTTTGGGATTATGGCTTGTCCAACAAATCGAAAAGTACAAGCGAAAAATCTTGCAAAGTTTGATGATTGGCTTCATGTGATTTCTAATCTGATAATGGTGAAGGTGTATAAAAATGGTGAATGTGCATAAGAAGGGTGAATTCAAAGATGAGTTGATGAATATTATACACCTTGCTTTTTGTATGACATTGATTTGTAATCCCAATAATTTAACATTATCATAGAACTTAGTTAATGTTTTTATTTCAACCATGTGAGATACTTTGCATTTTTTAGGTGCCAAAATATGTCAAGTTTCTTTTTTTGGGATGAAGTGAGAAATTCCAAATGTGTAGCCCATGATTGAAAATTTCGTACAATAGTATCATGCAAAGCTGGGTTCTTTTGTACTAGTACAAAATAATGCATTTGATTATGTGGTCCAATTTCCTACAAGTGAATTATAGCTTTACAAGTTTAATTAAAGCGCAATGCGAAACCCGCAAGTTTAGGGAGGGTATTATGCACAAGATGTGCAATGTATAGGGTTATGGGTCTTTGGATTTTAGGCCAATTATTGACCAACATATAGTTAAATTCAAAGTTTATTAAGTATTATGTCATGAAATTTTTTTTTATGATACAAATATATTATTAAATGATATGTCAATTACTATGTGCACAATGCGTACTAAATTGAGCCAATTGCAAGATTTGATGGAACGTGAGAAAATGATGATAGATGATATGCTTAATAGTCACCTTTCAAACATTAGAATTATAATTATTATTCATATAAAAATGGTGATTAATGGACATTGACTTTATAATGAATTGGATTTATTATGGATTGGAGGCCTAAAGAACACATTGGGTAGGTCTTTTGGTATTAGGTCATGTGCCCTAGATAGGTTTCTTTATTAGTGTCAATTTTACATATTAACATTTGCAACAAAAATTCAAGAAAAAAATGAATAAGCACCATTTATTCAAGTACGAAATGCTTACATTTTTGTTTGTTAGGCTATTGGGTGAAGTGACAGATACATGGAACATCAACTTCAACAAGTGTAATTGAAGTTATAACATAACAATTGGTGGATAAGGAATTATTAGAGTTTGAATGTGATGGTTGTGAATTAAATTTACTTCAGGATTGGCCATTGATTTTTAAAAAATTTAAACATACAAAGTGATTTTTGTTTAGTTCAATTAGAGACAGTATCATGTTAATGAAATCTAATAGTCGTAAACTTTGTGAAAAAATCATTTTTTAATAATAAAAATATTCAATTTCAAAAGTTTTTAACTAAATCAAAACTTAAAATTAACTCAAATGAATTTTTAATTTGATTTTTTTAACATTCATGTGTGTTAAAAAGGAAAAATGTGTCACGATTATCACAATTTCAATTGACAATAAATAAATAAATCCCTAATTTTTTATGATATAATTTGACATTTGATGCCTTTTGTGGTTCCTTTAAATGTTTTGAACCCCATGGAAATTTATTTAACTCCCAAAGGGTTCCCAAAGTTCATAAAGTATTCCCCATGATGTTTTCATTATCTATTTGTTACAATTTGGCCTAAATTTAATTTTTGGAAAAACATTTTACAAGAATGGAACAAATGGGACCACATGTAGTTTTGATGATGCAAATGGAAAAATAATTGCATCTAGGAAAAAAATTCGTTTTCAAAAAAATTTATAATGAGGCTAATCAATAAAACTCTTTGAAACAAAAATAATAATAATGCGAACACACTTGTGGATTAATTTATTTGAACCACATTATATAACTAAGATCAAAGACATAAAAAAACACATTTATAAGGAAATGTTTTGTGTTATGATATAATGTAAAAAATTTCAAATGTTAAAAGTTGTGCCAATTTTGGTTAATAGTGTTACAATATAGGTTTCATGTAAAGCTTTTGTTCACATCTGTTTTATGCAAGCTCAATGCAATCAATAGAACATTTAATGAAAAGTGTTACTTCCAGAAATTATTTTTTTATTATTCAAAATGATGAGTTTTTGTTCACTTTTGAATCATTAAACTTCATTGTCGAACAACATTAACCTTCCACAACACTTCATTCATATCTTTTGTGACCTTTTACCAAATTTTAAAACATATTATTTCAATGTTCGTTGTCAAACAAACAAAACATAGCCATACTAGGTCTTTTGATCGAAAAAAAATGTCATATAATGAATAAAAAATAAAAATCCATTAAATTTTTCTTTCCAAAAGTGTGGGTGACCATTTTCCGCCCAGGCTAATACCGACCAAGCAAAAAATGGTGACAAATAATTTTGGAAAGAGGGATTTCACGCAGCCAACGGGAAGGCTGAACATGCACTCGTGGGGTGGGCGGGAGTGGGGGGCGGGTTATTTTTTGTTTTTCTTCCTCGTTCAATCTCTGCCCGTGTAATTAGCCCAGGCGAAAAACAACGACCCAGAGGTTTGGAAACCAAAAATACATGTAAGCAATGGGTAAGGTGAATCATGTAGTAAAAGTGCCTCGATTTTATTTTCTTTTGAATTTGGGGGTGGGAGAAAGGATTTATTTTCATTTTTCTTTTATTCTCAATGTTGTTTTCCATGTTGTTTTCAAGTTCCCAATGGGTTCCCATTAAATTCCGAATGTGTTCCCGAAACCTGTTCCCAAGGGCAGGTCGCTTTAATCCCATATGTTTCGACCACTTATATAATCGAGCCAAAGGGGAGGGCATTCCTTTTTTTTGATCAAATGTTCTATTTTAGGGAGGTTTAAACCTTTTTTTTATGTGACGGGGCAATGAAAATAACTCATGGCAAAAAAAAAAGTCAGACTTGTGAAGCACCCCAACTAATTAATATGAATCATAGTATACTATTCTTATTTGTGATTCATATATTAGTTCATAGCATGCTCATTATTTTTTTGGAAAGAGCCATATTCACGGGGCCATTAGTAATTTATTTGGGAACATGGAGCACCCCGGAAAGGAAGCACCTCTTTGCAGCCCCAATTGCAAAATAAAAATAAATGCGCAGCCTGGGATTATAGTTTATATTAAAGGGAGTTGAACGTGGGGCAAAGCATAGGGGATAAAACCTAGGCGTTATTAGGAACATCTCGGGAAGTTTTTGGGAACTGGGGGGGAACAAATAGGGAAGAAGCATGGAAAAAACAAAAAATCCCTCCCACCCCATCCCGAAAAGGAAAAAAACAAGCGCATCAAGAGGGCATGCTAAGCCTTCCCATCGGCTGCAAGAAATTTGTCTTTCCAAAATTGTGGGTCACCATCATTTTCCTCGACTTTGTTCGTGTCGTTGAATGAATTTCTTTTCAATTTTTGCATTTGTTTCTTTCTAGATTTGTTTGTTTGGGTAGTTTATTTTTGTTTCACTAGAAGGGGGCACGGGAAAGCACCCACTCCTAGCCTCCCAACCCCCAAAGTTTACTTCTCCAGCCTAGATAAGCAACCCAAGGAGAAGATTACAAGATATGTAGGGGGCGGTATCCAAAGCGGGATTCATTTTTTTTGTGATGGGCAAATCAAAGATGCACATGAAAAAAGGAAAAAATTGGAATTTGGGGGTCCCCACAAATAATTGTTATCAGTGAGCATATACTTTGATTTCATACCCGGGCACCCATGGATGATTGAACGGAGGATAGGAATTATCCACAAAAAGGATTTAATCATTTAAGAAAAGAAAATGATCCATGATGAACGTTTCTAGAAGAAAGGATAACCCCAACATAAAAGCATAAATATGTTTCCCTCCCACAAAATAGAAGCATATTTTGTCATGCTTCCCTCGGGCACCCCTTTCAGAACTTATATGTATAAAACTTGAACCAAGGCGAGAAGAATATGGGATTAAAAGGAGGCGCCATTGGGAGCATATGAGGCAACAACTAAAGAACAGATGGGGAAAAAAAAAGAACAAAAGTACCCCCCCCTCCCACCCTCCGCCCAAGCGCAAGTGCAAACGCAATTTTTGTAATGTAAAAATCTCACAAATAGTCATAGGATGAGCCCAACACCGGAATATGTTTGGAATAGGGGGACCTCCCATAACATAGAAGGGGAAACATGGTTCATTCCTAAAATAAAAACATGTTTTGTGATGTTTCACTTGGACCCTTCCCCCCTCTTTCGTACAATTTATATACATGGAAGTTGAAGGAAGCAAACAATGGAACGATAAAAAATGAAGCGTTATTGATAGTGCCTTACAAAACACAAGGGGAACATAGAGACACCTCCCCCCCTCCAGAAAGAAACTATATGGCACTAAGCCTTCCAATGGGCCACATAAATAATTTATTTCCAAAATGGTGGGCGACCAATTCCAGCCTAGACGAACACCCCCATTATAAACTCAAAGTAATTATCCATCATCGTACTAATTAAGAAGGGGTGCAATCATAGTTTTTTTCCTCCAAAAAGAGCCACAGGGATGAAGCGAAGAATATTGAGGGAACCTGGGGCAATCCCCAACATAAAATATTAGGCCACAACCAATTTTTTTAAAAACATGGGGCATTCCCCAACATAGAAGTCTAAAATAAATATCAACTTCTTGGAGAGGACCCTAGTCATGGATGATATTTTGCACAATAAAAGTATGGATCGATCATGGATACGTCCACATGTCGTTGGATATACGAACATAATATGTGATAATACCGGCTTGCCATTCATTATGTCATCACAATAGACATGCGAAATGTTTTACATACAATTTTTTTTTGTAAAAAACATGAAACATTCTTAAGGTAATTTAACCTCACATTGACCAGGAAAACAATATCGTAACGTCGTAATTCACATAGGTAGAGAAAATGGGGAACATGACATAATATTTGGATTTTTGGGAGCGGACATAGTAGGAACATTCCTTCTCATGGACGGGTGTATGGAAGAGGCCCATGACCCAGATTTTTTTTTAATAAGCAATAAGAGCAAGAGGCAAGCCCGGAGCGGAGGAATACAAAGAACAAAATAGGTGGTCCAGAATTTACAATTGACTTAGTAAACCATGGCACAATCATGGGAAGGAAAACATCTCGGTAAAAACATACCATAGTACATAGGGGAATTCAACATTCATTAAATTATTTTGGGAAATGTTGAAATTTTCCCCAAAAGATTATTTTCAATTAAAAAAGAAAGAAAAGAAAGGATTTAATGGAACATCAGGGAATATATCGTTTGTGAAAACACAAGCCTGAAATTTAATGAATTATTGGATAAACATGCATGAAAGTAACAGAGGTAGTCCAATCGTACATAATTTTTTTTTAAAGACAAAAAGTATGGGATTTGAAGGAAAAAGTTGGGCATTAAAAATTTATACGTGGTAGGTTGGGCGGACGGGCAGCGTGGAGGTGGGGCAAACGAAAAGCCAGATGGGTACCTGGAACTATTTAATTTTTAATTATTTTTGAATGACTTTTTTATTTGTTTATATTTTGTATTTTTATTTATTAGGTTTTGTTTTCATGTTTTGTGTTATCTAGTTTTTAAAAAATGTTGGGAATAACTGTGGAAACATTTAAAATCTTTACGAGGACTGGGAGAAAACTTAAAATCTTTAGGAAAACTGGGGCAAAAGTTAAAATCTTCGGCATAATTCTAAAAAAACATAAAATCGTAGGGAGAAGTGCAAGAAAATTTAAAATCTTTGGCAGAAAGGAAAGAAAACTTAAAATCGTAAGCACGAGTAAGGCAAAATTTGAAATCTTTTACACGAGTAGGAGAAAAGTTAAAATCTGGAGCAAAAGTTCGGCGAAGCTTAAAATCTGTGGCATAAATTTAACAAAACTGAAGATCTTTGGCATAATTAGGGCAAAAGTTAAAATGATGGACATGTAAATTATTATTATTACAATTATTTCTTTTCTCGAAATGGAGGTTTTCCCAAATTGCCTTTTTTTAAAGAATAAAGGAGGGAAGGAAATAATTTGAAATATTGAGAGTAATATTACAATAAAAATTATTGGAAATATCACAATAAATATTACTGTGATTATTAGAGCGATCATTACTGTAATTATTGTATTAAATATTATTAATTATAATTAGTAACACCGTTATTAATATTTTTATTTTTAAATGCATTTCATTTGAACATCAATTTAGTGAGAATAGATTACATGTAGGACATCACAAGATAAAAGGTAGGTAACAAGTTCAATGACCAATGAGGCAACCAAACTATGAACAAACACTAAGCAAAACCTAGCCTGCAATAACATTGTCTAACTAATGAACTAAAAAGCAATGTTCGTGGGGCTTCATCTAATAACATTAAAAATTAAGGATGCAAGTAAACTCATATTGAAATGAAAATTTCAAATTATTTTTTACAACGGGCAACGAGGATACAAACACAAGAATGACAAACCTTACAAACATGTAAAACATTTTATAATGCAAAGGAAGTTACAAATTCATTTGACGTACATATGTTTTTTAATAAACAATTTAATAGGTGTTTATAAATTGGAAGGTGCAGTAAAATTTGAGAAATCCATTTGACTTAAGCATGAATTGGGTAAGATTAAATTCCATGCATGATGTGAAAATATAAAAGTGAGCAAACAAGTTCAGCGACTAATGAGCCAACGGAACTATCAGTAAGCACTAGGCAAAACGTAGCCCCCAAACACATTGCTGAACCAATGAGCTAAAACACAATGTTCGTGGGGAGTCATGTAATAACATGAGAGATTATACATGCAAGCAAGCTATATTGAAACGAATTTCTGAAATTATTGTCTATAAATCATTTTTTACAACGAACATTAGAAGAAACCAATAAATTTAATAACATAGTTTAGAAATGAAAAAGAAACTAAGAATTACACATACACGACATTTACAAACATTCACAATTATTTAAAAAGAGAAAGGAAAGGGCATTAACATGGTAAATTGAAAAACTGGACAATTTTTAAAAAGAATAGAAAAAAGAGGGAAGAAAATATAGGAAGGGAACAAAGAGGATTGCTTTCATTTTCTTTTGTAAAGAAAGTATCTTCTTGTTCTGACAAGGTAACTCGCTCTCGGATTCGTAAATCAACAAATCACACATATGTGACAAAACATTGGATAGTGATCAAGATTCTGAAAACTCCATAGCAATTCACCAAACGTTTTTGTTTCATTTTGAAGATGCAAACTCCTTTTGAATGATTAGCGAAATAACTTTGGAAAAGCAAAAAACACTTTACATGGCTTATCAAGAGAGGCGTGGATGGGGTTTATTTTTTGTGGAAAAGAAGATGGGAATCTAGAAATGACTAAAGATTCATGGGAAACAAATAAAGAGGATAGTTTTGTACATGTTTAACGTCAGGATCAAAATAGCAAAGCATGAAAAAATAAATAAAACATATTTTAAAACTCATGGACGTCATGTGTTTAAAGATGATGAAACTAAAGGTTTATGATTTTAGTTTAAAATTCACAACATTAATAACCTCGATGTAATTAAACTTGTGAATTAAGAACCATCTTCTAATTTTATTTAAAGTGTAGAAAATATAAATCATTAAATCTTTGAAATCCAAAAAGAAAACTTCATTATCACATAAAGACAAAAGCAAGAATTTTTATTCATTGATTAATTAATTATACACTCAAAACATAAAGCTAAAATTAAAATACTAACAATTTATTTAACCAAATCAGTTCTTCACAAGTTACATTATAACACCATAACATAACTTTAAAAAAAGAATGTACAAAATTTTTAATCCCAAATGTGTTTTCTAAAACCCCTCACAACTACAAAAAACTTTAAGTGAAATTTTTTACTAAAGACTTCAACAATTGAACTCAATTCATAAAACAAAAGTTTTATAAAAAGAATCGTAACATTTTTTGAAAGCAAACAATGTGAAAACTTTTAAATCAAAATGTCTTTCTTAAAAAACCTTCAAAATTACATGAAGTCACAAATGATATTTTTTTACTAGAAGCCTCAAAAATTAAATTGAACCCATGAAACAAAATTTTTGTAAAACAAGTGCACCACAAATTCAAAATAAACAATATGAGAACTCTAAAAGTTCAAAAGGTCTCATTTAAAAAACCCTCATGCCTACTTAAAGCCATAAATGATTTTTTTTTACCAAAGGCCTAAACAATTGAACCCAATTCATGAACATTTTTTTTATAAATTAAGTCCAACACATATTCAAAACAAACAATGTGAAAATTATGAAAGTTCAAAAGGTCATTTTTAAAAAACCCTCGCAATTCCATGAAACCATAAGTTAATTTTTTTAATGAAAGGCCTCAACAATTCAATTCAATGTTAGAAACAAAATATTTGTGAAACAAAACCAACACACATTTGAAACAAACAATGTGAAATCTTTTAACTCAAGGTTTTTTTTTAAAACCTTCACAACTACATGAAGTTGTGAATGAGAAATTTTTAACGAAAGTCTCAATAATTAAACTCAATTCATGATACATAAGCTTTATAAAACAAGTCCAACACACATTCAAAGCAAACAATGTGAAAACTTGAAAGTCAAAAGGGTTTTTTTAGAAAACTTTGACTCATTTATCAATTTATAAATAGATTTTTTAAGAGGGATGTAAAACCGCAAGATCTAACAACCTAATTACCAACAAGGAAAGGCCTACTATATTAAATAATAATAATTTGAAAAATGGAAAATTTTGAAGGTGAGAACTTTTTTTTTTGTTTATTGTCATGTTGCAGTTAATATTATGCAACAACTATCATCCTTCATAAACTTGAAAAAAACCCACAATCATTTATAAATCTCCTACAATTGCTGCCTACCATCTACAATGCTTGTAGACCCTTTGTGGTTACTATCTACCATCTGCAATGCCTATAGACCATTAGTGATTATTACCTATCATCTTTAGCATCTTTAAACCTTTTATGGTTATTACTTATTATATGTAGCGTTTATAGATCTTTTGTGGCTAAGTAGCCTACCATCTACAATAAACGTTACTTTATTTATAAATCTCAAATCTCATATCTATTTCTTTATTGTTGCCTTTCAATGGTAGTTATCGTCCTATGGTAGAGGGTATTTCCTATTCCATAAACTATCACAGAAAGTGGCACGTATAGAAAAAGTAAAAAATTAATATATCAGCACAATAAAACTTTACGTAATACTAATGTGAATTATTTTTTCCTCTCTTTTCATACTCTAAATGAAACCAAACACCAACAAAAAGCCATGAAAATCCATAAACCTTACAAAATGAAAGTACGACTTCCTTCAATACTTTCCTCTTATTTCTTCAATGTCACATACACACTTCTTCCCTAAGAGAACTCTCCTAGGCACATCCAATCTAGAACTATAATCTTTCAAACATTCCAAAGGAATGATTCACAATCCCTTTTTATCTTCATCCTAATGCTTTTGTTTCCAATACCACACAAGGTCCATATGCCTTCCATAAAAATAGGCCTTTGTTATCCTTATCCTAATTTCTCCACACATCCCATTAGTTGGTTGAATAACCAATCTTTCTTTCTTAAAAATTTGCATTTATCTAACTTATTCCATTAGTTTCATCCTTTGATAAAAAAATTGTAGATTACTACCACTAATAATTTTTTAATTATTAAGATGCCTATAACATTAATTAGCTTAGGAATTTTTACCCTTAACAAGAGACCTTTTGACTTGATTTTTATAAAGAACATTTGAAAAGAAACAAACAAAACACAAACAAACCTAACCTTCATAGTTTAAGGTCATGGAAATGGAAACAAAAAATATGGGATATAAACCAAACCGTTCACCCACTATTTATATTCTTCATCACACCATTGTATTTGTGTGTATAAACCCCACAATGCATGGTAGGTAGGTGAAGGGGGAAAAGGGGGGTCAAGGGGGGTTGTTGACTTTTGTTGACTTTTTTTTTCATTAATGTATAATTAAATTTTAAATCATACATAAAATGAAATATCTTAATCAAATTAATAACTAAACCATAGGGCCACACAAATGGAAAAACCTCTAAATGTTTTGGCTATTTTTACATGGCTAAACTTTTAATTAATTGAAAAGACCAATACATTAGACAAAACTTTAAATCCTTGGCATAACTTTGACATAATTCAACAAAACTTAAAAATTTCAATAGAATCCCACAAAACTTAAAATCTTTGAAATAATTCTAACAAAACTTTAAAAGTTTGACATAACTTTGACATAACTTAAAATCTTTGACATAACTACACCATAATTATTACAAAACTTGAAAACTTTGACATGAGCAAAGTTTCATAACTTCAACATAACTTGGCAAAACTTAATA
>Ga0116229_10012131_pt1 | contig 12505 bp, 10 predicted proteins | sample S1TSphgellanicum_3_FD_87313 | JGI IMG/M metagenome (GOLD analysis project Ga0116229, IMG submission 87313) | Host-associated microbial communities from peat moss isolated from Minnesota, USA - S1T2_Fc - Sphagnum magellanicum MG | ecosystem: Host-associated > Plants > Peat moss > Unclassified...
CACCATTGCAAAACAAATATCAAATAATTGACAATATTTTTCTATCCTATGATTTTTTGGAACATTATTCCTCACCATTTTTGCCAAAAAAAAGAAGAGTAGAAATTGTTGTAAAAGGTCTCATTGTGTGAGAGATTTTTAGAGTCAAGAAAATATGTCAAAGAAGGTACCTATATTTATTGCCAAATTTGGATAAATTATTTTTTGTATTGTTGAAGTGAAATTTGAAAAATAAATAAAATATTTGACATGCCCTAGTAAGGGACTAAACTAATGAAGATAAAGTGCTTGAGAAATTGTTTCAGGTTTTTAGCATGGCATTTGCCAAAAATTAGCAATTGCAAAAAATAAATAATTAGTGCCTAACCAGGCTAGGACCTAGGTACTAGGGTAGTGGGAATTAGGGTTTGGAAACTAGGCTGATTCCAATGGCAGAATGGATTCAGGGACTCAATTCCACCAACAATAATCAGCCCAGTTCAAACTCCACCCTTCAAATCATGCAGAATACACATTATTAAAAAGAATGGTACTTTTACATCAATCATAAAAACAATTTTTTTTTGAAAAATCAAATATTTTCTTTGGAAATTTTAGTCAAAATCCATAAAATATTCTTTTAAAGAATTTTCATACATTATTTCCAAACTATGAAAACCATGAAATTCCACAAAATGACTAATTACAGTCTGGAACGTCAAGATCTTGATCAGACATTAATGTCTGGGGGAACAGATTATGCCATGTTCTTCATCACATTATTTGGCATAATCTTCCAGTGATGAGCATGCACTTGTAGCAGTGACCAAAAATATTTGTTGAACATGATTTTTAAAATTTTATTTATAAATAAATCTGCCACCCCAGACATTAATGTTTATGGTCTCGCCGTTGCCCATTATGTCCTGTGTTTAATGAGCAAGTGTTTCCACTATAATGGGCTTGCCCAACACGTTATCCCACATAATGGGCAGGGGCGGGAGGACGTTCCATAGTACGTTTGGAGTGGTGGGATATCGTAGGCAACCATTCTGGAACGGAACGTCGAATAGGGAGCGGAATGTCTAGGAGAGAATGGACCCGTGCAGGGTAGAGGACGACCATTCCACGTCAGGAATGTCGTGTGTCGTTGGTCCACACGGGAGGGAGAAACAGTGTTGCTGCTTCTGCTCCTGTTGTTCAGCGTCGCGTTGTTGCTGTTGCGTTGCAGTGTTGCTTCCGGCCCGCCTGCCCACACGGCGACGGACTACGACGACGTTGCTGCCACCGTTAGCTGCCCCACCTCGTGGTTCCCCACAAACAACACACCACGCGTATGTTCTCGCTATTCCATCTCTTGTATCGCTGCTGGCCACGGAAGTTGCGCGTGGATCTGCAGTCTTGTGAGCCGTGTTTTTGTTAGGAGAACGCGGTATTGCTGTTTCAATCATCCGTGTGGACGTGGGGGTTTCAGGGAGGCGAGCGGCGTGGTGGCAGCAAACGCTCTTCGGAGTCGTGGAGCGTTCTTATTATAATTTCAGTAGCTTGGCTTCTCGTGTGTGCTACCGTTTCTCTGAAGGTTTTCACCTTTCCTCCTTCTTGTTGTGTTTTTTTTTTCGTTTCCGGTTCACACTTCTGATCATCTGTTGTGTTACGTGAAGAAGAAGAAGAAGAAGAAGAAGAGAGCGAGAACACATACTGGTGTTACGAGGGAGACCTCTGAGAGTTGTTGTTGTGGTTGCTTTCTTTTGGTATGGTTTGAAAGCGAGGCGATGTTGGCGTGAAAGGGTTGTTTTGTTACCTCGTGGTTTTTGGTTTCTGCGCTCAGGCTTCTTCTCTGTTTTCGTGCACAGTTTTGTTCCTGCTTTTAAGAAGGATACTGTACAAGGCGGCAGATACTTGCGGTGCTTCGTCTCTCGACTGGTGTTTTGAAGTTCTGGTTGGAGAACTCCTGCTCTAAGGTTCGTCTTTGGTTGTGTTTGAAAGCCGGTGGTTTAGTATTATATCCAAAACTCCAAAGGATGGCTCTGGAGCGGCCAAATCAGGAGACAACTTCGCAGACACCTGAAGCACCAGTGATGTGCAAGAACATCTGCGGATTCTTTGGAAGTGCAGCCACCATGGGCTACTGCTCCAAATGCTACAAGGAAACAATTGTACAAGAAGCTGAAACTTCTGCAGCCATTACCGCCGCTGTTTCAGCGCAGCAGCAGCCTCCGTTGACAACCGAGGAGGACAAAGCTGAAGCAGATACAACAACAACAACACAGACGCTACTATCTAAACCTAAAAGCGCACAGAGCGAGTCGAAAAGACCTCCACTAGTTGTTGCATCTTCTTCCACACAGACACAAGAGTCACCCCAGCGGTCGACTCCCAATAGATGCGGTGCATGCAGGAAAAGAGTGGGGCTCACAGGTTTTAAGTGCCGATGTGGCAGCATTTTTTGTGCTCTGCACCGGTATTCTGATAAGCATGATTGCTCCTTTGATTACAAGGCAGCTGGCCAAGAAGCTATAGCCAAGGCAAATCCATTGGTAGTAGCTGAAAAGATTGCTAAGATTTGAGAAATACTCTCTTTGCTTTGAAATCTGATCATCACTAGAGATAACCCAGACTTGAAATACCCATCCCATCCGCCCTCCCTCAAGAGCTGAAATCAGATCCACTATGAAGGGGGGAGAGAGTAGATGTTGGAGAATGTCTTAGTTTTCTTGTCTGTTTCTAATTTGGGTACCATCAGCATCATGTACAAAACTAGTCAAAAAGATTGTATGCAATGAAAAGCTACCATGTTTTCTTTTTCCTCTCTGATCTGTGGGAGTAAAGTACTTGATATCTGCTGCTTCCATCTTGTGTCACAGCTCTCACATGAGTTGGTTTGTCGGCTTCCTGTGTAGCAAGCAATGGTGATGATTATGACATTGTGTTTGGCGGACCCATTCCTTTCTTGTGTGATCTGGGTTCCAGATTTGTAGAATAAATGTTGATGTGTAAGCCAGTTAATTACAGCCAGTTTCTTTTTGAAAATGTATGATTGCAAAAGTCTGGAAATTGGATGATGGTCCTGGTGGTGTCTCTATCTCTTTTACATTATGATGGGTCTTCTTACTTGTTGCCATGTGTGGTCCTGAAGACAATCTTTTTATGTATGTATGTATGTATGTATGTATGTATAGGGCCCTCTCACTTTCTGATCTGTGTTCTTCAGGGTTTTTGGTGGATGTAAACCACCATTGCAAATCTGGGTAAGTCTTTCAGCGTTTACTACAGCATCTGGTGGCTATTCCGGTCTTTTAGTGGTTTGTATCTTAGCAAGGGTTCATGCTTTGCTAGTGCTTTTTGCAAGGAATGATTTAATTATCTAGAAAGGGCTAAACTGTCTGCTGGTTTGCATGTTGTTGGTGGGAAGGAGCAGATAGCTTTACCATGCAAGCATGACATGGATGCTTGCCATGGTTTCAGAATGAGGATTTTCCTAGAATGGGAGAGAAGAAGAGAAGAAGGGTAGGAGAGAGTTTTACTACTAATTAAATACAATGAGGACTCAATTGCTGCTGCAGCAAATGGGTTAAAAGAAGTTGTGTAACTGCACAACTTCTTATGGGACTTAACTGCAGATCTGGTCAATATGGGGTTGTGTGTGTGTGCATGCAGTTTCTGTGTGGCCACACATGCAGAGATTTGGAGAAAGTATAATCTTGGATACTGATCTTCTACACTGACAAGTATGATCTTGAGCAAAATCCTGCAGTTGCAAGCAAAGCAACCCTTGGGTGAATGTGCAATTTGAAGATGAATTATGCAATTTCCTCACATGGGGACATGGGTGAAAATTGAAGTGACCACCACCACTGCTACTGACTCTGCTGATTCTGAGTCTGATTTACTCCAGCAGCAGCAGCAGAAGAAGGTAGGGTCATGGCAAAGATTCTACTCACATTGGCTATCAAGTATGGCTTTTATGAGAAGGGCTGCTCCATTACTTAAAGTGGTAGTGATTGATGACAGGAAAATTAGTAATGTGAGGAAGTGGACTGGCTGCAGCTTCTGCTGCAACAACAATGCTTTGCAGCTGCTTGACTTCTTCTCATCAACAGCCAGGGGTGTTTACTTATTACTTTTTACACTTGCTCTTTGAAATTTGAATGTCGTGTGAACCTTTGAATGCGGTGAGAACTTTGAGTGTAGTAGTGACTGAGAGAGCACAGTGATTGTGCCAAACTGGATTTTTTTTCCTCTTCTGATTTTAGAATGCTAGTCTTTTCTGTATAGGAGTAGGGTAGCCCACTCTGCCCACACACATGAATTTTTGCCTTTTATCTTTTTTTTTCAGTTGGTCCCTCCCCACCAGTGTCAATCATTTTCTCTCATTTTACTCTAAATTTAAAAGCTCTGCTCTCTTTTTTCAAACAGGTTGCACTCCATGTGATGATGATGATGATGTCAAAGGATGAAGAAATCTTTGGAATATAACGAAATGCTGGAAAAGGGGGGAAAAAAGGTCAAGAGGAGGACGGTCTGCAGAATGGAAGAAATCTTCCATCTTGTATTGTAAGAGAGCCCTTGAAGTATTCTGCTTGACAATGCTTGTCAAATGAAAAAGAAAAAAAGCAAAGCCAGAGTGCAAACTTGGAGTGTAATGACTGGGGAGGGAGGAGGAGGAGCACAGAGAGTGTGCAAAACTGGCTTGTCCTCTTCTGATTTTAAAATGGCATTTTTTAATGGATGGTGTTTGGAGGATCAAAGATGGCAAAAACACAAAACAAATAATGAAGAGGGGAAGAAAACACGCATCAAACAAAAAGCCCATGGACACCAAGAAGCAAAAGGCCTAGAGAAAGGCTTTAAAATGATAATTTCGGGAGAAATTGCACCGGCCGGGAATCGAACCCGGGTCTGTACCGTGGCAGGGTACTATTCTACCACTAGACCACCGGTGCCTCACGGCACAGTGGCCTCACTCTTTTTTTATATAAACTATCATCAATAATGCACATTACCCTTTACGTGCAAATCGCCTCCTACCTCAGATTTTATTTTATTTTATTTTGGTATCAAATACTATATTTCTTCCATCACACCACTGAGAGGTGTGATTGTTAATTAGATCCACTTGGGTTGAAAAGAAAGGGAGAACATGTGTCTCCACAGAGGACCCAACTCTAAGACCATTAGTTTACAAGAGTGACGCACTACAGTCTACCACGAAGGTGAAAAGTCCCTTTTAACGGTAAAATTAAACAAGAAAACGTACAAAACCGCCCACTGCAGCCAAAGAGGCAAGCAACCAAGGCAGATTGCAGAAAAAGGCAAATAGGGTACCAGGGGGTCCAAAAAGCAGGAAAAGACAAAAGGCCCTAAACAGGTAAAAACTTTCAGCATGAAGCCGATTGACAAAGGAAAGAAGAAGATGATGAAACAGTGGCAAGCTCCATTAAACAAAGCACCTAGCAAAATGGGAAAGGAAGAACAAAAACAGAGGACCTAAGTTCAATGCAGAAGAGCGAAACCCAAAATGGGTCACAAAGGCCAGAGGAACAAGTTATGTTCTAGAGCCCTCACTAGTTGCAAGAAGCATATATCAAAAAAGGAAAGGGAAGGGGAACCTAAGAGAACAATAATCCTAGAAGAGCCCTAACCTGCAACGATAGCACACCACAAAATAGAACCAGCAAGAGAGGCAAACCAAAAGGTGACCAAGTTGAGCAATTGCGAAAATGAACCACAAGTCCCACAGACGCCATTTCTTTTTTTAATGGTAAAAAACAAGAGGAATGATAGAGGTCAAGCAAATTATGTGAATGTTATCAATAAAGGAAAGGAAAATACAAGAATGAAAAACCCGAACAAAACATCACAATGCACGAAAATTGGCTAGTGCAAAAATAGGTATGGCAAACAAATTGCTCTAACCCATGCCCTTGAAAAAATGGATAATAGAAAAGTTTCCCAAATGGGAATGATGGTTGAAAAAAAAGAGGAACTTGTTGGGCATGAAAGGACCAAACAAAAGGCAAAGTTGAAATAATTAGCCTCCAACCAAACAAAGCTCTTGGAAGATGGTTCTTCAAAAGATGGCATTGAAAACATTGGTGACATCCATCTACAACACCACCTAATTGGGATGGACATTTAGAATAGTTCAAATACCATGAACCACCACCTTGCACCCACCCCTATCGCCACACCAAACTAATGAAAGGACAAATGAACAAAAAAAACATCATGAAATTATAAACATAAAGTTTTGCTCACCAATTGATTTAAAACTTCACCCATCACAATTGGCCAAATGCCTCAAAAAGGCCTAGCCAAAGCCAAAAGCCTAATAATGCCAAGGGCTCAAACAATGGACCTTGGGATATTACTTGTAATGACATGAAATCTGACTTGGAAAAGTTGGATGAAGTCGTTGGTTGAATCTTGGGTCAAAAAGTATTCAAAAATGTTCAAAAACCATTCCTAAAATACCACTAATTGAAAGATGCAACAACCAAATGAAAGTTGACTTAAAGGAGTCCAAAAGTAATTCCAAATGTGAATCAAACTAAAAATTCAACAAGGAATCCATGCATGCATAAGACAAATCTAAAGGGTGAAAGTGCTTGTAAAACATTAACAATCTTTAAAGAGGCTAAGGCTAGGGCAAGGGGGGCAAAAACCTTGACAACATGGGAATATTCCCCAACATGTCCTAAGGCAAGATTTCATTTGAATCAATGTGGTGGGGGCAAGACCAAAACCTAAGGGCACCCAAAAAAGGGGTGTTTACCAAGGGGGCTTAAATTGGAGAGAGAGTTGTTGTGAATGCTTACGCTTGAAAAACATGCTCTACTTAAATCTCCTCCTAATCACCTACTAAAAACCTTCACAAATGTGTTTTAATTTCCCCATGACCAACTAAGCACCACAAGGGGGGAGGAAAAGACACAACTACTAGAACAACAAGAATAGATGTTAAACAATCACATTATATGGGTCATGAATTAAACAATCAAGGGTAAATTGAAAGGATAATTATGTTTCCCACCTCAAAGTTGAATACAAATGAAGACAAAGAAAACCCAAATGGAAAGCTCCAAGGGGGTTTAAAGCAAAACACAATCCCAAGTTAAAGGCAAAGGAGAACGGCTAGAAAAAAGTCAAAGGGACATTGACTATGAGGCAAATAAATAGTTTTAAATGTCTAGAAGTGTCTTTGATGATGGGCCATACCGCATTACAAAAACAAGGCTTCATAATCAAAGCATAGGAGGTCTTGTTGAAACAAGAAGCCCCATTAGAAAAAAACCTAAAGCCAAATCCTACATTTTCAAAAGGGAAGAAAAGGAGATAGACCAAAGCTTAAGATTTTACATTATTTAAGGGACACATCCTAACCTAAGGCCTAAGGAAGGGTTTGCAAACTAGTCAAAGTCCTTTAGTGGGGACCACAATTTAGATTATAAGCTACCATCTAAGATCCAAACTCCCTAAAGAAGGGTTCACAAACTAAATTAAAAGCTATAGGACTTTAGAAATCCTAAAATATTGATTACATGAACTAAATAGTATTCAACAAATCATTAACTAAATTATATATCAAAACATCAAATTGTTATGATGCGTTTGTCCTCATTCATAGGATTGATGCACATGATGTCACAATAGAACGATGTGCATGTAAGCAAGAAGTTTATGGACAAACCACTTTTGATTGGCATTCAATCTAAGGTATTACTCATCCTTTTAAAGGCCAAGATCAAATGTGTTTACCAACTTAAGATGCCTTTGATATCTCCTAGGTGTAGTAGTCTCTAGTTTGCTAAAATCCATGTTGTTAGACTAGGGTTGTGGAAGATGGACTTGTTTATTTAATGACATCTCCAACATTTTTTTCAAATGAATGTTCAAAGACAACAGTAACATCAAGATTAGTCATTGAATGATTACCATTTATAGCATTTGCTTGTATAATAGACAACACTATTGACTTTTGATGTTGTCCACAAGTCTTTAATGTTCTTGAATAGCCATCTTCTAAACTATTTCCACCAAAGAACCAATTCTTTGGGATCTTGTCATTGTCATCTTCTTTTTATCCAACTAGTGCCAACTGCTCAATCCCACTACCATCTTCTCCAAGCCATGGAGTCCCAACAACACTATTTTTGTCCAATTCTTGTCAATCACGAACACTTTGGTATCAAAAAACACCTCTAACACAATCTCATCTTGCCAAAAAATATCAAGACCACGAAAAGTTTCAATGCATTATGTGTCAACAAATGAAATTCCTTCTACCTAGTAGGAGGATTTTAATTATTAGGTCATCTACCATTGATCTAAAATATGGCTTGCACTTAAAAGATCCCTTGGAGATTGTAACTCCTCGGGCAATTCAAACAATGATGTCCCATGAATTGCCATAGGAAGGTTAACTTCCTTGTTGACATGGGAAGCAGAAGGGGAAGCTTGTGTAGCTTCCACATGCAAGCCTTGAAAAATATCACTGAGAATATTATGAGTTAACACTTCACACCTTCACCCACCTCATTGTTGTTGTAGCAAATGGTGATGTCAATTGTCAAAAGGATAAATGAAAATCATTATTAAAAAAATCCCTACCCTTTGATTGGTTAATTGAAGGGTCACTTGTAGAACTAAGTAATTAATTGGCAAATTTTTGTGTGAGAAAATCTTGATGAGGGTATTTGCAAGCTAGAGTGTCCATGAAAAGATGTAACATGATAGTTTTTTTTCACCTTTCTATATCATAATGTGTTTTCAATCAAATGGTTTTTGAGCTTCATGAAAAGAAACTCCTATATATGATTATTATGTAAATATAATTGGGGAATAGCATGGAATTAATGTAAAACTAACAATTTATATCGAGTGGGGGACTTTTGAATATGATTGATTGCTTCATAATTGTACATAAATAACATGTAAATGGACTTGCCATAATCATAATTTGTAATCATGAGTCCATTTGTCAATGAGTAACATTAATAAATGTCATTAACAAATCAAAATAGGGTTTCCAAATCATTTCAAAATGGCATGGAAGTTTGGGGGCTTTAAAATACACCAAAATTAAACAAAACAACAAAATCCTTTACAACATGTTCTTTATGAAATTCCTATATATTTTTTCATCCACATTGTACTTTGGGATGCATTAAACAATTGCCTATAATGATCTTTTGGAAAAAATATGTTTTTCAAACTTTGAAAATGAACATGTATTTGACAATTCTATGTTTTTGGCACTATAAAAATACACTACTAAAAACTTTTGGGGAATTTTATCATGCCACTTTTGGTCCTTTTTAGTCTAGGTTCCATTTTAAATGTCTTTGATAAGAACAAAACATATTAACCTTGGTTGAAATGCTTGGGAATATTTATTCCATGGCTCAATGTTTTTTAAGGTACCTTAAATGTGTAAATCTCTTCAATTCAACCCATGTTCCCATGCTTGCTTGTATAATAGTATACCAATAGTGGGACAATGGTATCTATTTAAAGGTTCATTCCTAAATTAAAATTTTCATTTTTGAACCCAAATAAACCATAGAAATGTACATCAAAGAAAATCTCGAATGGATTTTTTGCTAAAATGTTATGCCTCTTCCCCATCCACTTTCCTCTTGATCATCTTTGTCCCCTATGGGTGGCAGTTTCTTGTGAAAAGTGATTACCAAGTGTGAAGCCCTAGGTTGGAACCTAATACTCGTTGTAAGACCGCACACCTGATGACCCAAGAAATGAAACTTGGAGAAGGGTTGTCGAGAAAAAATCTAAAAACTTATAAGAAAAAGGTTAGTCTTCAATGATTGTTATGGGGAGGCAATCCTACCTTCCAACAAAAAATCAAAAAATTATAATGAAAATAGAAAATAAATTGAGATTTTCAACTATCCATCTAGGAGGCAAGAAAGTAGCTACCTTCCAGCTCTATGTCAAAGTATCTCTAAAAGCTATTTGTTCAACAAACCAACCATCCAATGCATTTCACCTTGTTGCTTGCATGTAATAATGTTATTACCTTCCATTGAACTACATGCATATTGCCCTACCATCTTGTACGAACTACCTTTTAGAGAGTTGATCCATGCTCTAGATACTTAGTTTTATATGTGTCACAACTAAGTAGAATAAATTAAGATAAAAACTACAATATTCTACATCAAGCTATATTAAACTACTATCATATTAGAAGGAAAAAAGAAGCAAACAACAACAAAATGCCACATGATACACACCTTCTATAATCTCTCCACACACTTGAATGTCATACAACATTCTTTGTTGCATTCCTCCAAAGCTCCATACAAGAATCATAGAATGAAAGGAATGAAAAGTTTTTTCCTCCTACACCCCTTATCTTCATAACCCATTCAAGGCCCACATTGCTCCTTATTAAATAGGCCCTTATTTTATAAAATTTCCACCAAAAGCCCCTTAGTTGATTGGTCAACAAATACGAATCACCCATTCTCATTGGCTATGTAACATGTTAACTTTACCCCCTAGTTAAATTAAAAGACAATAAGTTTTCCCTACCACTAGTAACTAACTAGTTACTAGAAGGCATGTATGGCTAGCTAGGCTAAAGGAATTTCTACCTTAAACACCCTTTGTAGGAATTTAATTTAAACCAAACCCCCTCTAATGCCTCACATGAAAAGCAAGCATGGTTTCTAGGGGACTTGCATCACACAAATTGCAACCTATATGACCAATTTTGGTTCCCCAACTTTTGACTTGAAAATCATCTACTAAAATAGACCAAATCAATAGTTGAGACTTTTAAAAGAAGCCAAAGGAAAGAATTTGAAAAAATGATTTTTGGTGTGTTTAATTGTGATCCCAAATTGTTGTAATCTAAAATTAAAGTTCAATTAGCACCCTTTCTTTTGAATAATTTCCTTATATCCTCTCTTAAAATTGTGCAACCAAGTGGGTTCACATTAGGAAGGTGTCCCATTTTCTCCATTGTTATTCTATTGGGTCTAAATGCAATGTCATATTCTTACATCCTTCAAAAAACCAAAAGGCATGACCTTGTGGTGTGGGATAAGGAGATTAAACTTGTAGATTTTACCTCCAAGGTATTTAAGAAAGACTTTTGTTAGCTTTGCTTGCATCTTCCAATGGGGAACTTGCGTTAATCCAAAAAAGAATTAGACCCATAAGGGGTCTAAAAATTGTTGATTCCAAGAAGCGGTCTTGAACCTTATTGATTAAATATCATTCAAATAGATTGTCTTGAATTCCTTGTTGGTCATCAAGTGCCAACCATTGTTTAAGTTATGGGGAGATACCATTTTCAACAAGCCATGGGATTGAGTTGAATAAAGATTGTTGAAATGGACCCAATTGGTGTGTTTTAATTAAAGTGTAGAAATAAATATTAAAAGTTAATACAATCTATTGTCTCTTCTACCAAACCATCCCTCATTGTGTTTATGCATATCAAAGGCCATTGTCTAAATTTGTTATTTATTTTCCTCCCCCCACATGGTGTTTTGTTTACTACAAATATTGGGGTTGAAACATAAAGGTTATTTGTTATTTCTTGCCATGTAACTAGTTCAATGTGAAAGACACCTCTTTTAACTTCCATCCAAGCTTGGAAAGCAACTTGCCACAATGGAGAACATTTGGGGATGATTATTTTGGTTGTAAATAACCAACGAGGATTGGGTGTCTATTCCCCATAAGGTTGCCATTGAATAAAGTTGATCATGCATTGAATCGAGATCTTCCATAGCCCATCTCCTATAAGTAGTCCTTAAGTAATTAATTTCACAAAAGTAGATCGAACCAAAGCTTGGGGGTCAAAAAAGTTTCACTTCATTTAACATTGGGTGGGATTTTCATATCCCATGCAACTTTAACATGGGTTTTCTTGTCTACAAATCCTCCACACATAAGTTTTTAACCAAGGTTTTAACTTTTTGAAAGGTGCCCTTGGAAATATCTAACTAAATTGTTAAATACCAAATGGAAACTAACACAATTTGATTTGAGATAAGGATTGAAGCTAGCAAAGAAAGTTGTTTCTCCCTCCCTTTTGATTTAACTTTCCTCAAACATGTTCGATAACTATAGCATCTGTTTCCACTTGTGGTATCTCAAAACTTGCAATCTTTTAGATACCTTTGTTGTTCACCCCTTGTGTAATCATTTCAATGTCAAATCCTTGCCCCATGACCAATTTTGAAGGTTGTGAAAGGCCCACACTGGAAATGATTTATGCCAAGTACAATCAAACATTAAACCTTCGTTGAATAGGTTGAGACCATAAAATTATTTTTAAAAAGAAAATTGTTCCCTTAAAAGAAACGGCGTCATTTGCAAATACAAAGTTATTGAAAATTTGAACCATCCATTAGAGTCAATCCTTCAACTTGATATTATGGTTCCATTAATGTTAACCAAAAAAATCAATAACAAGTGTTATGAATGGAGACTGGTTTTATCAAATAATTCTTAAACAAGTAAGGTTTAAGAAAAATGTCAAAGGTGGTTA
>Ga0116229_10012133_pt1 | contig 12502 bp, 11 predicted proteins | sample S1TSphgellanicum_3_FD_87313 | JGI IMG/M metagenome (GOLD analysis project Ga0116229, IMG submission 87313) | Host-associated microbial communities from peat moss isolated from Minnesota, USA - S1T2_Fc - Sphagnum magellanicum MG | ecosystem: Host-associated > Plants > Peat moss > Unclassified...
CGGCCCTGCGCCATCGCCTCCAGCAGCACCAGGCCCTGGGTCTCTGTGCGCGAGGCAAACACGAATACATCGGCCGCCGCGTAGCAGTCCGTCAGTCCGCGCTCGCGGTCCAGGTAGCCGATGAACACCACGTCCTGGGCAATTCCCAGCCGCCCAACCAGCGCCTGCAGGTGCTCGCGCGCCGGGCCCTCCCCGGCGATCGCCAGCATCGCGCCGGGGCGCAGGTGCCGCAGCGCGACGAACGCATGCAGCAGGAACTCGATGTTCTTTTCGTACGCCACGCGTCCGACATACAGCAGCAGCGGGCGGTCGGCGCCGATACCGAAGCTGGCGCGAAAGCGCGCACCGTTGCCCGGCAGGTAGCGCTCCGCCGGCAGTCCGGTCGGGATCACCTCGATGCGCGTGCTCACCCCGTATTCCAGCAGCAGCGCGCGCATCGGCTCGGACGGCGCGACGATCGCGGCCAGCTGCGCACACTGCGAGCGCGTGAAGCGCCGCGCCAGCGAGCGCCCCAGCGGCCGCGGCAGCATCGGCACGTAGTGGTGCAGGTACTCCTCGAAGAACGTGTGATAGGTCGCGATCACCGGGATGCGCGCGCGTGCCGCGAAGCGCACGCCGGCATAGTGCGCCAGGAACGGGGTGTGGATATGCACCAGGTCGAAGTGCTGGCCGGCGGGCTTGCCCGGCAGCGCGCCAAGAAGCTGGTCCAGGCGCCGGCGCAGCGCGAAGTATTTCATCCGCCGGTCCTCCGGATCGCGCGGCACACGGCCGGACTCGACCCGCAGTACGCCGGGTTCGTCGTGACCGGCAGCGGCGCCTCCGCCAGCGACGCCTCCAACAGCGACGCCTCCAACAGCGGCGCCGGCGACAGCGGATCCGCCGGCCGCGGGCTGGCCGCTCGCTGGTCCACCGGCCGCGGGCTGGCCGGCCGTCACTGCCGACTGCGCACCATAGTCAGGCGCCACCAGCACGCTGTCCACGCCAGCGTCGCGCAGGTCGCAGCGAAAGGTACGGATCGAGGTGGATACGCCGTTGACGCGCGGAAAATAGACGTCCGAAATGAACAGTACCCGCATGCGCTGCCGTGACACCTGCGCCGTGGGCTAGAACATACTCAGCGCGACCATCGCCAGCACCGCCCCGATTGCACCCCCGGCCAGCACGTCGCTCGGATAGTGCAATCCCAGCACCACGCGCGAGGCAGCGATCAGGCTCGCCAGCGGAATCAGCACCCAGCCGAGCTGCGGAAAGTGCGCCACCGCCTGCCAGGTGAACGCCACCGCGTGCAGCGTGTGGCCGGACGGAAAGCTGTAGCGATCCAGTGGCGGCATCGCCAGCGTGATCCCCGGATGGCGGATGAATGGCCGTTCGCGCACCAACGCCTGCTTGAGCCAGCGGTAGATGAGCAGTCCGACGATGCCGGTGATCGCCATGCCGATCGCCGGGCGCAGCGCCGCACGGCCGTACAGCAGCGGCAACGCAGCCACCAGCGTGTACCAGACGATGCCGTCGCCGAGCCGGCTGGCGATGCGCAGCAGCGCGCCGAAGGGCCTTACTCCGGCGCCGCGGTTAAGGCGCCGGCACAGCGAGTACTCGGCCAGGTCGAAGCGGGCCATGATCAGCTGGGCACGGTTCATGGCTGCAACAGTAGGACACGCCACCCTTCAAACCTGTGACTGTCGTGTGAAGATCAGATGACAAGTCATTGAAAAACGAGACCCAATGCTCGACCGCCCTGGCCCCGTGCGACAGGCCAGTGCTGTGCGACAGGCCAGTGAGTTCTGTGTGGCCTTAGGTTTCAGAACGACAGGTAATCCAGGCGAGGTACGCGTGAAAAAGTGCTGTCGCGGCCGACTAATGTCGCGCCATAAGCAATCGCCGTGGCTGCAATCCAGGCGTCGTTCTCGCCCAGACGCCGCGCAAGTGAGGTCTGCAACAGCGCCGCGCGCCAGGCAATCATCCGCGAGAGTTGCACGATTCGAAATGGGCTCACGAAATCGTTCAGGGCCACCGGATCGAGAAATCCCTCGGCAAACTCCCCGAGCGTCACGATGCTGATTGCTGCCGGCAACGATCGCCTGGCCACTAGCAGCGCAGTAGCCGGGCCTGCCCGATTCCTGGCCAGTTCATCCTCAAATTCAACCAGAAAGCTGGTATCGAGCAACAGCACCGCTAGCGCCGTTTACGCCTCGGACCCGCGCCCTTACCTTTGAATTCCTGCATGACGTCGAGCAATTCACCTGCGGTGAGAGCGGGACGCTCCGCAAACAGCCGCCTGATGACGCGCGAAAAAGACTCGTTGCGATCCTTCTTCTCCTGCGCAAGAAGTTCATAGGCATCGACTTCGATGGAAATGGTCTTGGTCGCCATACACAGACCATACACGAGCCATGCACCGGGGTCAAAGCCCGCGCTCAGTCCCGCGTCCCCACCCCGCGATCCAGCAGGTTCACCGCCAGCGCGAACAGCCCGACCGACAGCACCAGCATCAGCGCGAACGCAAACTCCACGTGCACGTCCGAGGTGCCGAGGAAGCCGTAGCGGAATGCGTTCACCATGTGCAGGATCGGATTGGCGAGCGATACGTTCTGCGCCCACTGCGGCAGCATCGACACTGAATAGAATACGCCGCCAAAGTAATTCAGCGGCGTCAGGATGAACGTCGGTATCCAGTTCACCTGGTCGAAGTTGCGCGCAAAGATGGCGTTGATGAAACCCGCCAGCGAGAACACGATCGAGCTCAGCAGCGCGGCCGCCAGCAGCGCCCAGACGTGCGCTACCGGCACGCGCGCGAATACCAGCGACACCAGCGTCACCACGATGCCGACCATGAAGCCGCGCAGCACGCCGCCGGCCGTATAGCCGCCGACGATGATCCAGTTCGGCAGCGGCGACACCAGCAGCTCCTCGACGTGCTTGCCGAACTTGGCGCCGAAGAACGAGGACACGACGTTGGCGTACGACACCTGGATGACCTGCATCATGATCAGTCCCGGCGCGATGAACTGCTTGTAGTCGAAGCCCTGCATCGTGCCCACGCGCGCGCCGATCAGGCTGCCGAAGATCACGAAATACAGCGTCGCGGTGACCACCGGCGGCACCAGCGTCTGGCCCCAGATGCGCACGATGCGGCCATACTCGCGGATGACGATGGTCTGGAAGCCGATCCAGCGGATCGAGGCCATCGACGCGCTCTCGGGCACGGTGTCGGGCGACTGCCCGGCGCTGCGGTCAAGCATGGAGCCCCCGGTCAAGCATGCGTCCCCCGGTTCTCCACCAGCCGCATGAATATCTCCTCCAGCCGATTGACCTTGTTGCGCATGCTCAGCACCTCGACACCCAGCACCGTGAGGCGCGCGAACAGCTCGTTCAGGTTCTGCTGCTTGGAGACGTCGGCCTCGAGCGTGTAGTCATCGACCCGCCGCAGCACGAAGCCCTCGACCACCGGCGCCTGCAGCACCGCGCTGCGGGTATTGAACACGAAGGTTTCGGTGTGCAGCCGCAGCAGCAGGTTGGCCATGTGGTCGCGCTCCACGATATTGCCGTGATCAATAATCGCGATGTTCCGGCACAAGTACTCTGCTTCCTCCAGGTAATGCGTCGTCAGGATGATCGTGGTGCCGCTGGCGTTGATGTCGCGCAGGAATTCCCACATCGAGCGGCGCACCTCGATGTCCACGCCGGCGGTCGGCTCATCGAGGATCAGCAGCTGCGGCTCGTGCATCAGCGCGCGCGCGATCATCAGCCGCCGCTTCATGCCGCCGGACAGCCCGCGGGACGAGCCGTTGCGCTTGTCCCATAGCTGCAGTTGCTTCAGGTAGCGCTCCGCGCGCCGGCGCGCCTCGGGTCGCGCGATGCCGTAGAAACCCGCCTGGTTGACCACGATCGTCAGTGGCGATTCGAACTGATTGAAATTCAGCTCCTGCGGCACCACCCCAATGCACGACTTGGCGCGCTCCAGGTCGCGGTCGATGTCGTGCTCGAACACACTGGCGCTGCCCCCGCTCTTGTTGACCAGCGAGGTGATGATGCCGATCAGCGTGGTCTTGCCGGCGCCATTGGGTCCCAGCAGCGCGAAGAAATCGCCCTGCTCCACGTCCAGGTCGACGCCGCGCAGCGCCTGGACGCCGTTCTTATAGACCTTGGTGAGCGCGCGCGTGGACAGTGCAAGCATGAGCCGCCGATGACATAGGGTTGGTTTGAGGCCGCGCACGGTAGCATATCGGGGTCCACCGTTGCCTACCCGCGCTGGCCGATCCCTATCCCGGCCCATCCGGCCGCGCCAGCAGCTGCAGGCCGCGCAGCTGCGCCTGGCGCAGCAGCAGCGGCTGCGCGCGGCAGCCGGCGTCGATGAGCTGGCGCCACACCGAAGGCTGGTCTTCCCAGCGCGGCACGATCCAGGCGGGCGCCTGCTCGGCCAGCGCCTCCAGGTCCGCCAGCCGCGCGGCGGCGATGCGTTCCGCCGTCACTGCACTCATCCCGAGTATCACCCGTCCGGTGACGCGATTGGCGCGCGCCAGGTGCCAGGCCAGCAGCAACGTACGGCGCACCAGCGCGATACCGTCGCTGCCGCTGAAGTAGCCGCGCCGCATCGCGGCATCCATGACGCCCGGGTACGACCCCCGCTCCCAGCGCTGCGGTTGCGCAAAGCCGGCGTCGAGCAGCAGGTAGGGACAGGCGGACAAGCGCCGCTGCGCGACCGGGTCCAGGCGGCGCCAGTCCTCGCGCAGCAACGTCACCAGCCGCGGCGCCTCCCGCACCTGCTCCAGCGCCATCTGTCGCAGGCACGCCAGCATCTGCAGGTTGATTTCGGCCACCGGCGCGAGCATCGCGCTGTCCCAGCCGCCGCTGACCGTTGGCGGGGAAAAATCATCGTGCATCGCATTCCTCCAGGATCGGGAGAATTATTGTGCCGCAGTCAGGCTTGGCGCTCGCGCCCATATCTGCCATATTGATACTGAATTTGTAACTAGTAACATTCCAGCGCTTTCTATCCGCCGGTTGCGGCCGGCCGTCACCAGGGAGGTCTCATGCGTGTTTCGGACGATCGCTACAGCCGCGACCGGCTGCGCTTCGATATCGCCGTGCAGTTCATCCAGCACGAGGCGCGCACCCGTACCATCCGCGCCTGGACCGGCCTGAGCGACGACCGCATTCGCAAGCTGTACCGCTCCTACCTGCGCGACTGGCGCGGTGCGCGCCTGACGCGCCATCGCGGCAAGTCGCCGCAGCAGGTAGCTTTTTTCATGCGCACCGGTCGCGCTCGCCAGGAAGCCGCGCTGCTTGCGAGCCTGTGTCGACTGCTCGGCGCGCTACCGCCGCTGCCGGCGCCGGAACTGGCGCGCTCGCTGCCAGGCCTGGCGCGCGGCGAACTGCTGTGCCGGGCGTACGAGGCATACCGCGGGCTGGTACCGGACGGCGTGATCTCCTTCGAGCACGCCGTGTTCCTGCTCACGACCCTGGTGCTCGGCGAGGAGCTGACGCTGGGCGGCTGCCGCGACTGCGGCGCAGCACTACTTGTCGATCGCTGGTCGCTGCGCGCGCCGCGCTGCCCGCTGTGCGATGCCGATCACGCGCAGGCGCCGCTCGCGGCGGCCATTCCGGTTGAGGTCCCGAACGTTGAGGTCCCGAACGTTGACTTACCGAACGTTGACTTACCGAACGTTGACGTCCCGAACAGCGCAGTCTAAGACGTGCCCGCGGCCTGACGGCCGCCTACGAACAGGAGTGCTGACGCCATGCAACCGAGCTTCGATGATTTCACCGCCGACTTGCGCGCACAGGGCTTCGACGAAGTGGTCGAAGTCACCTGGCCACCACTCACGGTGCTCGACATTCACCGCCATGCATTCGCCGCCCGGGCGCTGGTGGTGCGCGGCGAAATGTGGCTGACCCGTGGTGATCACACGCAGCACCTGCTGCCGGGCGGTACCTTCGAACTCGACACCGCCGAGCCGCACTCCGAGCGCTATGGCGACCAGGGCGCGACCTACTGGGTCGGCCGCCGCTCGCCTGGCTAAGCCCGCCTCCCTAAGCGAGTTACCGAACGGACGCACACGCGACGGCTGCTCCAGTATCCGCTGGACACTCCTGCCAGCAACGCTTCGATGCGTCCTAGGGATCCAATATGAATGCTCAGTTATCGCCCGTCGAGGCCCTGCCAATTACCGCCGCGCCACTGGCCTATGAACCACGGTTCGAGGTACTCGAAGATGGCGAAACCGAGACCTGCGAGCAGCTGATAAAAACCCTGCTCGGCATTTCCAAGACCACCTTCAGGGATTCCGGACATGCGATGCGCAGCGTGCACGCCAAGAGCCATGGCCTGCTGCGCGGCGAACTGCAGGTGCTGCCGGGCCTCTCGAAGGTACTGGCGCAGGGCATATTCGCCCGCCCCGGTTCCTGGCCGCTGGTGATACGCCTGGCGAGCACCCCGGGGGACATACTCGACGACAGCGTGTCCACCCCGCGCAGCATGGCCGTCAAGGTCATCGGCGTGCAGGGCGAGCGGCTGGGCGGCAGCGCTAACGCTCGCACGCAGGACCTGGTGCTGGTGACCGGGGCCGCCTTCGGGGCGCCCACCGCGAAGAAATTCCTGTCAACGCTCAAGCTGCTGGCACACACCACCGACAAGGCCCCGAAACTCAAGAATGCGCTGTCGGCAGTGCTGCGGGGAACCGAAAAAGTCGTCGAGGCGCTGGGCGGCGAGAGCGGCACCATCAAGGCGATCGGCGGCTATCCGGAGACGCATATCCTGGGCGAGACCTTCTACAGCCAGGCGCCCATCCTGTTCGGCCCGTACATGGCCAAAGTCGCCGTCGCGCCGGTGTCCCCCGAACTGGTCAAGCTCATCAACTCCCCCCTCAACGTCAACGGCAAGCCGAATGGCCTGCGCGAGGCAGTGGTCGCGTTCTTCTCCGAACATGCGGCGGTATGGGAAGTGCGGGTGCAGCTGTGCGTGGACCTGGAATCGATGCCGATCGAGGATTCATCGGTGCCGTGGCCGCAGGTCACCAGTCCCTACCTCCCCGTGGCGCGCATCATGGTGCCGCGTCAGCTGGCCTGGAGCGAAGCGCGCTCGAAGGCCATCGACGATGGCATGTCATTCAGCCCCTGGCATGGCATCGCCGCGCACCGGCCTATCGGCTCGATCATGCGAGTGCGCAAGCTCGCCTACGAAATGTCGGCCAAATTTCGCGCCGACCGAAATGGCCAGCCTATGCTGGAGCCCGATAACCTCGCCGATCTCCCCGGCTGATCCCCCCGCCGCCCCGCGGAGTGGCAGCCGGCCACCGCCGGCGCCCCACCGGCGCCATTTACCAGCCCGATGGGCTCTGCAAGACTGGCACCCCGATGCCAGCCTCGCCCATCTCAAATTCGGACCCGACCTCAGCTGCCCCCTCAGCGGCCGCCCCAGCCGCCCCCTCAGCGGCCGCCTCAGCGGCCGGCCCGGCCCCCACGCCCTGGCTCGACCGCCGCGCCGAGGCCAGGCTCGACCCGCATTGGATCGAGGCGGCGCGCGCTGACCCGTCCACCCAATATCTTGTCTCGCGCGGCACAGCTCACCTCATCCAGCGAAGGTCATCCCAACCGGAGCTTCCCCAGCACGAGCTGCCGCCGCGCGAACAGCAGGCGCAGATCGCCTTTGTCGGGCCCGGGCACCCGCTGGTCGCCGGCCTGGACGCCTCGCGGCTGGTGCTGCTGGGCTGGTTTCACGGTGCGCGCTGCGTGCTGGCGGACCTGCCCGAGGGCAGCGTCACAGCACCTGGCGCCAGCTCATCAGCCGCCAGCTCATCAGCCGCCAGCACATCAGCCGCCAGCACATCAGCCGCCAGCCCATCAGGCGCTACACCGCCAGCCGACACCCCTCCAGGCGCCGACTTCGAAGAACTGCGCCCCCTGGTCGCGATGCTGCCGGAGGATCAGGCGCAGCTGCTGGTCTATGCCCGGGCGCTGCTGCTATGGCGCTCGCGAGCGCGCCACTGCGGCGTGTGCGGTGCGCCGACCGCCGCACGCAGCGCCGGACATGTGCTCGCCTGCACCCGCTGCGGCACCGATTTCTTTCCGCGCATCGACCCCGCCATCATCGTACTGGTGAGCGATGCCAGTCGGGCATTGCTCGGACGCCAGAGCAGCTGGGCGCCCGGCCGTTACTCTGCGCTGGCCGGTTTCGTCGAGGCCGGGGAGAGCCTGGAGGAGGCGGTGGTGCGCGAAGTGCACGAGGAGACCGGCGCCCGCGTCACCTGGGTGCGCTACTTTGCATCCCAGCCCTGGCCGTTTCCGGCCTCGCTGATGCTGGGCTTTCACGCCCGCGCGCGCGCGGCGCAGATAAAGCTCGATGGGGAACTCGAGGATGCCCGCTGGTTCGAACTGGAACAGCTCAGGTCCGCGCCCGAGGGTCTGCTGCCACCGCCGCACACGATCGCCCGGCGGCTGATCGAGGCCTGGGTACAGGAGCAGAGCGGCGCCACGAACGCATAGACAGATAACGATCGCACCGATTACAACGCAGCAGGCTCAAAGCCGCTCCAGACCATTCATGCCCTCTCACGCACACCGGCGCGGCCGCAGCGGCGCGTGGCTCCTGCTTGCCCTGCTGATGACGGCGCTGCATCCGGCGATGGCCGATATCCGCATCGAACTCGAGGGCGTGGACGGCGACGTGCGGCGCAATGTGCTGGCGCTGCTGAGCCTTGAGCGCTACAAGGACCGTGAACGCATCGAACCCGATGCCGTCCAGCGCCTCTACCGGCGCGTCGACGACGAGGTACGTTCGGCCTTGCGGCCGTTCGGCTACTACCAGCCCATCATCAACGCGACGCTCTCAGGTCCGGACCGCGACCGTCACTGGCACGTCAAGATCAGCATCGATCCCGGCGACCCGGTACTGATCCACCTGGTCACCATCAACGTCTCCGGCCCCGGCGCCGATGATCCGGTATTCCAGCGCCTGCTGGCCGATCCACCGCTGCGATCCGGCGAGCGCCTGAGCCATGCGGCCTACGAGCAGTACAAGGGCAGCCTGACGCGCGCCGCCGCCACCTACGGCTACCTCGACGCCCGCATGCTGCGCAGCGAAATGCAGGTCGACGTCGCCGCGCACCAGGCCAACATCTACCTGCAGCTCGACAGCGGCGCGCGCTACTACTTCGGCGCCACCACCATCGAGCAGAACGCGGTGCGCGACAGCCAGGTGCGCCGCTTCCTGCGCTACCGCGAAGGCGACCCCTACAACGCGCTGCAACTGCTGCGCACCCAGTTCGCGCTCGACGACAGCCAGTACTACTCCACTGTCGAGGTCCAGGCCGGCGAGCGCGATCCGGTGCATCACACTGTGCCGATCACTATCAGCGCGAAAAATTCCCGGCGCGGCTATTCCTTCGGCGCCGGCTACGGCACCGACACCGGCGCGCGCGGCACCCTCGGCTGGACCGTGCCGCGCGTCAACAGCTACGGCCATCGCTTCCGCGCGCAGGTGGAGCTGTCGCAGATCGAGCAGCTGTTCGATACCCGCTATGACATTCCGGTCGGCGACCCGGCGCTGGAAAAGGTGTCGCTCGACCTGCTCGGCCAGCAGGCCGACTACGGCGAGAACGTCATCGGATCGCAGGTTACCTTCACCCCCAGCCTGACGCAGATCAGCGGCAACTGGCAGCGCGTGCTGTCGCTCGCCTTCGCCCATACCGTCACCACCGATCCGATCGAAGGCCGGCACGTCGACAAGCTGGTGGTACCGAGCATCGTGTTCGCGTCGGTTCCGGAAGGCTACCTGGGCGAAGCGCTGTTCAGCCGCGGCCTGTATGCGCAGCTGCAGGGTTCCACCACTGAGCTCGGCGCGCGTGCCAACTTCCTGCGACTGGACCTGCAGGGCGAGCGCGTCGTGGACCTGAGCCGGCAGTGGCACCTGCTGCTGCGGTCGGAACTGGGGGCATCCACCATCGGCGACATCGAGGACCTGCCGGCCCTGTACCGTTTCTTCGCCGGCGGCGATCGCAGCGTGCGCGGCTTCGCCTACGACGATCTGTCGCCGGTCAGCATAACCCCGGCCACGCGTAATCCAGTCACCGGCGCGGTGATCCCCGGCGAGGCGGTCAAGGTCGGCGGCCGCGACCTGCTGACCGGCACCGTGGAGATCGAACGCGACCTGCCGAAGAACTTCGGCGTAGCCACGTTCTTCGACGGCGGCAACGCGATGGACCGCTTCAGCGCCCCGCTCGCCTATTCGCTCGGCTTAGGGTTCCGGCTGCGGCTGCCGGTGGTCACGGTCGGCCTGGACGTTGCCCAGTCGCTGCGCGCACCCGGCTTCCCGCATCTGCCAGGCCCGCGCCTGCACCTGAACATCTCGCCCAAGCTCTAAGGAACAAACTCCGGAGAACGCGACGAGCTGACCAGTGCACGCGCTCTGCGCGGCGCCGTGGTCGAAAACGGGTCGAAAACGGGTCGAAAGTTGGTCGAAACTTGGTCGAAAACGGGTCGAAAACGGGTCGAAAACGGGTCGAAAGTTGGTTTTGGTAGTCCATGGTGCATTCATCGCACGCCCTCCATATGCCAGCGGCGATATCTGCAGCCGTACGCAGTACAAGTTTGTTTTGAAATAACCGTAGATGTTATTACTGTGCCGACGGCTATAGACGATGCGTCGCTGGATTCACCTCTGCTGGGTTCCACTGGTGCTGCTGGCGTTGCCGCTGGCAGCGCTGTACTACCTGGCTTACACCGAACGCGGCCTGGCGGTGGTGGCCTCGCACCTCAACGGCCGCATCGGTTACGTGACCATCCAGCTGCACGGCGTCAGCGGCACGCTGGCGCACGGCCTGCACATTGATAGCCTGGTGATCGATCATCGCCGCGTGCACATCGAGATCGACGACGCCGGCGGCCGGCTCGCGGTCCTGCCGCTCGCCTGGCGCACTGTCCGCGTACCCGAACTGCACATGGGACGGCTGCTGGTGCACGCGTTGCCGCGCGATGGCGAGCTAGATGACTGGCAGCCGCACTTCCTGCCGCCGCTCATGCACATCGATGCCGAACACGCGACGGCTGCGCACTGGCAGCTGATCACGATCAGCGGCGAGCAGTACCAGGGCAGCGCGCTCAGCGCCGCCGGCATGGTATTCCCAGACACCGTGCGAGTCCTCGGTGGGGAATTCGTCTACAACGGCGTGCACAGCCGCACCAGCGGCGTCGTGCGCGCGGCGCGCCCGATCGCCCTCGCCGGCGTGGTGCATATCGATGTGCAGCCGCAGCTCGATGCACAGCCGCAGCTCGATGCACTGCCGCCCGGCGACGCGCCGCCGCAGGGCCAGCCGCCATGGACCATCAGTGCGCACTTCGAGGGCAATCTTGCGCGCCTGGCGCTCGACACAGATGTAACCGAGCCGTTCACCGCCGTCTTCCACGGCGAAGCCATCGACCTCACCGGTCATTGGCGCTGGCGCGGCCAGTCGCAGGTGCAGCGCTTTGAAATGTCGGCCTGGAACGCCGGCGACGCGCTCGGCGTGATGAGCGCAGCGCTCGCGCTCGAGGGCGATCACAGCGGCTTTCGTGCCCAGGGCACGCTCGATGTGCCGGGGCTGGCCGCCGGTCCGCTCAACGCCGACTTCAGTGGCCGCTACGGCGCCGGCGTGCTCAGCGTCTCGCGCCTGCGGCTGCGCCACGCGGCGTCGGGTGCAATTGCCGATGCCCAGGGCAGCATCACTCTGGCCAGCGGCGGCCCGCGGCTGGACCTGCGTGGGGAATGGACCCAGTTTCGCTGGCCACTGCAGTCCGCCGACGCGCCGGTCCACAGCGCGCACGGCACCTACACGCTGCAAGGCCTGCGGCCGTACGCAATCACCGCCCAGGGTGAACTGCGCGCGGGAGAACTTCCGGCGCTGCAGGTCGCGCTGCGCGGCCGCTTCGCGCCGGGCGCGCTGATCGCCGACAGCGCCGAAGTCGCGACCCTCGGCGCGCGCTCGCAACTGGCTGGCGAGCTGCACTGGGCACCGGCGCCCATCTGGCGTATCGAGGGCCGTGTCAGCGACCTCGACGTCGCGCAGTTGCGTCCCGGCATCGCCGGACGCCTCAGTTTTGCTTTGCATGCCGACGGCCGCGGCTATGACGGCGCGTCCGATCTTGCGGCCGGCATCACCGATCTGTCGGGAACGCTGCGCGGGCAGCGCGCGCAGGGCCACGCGCAGATCGCGCGCCGCGGCGGCGATTGGCTGTTCAACGACGTGCGGCTGCAACTGGGCTCCACCCGCATCGACCTGGACGGTAGCGCAAGCCCCTCAAGCCCCTCGGGCCCCGCAGGCAGCGCGGGCAGCGTGCTCGACCTGAGGTTCGCGCTCGACGCCGACGACCTCGGACTGCTCAGTCCCGGCGCCCACGGCAGGCTCGCCGCCCACGGCAGCGTACGCGGCGACCTGCACGACCCGACGCTGATCGCGAGCGCCCAGGGCCGCGACATCGACTGGAGCGGCGTGCAGCTCGAGTCGCTCGACGCCAGCATCGCCTTCGACCC
>Ga0116229_10012134_pt1 | contig 12502 bp, 9 predicted proteins | sample S1TSphgellanicum_3_FD_87313 | JGI IMG/M metagenome (GOLD analysis project Ga0116229, IMG submission 87313) | Host-associated microbial communities from peat moss isolated from Minnesota, USA - S1T2_Fc - Sphagnum magellanicum MG | ecosystem: Host-associated > Plants > Peat moss > Unclassified...
TAGTGGATGGGGCTCTGGTGGGAGCTGGTTTGCTATGGGCCCCCCAACTTGGGCCCCAAATGTGCAAATTTTTCAACACGGATGTTGCTGCGAAATAATGCACCCTGTCTGTGGGCCTGCTTTTCAAACATCCAATGCAGATATGTGAAAAAGACAAATCATGGGATTGTAGTCGTAGTGATGACTTGATTTTCACAAGAAATAGTGATGCAGACATATCTGATTTGAAAAAGTTTTTGAAGCAAAAGTTTAAGATGAAGGATTTGGGAGAGTTACGTTACTTCCTCGACATTAAAGTAATCCAGTCCCCTAAAGGGATATGGTTATTACAAAGGCAATATGCCTTGAACAAATTATCCAAATATGGGATGACAGGTTGCAAACCCATTTCAATTCCATTGGAGCAAAATGTGAAGTTAAGTGCAGATGAAGGAGACCTTGTGGAGGATACCACCATGTACAGACGCATAGTGAAGAGTTTGATTTATATGACCATCACAAGGCTATATTTGAGTTATGCAGTTGGAATTGTAAGTCAATTCATGCAAACACCACGAAAGCCACATTTGGATGCAATGAGGCGCATACTGAGGTACATAAAACATATTTTGCAGTGTGGAATTTTTTATGAAGCCAAGAGCCAATTACAAGTACATGGATACACAGATGCTAATTGGGCTGGCAATGTTTTAGATAAAAGATCGACTAATGGTTTCATGTTTTCTTTTGGAAGTGGTGCTGTTAGTTAGAGCAGTAAGAAACAACCAACAATTGCATTATTAAGCACGAACACATAATACAGAGGTGTAACAATTGTTGCATGTGAAGTAGTTTGGTTACAAAAATTACTCTTCAATTTGGGATAGTTAGTGGATGCTCATGTTGTCATTCATTATGATAACATCAGTAACATACTACTTGCTAATAAACTAGTCTATCATACTAGGACAAAACACATTAAGGTGCACTACCATTTTATTAAGGAAAAAATTATAGCAAGAGAAATTAACCTTATTCATGTCAATACTAACGATCAAGTTGCTAACATTTTCACAAAGGCTTTTAAGTACAGACAAGCTAAAGAGGTTTAGAAAAATGCTTGGTGTACTAGAAGTGGATTTGAGCTTGAGGGGGAGTGTTGAGAATTCAAGCTCAACTAATTAGGTTTCATTAATTACCAGAGTAGGAAAGTAATTAGGCTACTTTCACAAGGTTGAATTACTTTCTTTACTTATATTAGTTTGGTTATTTGTGGTTTGGTCTTTTAGTTAAATACCATGGTGTTGATGGGTTGGTTCTTTTTTCTTCATTACACAAGTTTGTGTATTTCATGTGACAAGAACCTTGAGGAGTTCTTAATGTTATGTTTCGTGTTGTGAGCATCATGTTGTAGTTTCCTTTCAATAAAGATTTATGTTTGCACTTGAGTAGATCTCCTATTTGTTAACAAATGGAAATGATATATTATTATATATTATTATTTAATGATGAGTATAAATTATTTTTTATAAAAAAATTACATCACATTTACACACACCCTTTGAATCATGTTGCCCAAATACCTTACATGAAGACATTTATTTATGTTTTGAAAATACATGATCGTTTTTTAATCACATGCATTGTTAAACGTTTGAATATCCATGTTAGTTTTTTTTAAAACATGGATTAACATGATTTATGACATTCTTATTAGATATGGCAATTATGAATTGATCAATAGAACTTCAAAATCTACAAGTGAATTAAATATAACTTTATTACAATTAGCTATGGAATCTATTATTGACTAATACTTGATTCAAAATATATGGATGAGTTGAAGGATAAAGTGCAAGTGTTCTAACATTATAGTGTCTTCAATTATTATTTTTGTGTTTAGCATTCCATTGCATTACAATTCAACCCCTAAAAGCTTAAGGGGTATAATTTTTTTAAAATGTGTTAAATAATGGCATTTTCAAAATTATTTTGAAATGCACTTCCAAAGAGAAGTTGCAAAGTTTCATGTATGGATTATACATCCATAGAGTTGAAAATAAAAAATCAAATTTCAATGTTTAAAATATGAATTCAAAATCATTAAATTTTGAAAATTAATTATAGATACATATATTAGTGTAAGGTCATGAAATTGAATATGACTCACTAATAATGGTGGAAAGATGCAAAACAATATGTAGTTGAAGTGGCCAAATCATCAAAATAGTAAGTTTTCCAACAATGCAAAACTTTTAGGATTCCAACACTTGAAGGGTTGTAAAGAGAAAGTGTTAATAACTTTCACTATTTTTTTGGGATGTGGATAATAACTTTAGTAGCTACCTTGGGGGTGGGGGAGAGGTGTGAAAAATGATATACTTTTTAAGGAGATATGTCCCTAAATGGACAAGTAGTGTCGGGCAACCTTTTTTGCCCTTTTTTGTTTAAATGTTATTAGTAAATTCCACTTTAAAAACCAAAAGAAATTCATATTTGATGCCAAATGTTTTGCACAAAGTATTTTTCTTCGTTATGCATGTGATGAAAAATAAATAAATGAAGTCATGTCTTGCATACATGACAATTGTGTAAAATTTGACAAATGGATGTAAATTTCCCCTTTGCCTTTTAGGGGTTAAATACAATTTTAATTTTTGAACACCAAGACCAACACCATCGGGAGGCCCTTGGGAGGAAGAGTACATGGGTGGTGGCTTGTCAAACTTATATCATGTTTCAAAATTCAAGGAATCTAATTTTTAAAAACCATTTTAGCAATTCATATTCACAAAATCCATCACATATTTATTTTATTCATTATTGTGCAAGAAAATGCAAATTTTCATCAAGGATTCAATGTTTGTTAGGCTTGTAGAAGAACAAATTTGGATTCTTGTTTCAAGATTGTATAACATACCGACACCCACTGTCATGTACACAAATTTATAAGCTAATCACTATAAGTTCTTTTTTTTCAAAAGTTTCATGCATGTTTTAGACCCAACTTGTCTTCAATAAATATGATGTAATCAACAATGTTCAAGTTTTCCTCCATGTAAAGGTTTGAAAAATATCTTTAATTATTCATCATTTGGCATTATTCTTTGTTCATATTGATATTTATAGACTATCTTGGCTTTATTTTGGAATTTGGTATCAAATATGAAGGACATAATTTTATCCTTGAACAACCTTTCTTTTTGTAATGAAATTTTGTTACCAGGTAACAAAAAATGGGCCCATGATTTCTATAAAGGATTGGGGGGGGGGTGGAATCCCTCAAATTTGCCATATTTCAAGGAAAACAGGTTGAATTCACCATATTTAGACCCTAGGTTCTTGCAAGTCATTAGTACATAATGGGGTTTCAAAAAAAATAAAAATTCTCTTTGACTAATAACCAAATTTGGTTAAGTCCTTTTGTGGAGGAATGCACCTACCTTATGAAATTGGAAATAAAATCTTTGTCTTAACTAATGATTTGATAATTGAAAAGCATTCATGATTTTTTTTGTCTAAAATGTGTTTGCATTTGGGATTTGACAAACTTTTAAAACTTGAAATGTTAGTATCTTCAAATGTTGGGTGGTTATTAGATATGTGTTTTGTATTTGGGGTTTAAAAATCTTTTAGAACTTGAGTTATTGGTGTTTTCTAGTGTGGAGTGGTTATTAGATTTTCTTTTAAAACCTTAGTTCCAAGTATTTCAAAATTCACTTAAGGAAGGTCCTTACTAGGCTAGTTATTTCTAAATTAAAAATTGGGTGAATGTATGTAAAGGTTTTTTAGCCTAAATGTTTTTGGCAATAAAGAAAAAATTGGCAGTTATAAACAATTTTTTTGAATTAGGATGCAATAACATAAAGGTTTTGCCTTTGCAAATAAGTTCATCCAAATAATTGAAATTCTTACACAAAATACTAATCCATGTTCAATGTACAATGCAACATTCAAAATCATGAATCAATTATAATGATTTGAATAGTAATTCATGCTCATGTACTAACCCAAGTGTTCACATATGTGATTAAACAAATTCACCTCTATCTATTAATCCCTATAAAAAAACTTCATATGAAATTGTAACTCAATGTGCATTGCTAAATTGAAATTATAGTGTTAAATAATAAAAAAACCCATGCCATTTCATATTATTGTTCCAAATTTCAAACTTTTGCATTTTTGTAACTTGACAACATTTCTACAAAACCCAATAACTACTCCCTTTCAACTACAAATATCCAAAGCCACTAGAAAACTAACAACAATTAACATAATCAAGGAAAAAAATTGTGTTAATAATGAATATTGCATGTTCATTGGATAAGTTCCCTCCCTTGTATTAGTTTAATTATTCCTTTTTCTCATCTTTTAATTGACACCACCCTTCATTCTTTCCAGACCCCAAAAACTTTACATGTCAATTATCAACAACTAGTGGTAACCCTGTGCATAATGCACAGGTGTGTTAATTCCCAAAGCGTTCCGGAGAGGGAGGGAAGGTCGGTCAGGCAGCGCTTTTGGCACCTGGATTTTGGAGTCCGTTGTGTAGCAGTAATCCGTCAATTAAAATGTCAGTCGATGTTCCAGATCCCGACACATGGTTAGTTAGTCGCCCTGGGTACCCGTATCTTTCCCTCTACCTAATAATGACTTTACAGGAAAAGCCGCAGTTTGGGACCTGAAAATTTACCAAAAGGAAAAAAGGTTGCAGTTTTAATTGGGACCTGGAAATTTACCAAAAGGTTGAGCCATCACAGTTTTAATTGGGACCTAGAAATTTACCAAAAGGTTGAACCATAGTCAGTTTTAATTGGGACCTAGGAAATTTACCAAAAGGATAAGCCGCAGTAAGTTTTAATTGGCACCTGGAAATGTACCAAAAGGAAAAGCCGCAGTCAGCTTTAATTTCACAGCAGTTACTGGAGTCACTATCACAGACAAACAGACGGACGGACGTAGTGAATTAATATATAAGATATGCCCCTCCTCTTTCTACCAAATCAAACATTATATGGTCCAATTATGCATTTGGATTCATTTTGACTTTAACCCAATCCTAATAGATCATGCTCAAGACTCAAGATTAATAAAGTTGGTCAAATAAATTGCTCTAAGACTACTAAATTCCAAAAAATAATCAAACCCATGCTATCAAAATCCATTTACATATATTGAAAATTGGATGGCAAAATCAAGATTTTCTCTTTGGAAAACATTATCACAAATATGGGAAACCAAAAATCTCATACCATTAAACCCAATTCAATCCCGCCACAAACCACTATCACTATAATGGTCTACCCATTACAAACCAAATTCAAAGCACAAGATTAAATGACATCCCAACCAAATGTTTTTTAATGGTTGACCCACAAAGTCATATGATGTTTTTGACTTCTCCAAAACTAATTTCTCATAAGAACCTTGGCTATGCTTTGAGGTTATCATCACATCCATGAATAGTCAATTATTTATTAAGTTCATTGTACATTTGTAAAAACATTCTAGTTGAAAAAATCAATTTACTACTACAAATTAACAAATAATAATCATAGAACACAAACTATATACTATGCCAACAAACACTAAAATGAGAACTCACCTTATCACCAACTCTCTTTATATGCAAAATTGTGTAACCCTTTCCTCCTTTACCACCCTTGCTCACTAAATTCAAATGGCTAGTAAACAAAAACTAGTTCAATTTGCAACCTAATAAACATGTTCACTTGTTTAGTTTCAACTTGTAACATTACAATCAAACAATGTGCAAATAAATGCAATTGTGTTCAAGTAAGGATTGCCATGTACCATAATATCCATGCAAACTTGTAAAACAACTCAAACAAAAAAATTAATTCATGTAAAACATAAATGTACTTGTAGGATACAAGTTGATTGAAACATAGTAACTAGAGTAGGGTTTCTATCAATCATGTACATCAAACAATTCTTCATGTTAAAAAACGTCCTTAATTCTTTTCCAATTTGTCTACTACATTCGTTTCAAGTTCAATCACCTTCACCATTTTTTCATAGTTTTGCAACCAAATATGGGATAACTAGGCCAATTTTTGTGAACAAAAATCAATCATTCAAGATTGTCAATTTATAATCTATATCAATGCAAATTTGTCAAGATTCCAACAAAGGAAAAAATGCACTTTGTTTCAATCTATGATCTATTAATTCTCAAAATTTATCTTGCAAGCAATCCCTCTACAAGGAATATAACTTTGTGTTTCCTCCACTAATCCAAAGGGCACTTGATGTCTTTCACATCAAAGGAAAACCGTCTTAATTACATCAACTCCTAAGTGAGACAATCCTTTGTTGGTTAATCATTGAAATTTATCTCGAAAATGTTTAACCTTGTCCCCACATCCATATCCATGTGACCACATTGTGAATCAATAGGAGCAATAGAAGTTAGTGGATGCAAATGTTCATAGAATTTGATCACCAATGGGATTAGTGATCTTTGATCATAATCAATGTCTTTTTGAAGGTGTAGATTTTAATAACATGGATCAAACATAAGGCACAATATGTTATGAACCTTTTTTGGTTCAAACTTTGTGGGAAAGACAAATAAAAGTCCAAGACAAATGTGACCTATCTTTTAATATTTACACTCAACTTTGCAAACTCAACATCATACCCACTATTCATGTCATGGTTATTAGAATCATAGACAAACCCTTGGATCAAACATCAATAGATCCAACCATTAAATTTAAGTTTTAAACTTTTGCATGACGTAGTTGACCACAACTTCAAGATTATCTTGTTAATTTTTTTAAAAAAATCCAAACATGGGGAAAGAATATACAAAATAGTAAATTATTAAATGGTGGGAACAAAAGAAATTAGATGAAGTTGACAAACCTTACATATGTGACATTGTTTTAGGTTGATGGGAAATATGTCACAATGGTTTTAGGACATCATGTATGTTTTAAAACCTTAAGCAAGTTGGTTCCTTGGATTCAATGTTATAGAATTTAATGTTCATCATACTTTATAATTACAAGTGTAGTATGTTTCTCATGCCATGAAAATAAAACCAAGAATTAAATGATTTACATAATGAGAAAATGGGTTTATAGACCTATGATATCATGCACTTACCAACACAAAAGAATGAACATGTATTTATGCCATGGTCATCATGTAATTTTCTATTATGAAAACTTGTGGTTGTTTATGCCTTGTCACACCTTGAATGGATTTGGCTCCAATTTTCAAACCTTAAGGTATAAAAAGTTACAAGAGATAATTCATAAAATTTAAGAACAGACAAACAAATAAGATTTTTTTTCTAGATTCATAATAACATTATGATTCTTTAGTATTCTTTTTTTTAAAAATTCAAAGTTAACATACTTGTTAGGTCCAACACCACATTTTTTCCATTTCATGCTTTTGAAAAAAATGGAGCTTGAAAAAGATCGGGCTAATTTCTAAAATCATCATATGTGTAAATTGTTTTTACAATTTCTTCCTCTTGTGGATAGAAATGGAGGATTAAATTTGGGTGGGAATAAACATTTAAAGTTGAATGATCAAGCACGTATGAATGTGTGTATAGGGGAAGTTAGTTCTTTAGGACTTTTCACATTTTGAGGTGCTTAGGTTCAAAGCTGTCAAAGACAAAACAAATAAAAACTTGGAAGAAACTATATGATTAGATACACAATTTGACCATGAATAAAAACTAAATGATTTTATTGCTTGATCAAGACATGATGCAAATTAAGTATGTGATGGACGAGAAATATAAAGGTCACAATTTGCGTTTGTCAGCTTAAGGGTTGATGCCATTGGGACCTCTACTTATACTATCCAATGGAACATTTAAAAAGTTCATCAACCTTTTAAAAAGTTCCACCCATTAAACCTTATATAAACTTCCACCAATAATGTCTTCTAAAAGCTTCCACAATCTATTAACCACATCTTTTGAAAGCTTATGCCAATTTCATTTTAAAAATAAATAAACAAATCATTATGCATGTTCTTTGGATCTTTTCTAAAAGCTCTAAAACATATTCCTTAAGGATTTTCTTAAAAACTAAACTAGAAACTTCTTTATGCTTAATGTTTGTGACAAAGGTTGGAAAGCTCAAAATGTTTAATCAATATTGGGTTTGGTTTTCAAGTTTGTTTTTTTCCCTATGTAGAAAGAAATCCCAAAGTGCCAATTTAACATAGCAAAATTTGCCAAACGCCACCAACAAATTATTAATTACAAGAAGAAAGTAATCCATTGTAACAAAAACTACCAAAATTTTCATTCATCACAAAAAAAATTTGATGTTTTTCTTAATAATAAGCTGTGAAGTTTTAGTAAAGTAAACAAAAAAATTGATGAACTGAAATTCAATTTAAAAATTAAATCTAATTCTTGACATACAAATAAGGAAATATATTCAATAGAGAAATTCACAAAGTCAATACTTGTTTCACCCTGCATTTGGGCTTTCATTTACCCTTTCACACCCAATAGTGAGTTATTTTAAAAATACCCTTAATAAAAGACCAAACCCTTAAACTAAACATGGAATAACACTAAATGAATAATATTTGTTGAATTAGTGTAGGAGCAATTGTTGCATGTGGGAAAAATGAAATTGAAAATGAAATTTATTACACCATTGGAGCAATGGGCAAAATAGTTCCACCTCCCATTTTACAAAAATGTATTTTTTGGGCAACTTTTTGGCACCTCATTCTTTAATTTAACCAAATTAGGGGTTTTGGTCTTTTATTTGATTAATGTTCCAAATATTTTTAATATATATTTCAATTTCATCATGAAGTCATTGTGCATTCCATTGAGTTTATGATAAGTTGAATACAAAATTTGAAGAAATATAAAATATAAGAATAAGGAATAAATTTTGAGAAATTTAATATTTGATATGATTTTTAAAATTACCTTTTCATTGTAAAACTTAATGAAATAGATGTGTACTAAGTCATAATATAAAGATCATTGAATATTCAAGTGCATCATATAAAATAAATTGTACATTCTTTTTGTGAGAACATATTTAATGTGTATTGAAAACAAATGTTAAATTGCAAAAAATAAATTTTAAATGTTACTTGCATTTAGAAAAAACTACTTGAAGCCTATTTCTACCATATGAAAATTGAAAATTAATGCGTAATAAAATTTATTATTATTATTATTATTTTGATTATTCAAGTAAAACATTTGAATGTATAATTGTTTTATGATGGTTTTGTGACTATTTTTTGTTGATTTGACAAATAGACTATGAAATAATATATTTGTATAGTTTATCTTATTCACACCCTAGCTAAGAGGATGCCACAATTGTGGGCAACTTTAAATTCATTTGCATAGTGCAAGGAAGCAAGGAAAGTATTCAACTCATTTTCAATAATTAATATCCCATCCACATTGAAAGCAAGAGCAATAACACACTTCATTCAATAGTTGTCAAACCAAAAAACCCTTCTACCTCAAGCTTGATCTATCTATTCCTAGGAATTATAGTTTGTTTAAGTCACTAATAGATAATTTTGATAATCACAAAAAAATATTGTCATAATATAAAGGCAACTTCAACACATGTTTGCAAAATAATTGATGAATTTTGAAAATCCCCTTTTGAAAACTAAAATGTTCTTGAATATTTGAAAAGATTTTTCATTTTCCTTCACAAAAAAAAATTCTTTGAAAAAATTTGTTATTTAAAAATTTCAACAATTTAAAAATAATATATTTTGTGCCAAAGTCACCATTCGGTGTTACAATAATCACAATGCCATAGGGTTTGCAACCTACTTTTTGTCTATTTGCTTTGAAGGCAAAAGATTAGGCCACAATTTCTAAGCTATCATTTAGAAACTTTGTAACTATTGTATTGACTTTTGTTTTGATGACAAGGAAGTAGGCATGTTCTTTTGGACAACATCAAAAGTTGTTGATGCCAATCCTCTTCAAGCCACTTTGGTTTGACACAATTTTCCACCTCATCACAAAATGATCATATTTATCTTGGTACATCGTCACCATGATGCTTCCATATAATCAAACTTGTGGAGATGATTAACTTTAAAAGATCTAGCATCATTTCTATCACCTTCAAAAGTGGATACACATAAAACTATCTCATCAAGAAATTGGAATCATGTTGAATGTGACACTTGTAATTGTGCTACTACACAACTTCTTTCTCCCTCCCCTTGATGGGAGAAGGAAAAGACACACAAAAAGAAGGTGATGGGTCAAAATAAGTCAAGAAAATCAACAAAAGAAAAACAAGCGTGGTCCATGTAACTAATCATCCAAGCTTTCAAACTTTGCTATCCCCACACCAAAGAAGAAAATGACTTGTAGTGTGTGGTCAAGCTTTATTTGCAATGACAAAACAACATTTCATAGAAGTTCAAGCAACTTAAAACAAAGCCAAAACATTGATATTACGTAGCACCCTTTGATGACAAGAGCCAAATATTGGTTTCTACTTGTATATTGAAAACTTATGCATTGCGCATGTCAAGTACCAACAAAAATATTATTGGACCACCACATGAAACAATAAAAATAACATGCTAGTTATTACAACAAGGTTATATAAATCCCGTGTAAATTTTTTTGGGCAAATTTTTGCAAATTGATCAATTGTTTTCAAAAAAAAGAAAAACTTGTGATTTGTTGGGTCATTTTTGTCATTTTTTGAAATAAAAATAAATAGATTAACCACATTTAGACCTATGCATTTCTTGGGTCACCTCTTGTAGCAACATTTTTGTAAAAATGCTTTAGCTCACCTATTGCATTTCAACTTCCTACCAAGTTACTTAAGTTATTTTAACCTAGTATTAGTTACTCAAGATATTTGTGTTACATGCACATATTTTTAGGACTATGAAATATGTTAATTAAATTTTATTTAAATATCTCTAGTTAAGTGTAGGGTGAAATATCTGAATGCATGAAATGATGGCTTTGTCATGTGCCTTCTAGGGTAAGTAACATCATGCATGGGGAGTGTTTCCCCTTCGATTTAGATTATGCACGAGCTCGGTGGTGGATTGCATGTTTGTATTAGCAACAGATGTGTGATCCTCCTAAAGTTGGGTGGAAAGCTTCTAGCAAAAAAACAATGTTTTTTATCATCTCTATTTTCTCTCATCAATCCATTGTGAATTTCCAACACCACTTAGGACACTCAACTTTTGAATGCTAATTAATGATGAGGATCCATTGCTAGTGAACCTACTTGAGGAATTTGCACCAAAAAAAAAAGAAGAAAGAAAAAAACCCTGTAGTAGTAACCTACAAGTCTGGTTGGTTTCTTATACCTACTACCAACACAAGCAAGTATCAATCTATATACCAAGGTTTCGTACCTACCCAATTACACTTGTATATACCCTAAGCCAGGCTAAGCATTGGGGGGGAGGTTTTAGGGTTTAGGGTTTAGGGTTTTAGGGTTTAAAAAGGAAGTGTATTTAGCTGAATATGGTAAGCCTATGTGGATAAATGCAAAATTGGACACAAGCTGTGTCAGAGTGTACATTTTATGGTGATAGGTTTGTGACGTGTCCATAGCCAATGCCCATGTGTACATAGATAGCGTCAAAGGATACATAAATCCAACAAAACTTTTGCAGTTTTAGAGTTCCTTTGTGATGATGTTCCTTTGGATTAAATGACGTTTGAATTGCCTACTTGCTAGTTGTTTCCCCTTTGCTAGTCAGCAATGTCCTTTGAGCTTTTTTTTACACTTGGCAGTTGTTTTTTTGCAACTCAAGGTTTATCCTCCTCTAATATATATTTCACACACATTCTCAACCAGAGTAACTATTGAAATGATATTTGTATGCCTCATGCTCATTTCAAGGATTTATTTTTATTTTTATTTTTTTCATTTTTCCTTTGTTCCCAACATGTTCCCTTCAAGTTCCCACTGGGTTCCCATCAAGTTCTCAATATGTTCTCTAAGTTCCCAATGTATTCCCCAAGGGAGTTCCCAATAGCACCTTGCTTTGATCCCATATGTTTTGCCCAAAGTCCTCCCCTTCTCACCTATATAGTGGGGCCAAAGGGGTGGTACTCTCCATCTTTCTATAGTATCTTCTATTTTGAGGAGCCTCCATAGTTTTAACTTCTTTTTTTCTTTTTCTTTTTTTTTTGATAGGCCAATCAAATTGGCTCTTTTTCACTTTTCCCTGGTTCCCACTGTGTTTCCGCTGTTCCCTTTAAGTTCCCAGTGGGTTCTCATCTGTTTCTTAACATGTTCATTGAGTTCCCAATGTGTTCCCCAACATCTTCTCCATAGCACCTCCCTTTTTTTCTTGATTAAGTAGGGTTATTAAAGAGAGAGTATTGACAGCTTGGAGCGGAATTTTTGTATAGGGGGGGAGGCATTTTCTTTGGGGGAGTTCCGTCATGTGAGATGAGTCGGACAAGGGCGGAACTCAATCATGACTTTACTTGGAAGGAAAATGCCTCCTGTGCACAAAGACATTAAAA
>Ga0116229_10012135_pt1 | contig 12501 bp, 10 predicted proteins | sample S1TSphgellanicum_3_FD_87313 | JGI IMG/M metagenome (GOLD analysis project Ga0116229, IMG submission 87313) | Host-associated microbial communities from peat moss isolated from Minnesota, USA - S1T2_Fc - Sphagnum magellanicum MG | ecosystem: Host-associated > Plants > Peat moss > Unclassified...
TGACTTCTTGAGTTGGAGGCTGAAAATGCTGCTGTTGGCAACAAGGATCTCTGTTAAGGAGCAGAGCCAGGTTGCACCTGGATTGAAGTCAATAAGGAGGTGAATACATTTGTAGTAGACTATGAAGACCATCCTCAGATGATTGAAATCCATGCAGAACTGAAGAGATTGTCAGGGCCTGTGCACGATGTGGGACACGCACCATATACTAAAGGTGTACTGCATGCTGCGGAGGCAGAAGAAAAGGTGTTTCATTTGTGTCACTATGGTGAGAACTGGCTATTGCATTTGGGCTCATCAACGCAGCGCCTGGTACTCCACTTCAGATAATAAAAAATCTGTGGGTTTGTGAAGATTGCCACACTTCCACAAAGTTCAATTCAAAAGTAGTTGGGAGAGCAATCATGGTAAAGGATGCCAATTGCTTTCATCATTCTTAGGACAGTGTTTGTGATGGACTATTGGTGATGTTAGTGGTGTGTCTTGTGAATCACTATATCAAGTTCCTTTCTTTTTGTAGCATGTCTATTGGTACTATTTAACTGCCATATTTGGACACTGTTAACTGTTACCACTGAAAAAGGGGCCATGCAGCTTCCTTGTAGTTTTGATTTCCTGCCTCTACCATTTGGACCACTTATGTCTGGTGCCTCTTTCCTCTTATGTATGATGTTATTTTGAAAACACAATGGATTTTGAGATTATAACAACATTTCCAAAAAGTGTTTCATGTGTGTCACCATAGTGAGAAACTCACCATTGCATTTGGGCTCATCAGCATGCCTCCTGCTATTCCTATCTGTATCATCAAGAATCTGCAGGTATGTGCAGACTGCCACACTTCCACCAAGTTCGGTGCAAAGATAGTTAGGACAGCAATCACAGTAAGGGATGCATATCAATTCCATCTTTTTGGACAGTTTTTGCTCCTGCAGTGATTATTGGTGATGACAGCAGATCAGCTTTTCCACTGATTATGTATTCTGGCTTTGAATGAAATGTTGACAATTTAGGGTATGCCTAACACCAGTATGATTTGTGAAGTATGAGGTGTATGCAGCCCAAAGTGAGCACAGCTGAGGTGTCTGATGAATTGATATCGATCTCATAATAGACCACTTCACCTTGCTTCTGGGAACCAAACTCTGTGAAACAATAGACACTAATTGTTTAAGTCATGCTCTCTGTGGCAAAGGTCCTTGGTCACCAGGGTGCAGCCAGGAGGCAATGTTTCCATTGCCTGTTTCTTGAACAGCATCTCCCCCTAATAGACATTTGCCCCTGCAAGCACAATGAATTGAAATCCCAATTCTTATGGTTGGTGACCCGTCAGATGTCACAAATACTATCTTCAGTGTGATGCTTAGAAAGTCAGTTACCCTTTTGAATAACTCGTTTGAATGGAAAAACTTGACTGCACATGGTCTGCTTCTAGATTCCTGAGTATTGAAGCTGAATATATTCATGTCAGTTCTGTGGTTTTCATGTGTTGTTACTAAAGAAATGGGTTGAGCTGTGTGGCAGGGATATGCATTGAAGGATTGATATGGTGTCATATAGATGGGTGCTTGAATGGCTCATGGGATTTGAGAGATGGAACCACCATTCTGGTACAAGAGAGGCACTGATCCTTTGAGCATTCACCAAATGCCTGAACTGTTGAACTTTATTCAATTGGCAGTCCCTGATGAATTCAGATGAAGTGTGATTAGATTGGCATCCCTCACTATGATTTCTCTCCTGACTATTTTTGAAATGAACTTTGTAGAAGTGTGGCAGTCTTCACATACCCACAGGTTCTTGACAATGCAAAGTGGAGTACCAGGATCAGTGCTCATGAATAACTCAGTTTTCACTATGGAGACACAAATGAAACACCTTTTCTTCTTCCTCCACATCACGCAGCACAAAATTTGTATTGGGGACATACCCCACATCATCATCAGACCTGAAAATCTCTTCAGTTCTGCATGGATTTTGATCATTCGAGGGTGGATTTGATCATCTACTACAAATGAATGCAGTGCATCATTCACTTCAATCCAGGCACGACCTGGCTGTTTCTTTGCATCTCTTTCATTTCTCTGTTATTCAAACTCTACAATCAAAGTAAAATTAACTATGACTTTAAGTAGACTCATGTTTTTTGCACAAGAAAATCTGAACCTACACCTTGCAGTGGAGGATGAAAACAAACATTAATTCAGGCCCCTCATGTTTGCAATCCTTGTTGGTGATTGCAACAAACTCTCAGGAGTTGTTGGTCATAAAAATTGACCAACATGTCTGAGCTACTGTATATTCAGCAGTGATGAACCATTGAAAAACCCAAAGCCTAGGAACTTTAGGAACTCATTTTGTATACACCATAGCCTCTATAATACAAAAATATCCCTTTAAAGGTTGTGAAGCACATGGAAATTTTGAAGCTAGAAATGAATTTCCTTTCAATCCAGAAAAAAGAAAATACAATAATCTAAAATTTATGTCCAAGCCTTCAGACCCTTTTGTTAGATGATATGTAGGGAGGGTAGATGGTGGTACAAAACCAGAAAGAAAGGTACAGAGGCCTACCAAACATCTGAGTGGCACGACGAAGCATAGACTCAAGCTCTGCACCTATGAGTGATACATGATAATCATGCAAGGTGTCAAGCCCAACCGAAGGAGCATACACCACCATTGACTCCATCATGGGCCCCACCATCTGCATCATGAACCCTTTGTCATGAACTTAGCTAAATGGCTTCTCTTTGAGCTTGCATAGCCTTGATTCAATCAAGGAGAAGCTTGAGATAAATAAAATTAATGAGAATGGTTCACACTAGTGATTCAGCACATGGTCAATACTAGCCCTATGTTGGTTCAGCTTTCAACATAACAATGAGGCAATGCCATCTCTTTTCCATACAAATAGAACCACCAAGTGTCCATCCATGTTAGATATAAACAAGGAATCCAGTTTCAGTGACACCAATAGTCTCCTGTAACAACACCCTAGAGGAATGAGAATAATGGAAGTTTCACATACGGGCTTCATACCATATGAAGAAGATTGGTAAACTCCATATGTTTGTTGTGTCAAAACGTTGTAAAGAAAAAGAATGCATGTGCTAGGAGCTATATGAAGAACTGCCAACAAATGTTTTGTTGACACACAGAAATGATTCATTTGCTTGTACATTGCTAGTGTCTCATTGTTGCAGCCTATCACCTGATTGCAAACTCATAAACAATATACATCCAAAATTAGAAGTGTGCACACTTTCCCAGTCCTGTCCATGAGTTCTTTTCTATTCTTCCTCATCAAGACAACTTGCCTGTTTGCCACACCAATGGAAGAGATGCTGCTGGAGGGGCATTGAGAACTTACTTGTCCAAAAAAAGAACTTGGTGTCTCATTCTCTTGAACCAGGGGAAACAAAACATGATAAGCTTGGTGTGCCATAGACAAGGGGGGGAAAAACAGAAGATGATAGGCTAGTTAGACTACATTCAATACGTGTGGGCCTATAGTTGGGTTCATTCATATTGTTGTTGTGGTATGCATCAGGATTGTTGGTTTTGGGAAAAGATAACTGGTGAAAGTCAAGGCATGTCAAATATTCATAGTCATGAATAGTGGGATATTGTGGTATTTTGTTTTCATCAATCCCATTGGTAGCAAGGTTAAAACTTTTCATACCTACAAGGGATGTTCCAGGCTTGTGAGAAGAGGTGAGGCTACTTCGAGCAATGGAGGAATTGTCAACACCTTTTGAGTTAATGAGAAGAGGGAGAGGACGTATTTCATCAGATGCTGCAACTAAATCCATATCAGAAAGCTCAGAAGACATTGACCCTATTACAAGGGTCTCTGAAGTAACAACAAATGACTCTTTTGAAGATCTCAGGCAATGTGTTGAGTATTCTCCAACCACAAATGGCCTTGCAGTAACACAGAATGGTGTCCCAGAACTATTAATGAAAGTTGACTTTAAGACCTCCACATTCTGTGTCAGTTGGGCTCTAAATGAATCTGAACCATGTGGCATTGTCACATTTGGTGACATGGAGATAGGTTCCAGCATTGGGACTAGCTGAAAATTCGTACCATGTGATTCTAATGAGATGTGATGTGGGAGAATGGGAGCCAAAGCAATTGACATTGTCAATGAGTTAAATGTTGGAATTGGATCAACGAATGCTCCTGATTCTTGTGATTCTATTGGTGTGCATTTGAGTGTTGAAGCATGTTCCATTGCTATGGCACTTTTTACTGTTGGTGCAGATAGTGGAGACCCAGGCTGCAGACTTCCATGAGTATGAGCAGGTTCATTAGGTTGTAGTGTGCCCCTTGCCAAGGTAAAAGAGTAATTTACCCCAAGGTCATTAGCAATTAACCATATGTGCAAGTAAATTCAAGTGCATCTAAAAGATGTTCACTCTTATGCATAATATTGGTAACAATAAACACAGAATTTCTGGACTGGAAAAATGTCATTAACAGAAAAACTAAAATTCTTCCATAAAATGCTAATAAAAAAGCACTACACAATCACCCTCAAGTTCATTGGCATGTAAGTATTCATCAAGCGCATTTGAAAATAGATCCGGTTGAAGTCATTGCACACACATGCAAATATTCTCATCTAACCCTGAGAATTGAAGTTTGAAAGGCCCACTTGCCTACTGAGAGATTGAACAATTCTAAAGTAGTCCAGCAATGGATTGGAGAGAGTTTAAAGTCTTGTGTCATAAAATCAAAAGAAAATATTAGTGGAACTTTGAAAGAAAATACTTACAATTGATGCCATCAAACTAATTAAGTAGAATTTTTAAAATAATTTGTATTTGCACAAAATGTTCGATCTTGCAAAATGGGTTACATGTAGATGAAATTATATATATTTAAAAAGTTCAACTTAATGAAGCCCTAAAAAATATTTATGTATTATCAAATTATGAATGTTATAATTATAATATATTAAAATTTTAAAAATATGAAATAAGTTTGAACACCATTTTGGCCTAGTTAGTTTCAAACATACTTTCAACCTACTTTTATGATATCAAAGTTATTCAAATTTTATATCCAACTTCCCATAAACTAAATGTAGGGACCTATGCTTTCATATTTCTACTTCAAAATATTTTGAATCTATTTTCTTGTGTCCATATAAAAAATTGTTCCATTTAAAAATTAGACTTTGAGCATATTACTTTTTTTTTGTCTACTTTACCTTGTTAACACCCACTAGGTAACCTACCTAAGGTAATTTAGTAACTAACTAACTTAAGTTAGCCTATTAAATAATTACAAAGTTAAAAGGACATGTGTCACATCTTTCAATGACTACTAGTTATGTAATCATAACTACAAGTTAAAAAAGGAATTACTTATTACGCATACACATGTTGTGAATTCATGGTTCGAAGAACTTCATGGAATATAAAAAATCATGGCATGACATGAAAAATATTGATGTCATGAATTCACAACACACAAAACTTCAATGGCACATAGTAAATCATGGCATGCCATGAATTTATAACAGAAAAAAATTCATGGGGGTGGTGAGCATAGTAAATTAGACAAAAAAATGTCCATCTAAAATCCCATTTAAAAATATAATATTTATATATATATTAAAAAATAAAATTGGACAACTTTTCATGTTTCATTTTGAAAACATTTATGCTTCCATTGGGTTTATGTTAAGTTGAGTATAAAATTTGAAGAAATTTAGTATAATAAGATTAAGTAACAAATATGTTTGAAAATGATTAGCAAATATTTTTTTGAAACCTAATTTTACCCTATAAGTTAAATATATTTAAATTGAAATATGAAAAAGATGAAAAGCCACAAGTATAATTTAAGACCCAATTAATTCAAAAACTTAATTTTTTAAATATTAGGTGAAAATATGATTGGGTGGTACTAGTAGGAACATTTTCAAGGAATGATAAGAACAAAAATTAGTCAAATAATATTCTTGGGCCCTTTCTTTTAAATATTTTCACAACCATAGATTATTATTATTTCATGTTTATCCATTGCATTTCAAATTATATGGCCTTAAGTTTTTATCAGAATAAAATAGGTGAAAATCATTACAATTTTATATTTTTAATTGTTGTGGCTTGTTTAAGAATCATGCTTGGGGGGGGGGCATTAAGTGTAAAATTTGGGATCTATATGCATCAAACGACCATTTTAAAAAGGGGTATTAAATAATTGTCCAACCTATTTTTTATCACCCTATTATTATTTGATTTTCTAATATATACATATTAAAGCCACCCTATATTAATTATAATTCAATATTTTAGATTATTACATACCATATGTTGTAATTAAATTGATTATTACTTATTTTAAAGTAATAAGTAATATTACTTATTTTACTAGTAGCTTATTTTTAAAACTAGTTAACTTATAATTTTTACCCAACAACCAATACCATTGTACCCTATATTTTTTCTCATGTTTTTTCTACTTTTTTTTACTAGTGTCCCCTCCCCGGGGATCATGTTTTTAAACTTTGAAAATTCATAATTAAATTACAATAGTTCAATTACTTATCAAATTAAAAAATCAAGTAAAATACCATTTAAAGTACTTATGAAAATTATATACATTTTAAAAAAAAACTTGTACTTGTTTCAAAAGTTTTCCTCACCAAAAAATTCCAAGAATGTGGGTCTCATGATGTTCCTAAAAACTTGTTTTTAAGTACAATGATTAGGAACATCAAAATTCAAAATATTATTGATATCATTATAGTTTCAAATTCTATAAAACATGGGTAATGTATTCACAAAAATATAAATGAAACATTTTTTAAAATGTTTCTTATGTTTTTAAAAGGTTCAATGGGTTCAGTCAAATTTATTGTGAAGTTCCTTGTAGGTCCACCCGATCATACTACTTTAACCCTATTTCATTAACAAGTGTTTGTACCTACTTCAAAGTTATAAGGTAGGTTGTGAAATTTGCTTGAATTTCAATGAATCTACTTAAACCTAGTTTAAGCATGTGGTATTTATTTAAAGTTTAAACAAAGTTGAAAAAAATGTTGATATTAATCATTGAACTAAATAATATTTTTAAGTTCAATATATCAAAACTTATTTGACAATTACATTTTACTTATGTTGCAAGAAACATGAGTGATTTAATTTATAATGCTTGGACCCATGGCATGTCATGATAAATTGTGGTCACATTAGGTTTAATTAAAAGTTGTGGGAATTTTTTTTTTCTTCAATATCAAATGAAATCTATTGATTTAAAGATTTCAAGTTAAACAAAAGTTTCAATTTTTCATTGTTGATTTAAACTTGGATGGGTTTAAATCAGCAATGAAGAATTGAAAATCCATGAGGATGACAACAAAAAAAACAAAGTTTGATGAGAAAGGAAATTTGCATGAGTACTGTTGTGCTTGAGGAAGTTATGCAATACACCAAGTTCATTGAAAGTTATTGTTAGAAGTTGGATAGAAATAGGGCCTAAATAAACGAGCCAAATATACAATTTTGTTCAAAGGCCTAGGTATTCAGAATTGATGAAAGACCGTGACAACAACTTGGTGGAAGTACGAAAGCAACTCATGAGGTTGATGACGGAGGTAAGAAAACCAAACGACCTCCAATTTTTTTGATGTCATGAACGTGTGAATGAAATCATTGCCAAATGTTGATGCTTTCAAATGCCTTGCAAAGCAGGAAAAAAAAAGTATGAAAAAATATGTAAGGATTGTAAGGGTAAGAAATATAGTAGATCATATGATTACAAGAAGAAATCAAAATTTTAAGTAGAATCTTGATGAATTACACAACAATTTCTTTATCAATTACAAAAAGGATTGAGTCATTAGAGCAATAGTGTGACACAGTAGCAGAAAATGACCCCAAACAAATATTCCACACTTTTTAATGCCTTACTTGACAGGTACCAGACATGTCACATAATATGGAACATACAGTGCAGCATGGCGCTTTAACATTTAGGCCAAAAACAGCGCTTTGAACAAGGTGACACAGCAGGACAAACAACCCCAACAAATATTCCACACGTTTTAATGCCTTGTCCTAAACATGAATACTATTAGGTATATAGTGCTAGGTGGCGCTTTAGCATCTAGGCTTCCATTTTGTCCTTTTAGGCGTACCGCCACTAAAGAGTTCAAGGTTTGTTGGGGGGAGCTTTATGTTGTTAGCCTATAATGCAAGCACACCTCGGCTATTACTCTTTAGTGACTTGATACGAGCAACACATCACTTCTGGGTCCGGGGATGAGGAGCTCCACGTGTTACAAGAACTGGCAAGGCGATCTCTGTGGATAACTGGCGGGCGTCGTCGTAAGATGCAATGGCCTTTGTGTCGAACGCGTTTGCACCTTCATAGATGCCATCAATGCGGTCCTCAGAAGGCAAATCGACTCCGTCAATCCGAGTATCCTTCATGGTGTATGTGAATGGAACGCGACATTTTGCTTTCTGACATTGCACTTTCACGCGTGCCTGTGGTGCAGAAAACGGCAAATTAAGTTAGCAGTGTTCCCACAAAAGATCAGAGTCCATGGTGGCATCGATGGTCAGTATTGTTTGTCGGTGTTGTAAACAGGAATAAAAATGAAGAGTGAAAAGAGCATACTGTTACACCAGGTGCCACTTGCGGGACGATATAAGTTGTAGAGAATTCGACGGAATTCTCAGTGCTCGTTCCGAACTCATAGGTGTGAGTGTAGGAAGAGCTCACGGTGATTTCGCCGGACACGGAACCCACAAAGGGCACTCCCGCTTTGAACTCGGCCATCACTCCTAGGCTGACCGTGACGGAGTTGGACCAGCTCTTGTGCTCTATGACGGACTGCTTCAGAGTTACGGCCACCTGGAGGTCTGCGGGATTGGGGGTATTGTTTTGCAAGGCGCCTTCGCCTACCAATAAAAGCTCGATGTCGCTGGTCTCGGCGAGGTCCACTAGGTAGCGGATGTTGGAGAGAGTGCGGTTACTGACAGCCTCGCTCATGATCAAGTGGGTGGTAGGATCGTTGACACTAGTGCCCACAGCGCAGAGGCAATCTTCCCAATACTCGGTATAGCGCTTGAGGTACCGATCGTTGGCCATGGACTTGAGGGCAAGCTTGGTGTTGCTGAGCTTCACAGGCTCGTATTGGCAATCCACGTTGGAATTCGGGGAGGTTGAATCAGCCCATATCCAGTTGGGGCTCCGCCTGAGGAAACGGTCAACGTCGATGCTTTTCAAGCTTAGGGAGCCGTCGAGAAGAGGCGCCACCTCGTAGACACAGGATAGATCCGAACTGGACTTGTGGAATTTTTGCCAGTAGTACTTCCGCTCCCAATGATTGGCCATGAATTTGTCGTTGTTGCTCTTGAACATGAGGTGGCGTGGGAGAGTGAGGGCGGTGTCGCTTGCCGCGCTCACCTCCACTTCGCAGTGTACATCGAGGCTACTTATAATAGCGCTGTAGCTGTCCGCATGGGCGTTCGCGTATCTTTTGGCATACTTCCCGTTTCGAACGCAACGAAATGCTATCACCCCTTCTTTGACCATAACAGTGGTGAAATGGCACGCGGTGTCGGCCACGCCGGGTATGCTCTCCCAGTCCGCCCGGATACTCGAGTCGCTCTCGTTTAGCCGCCAGAATCTCCCATTTGCACAACGGAGCAATACAACGCCTGTCTGCAGGCCCGTCCCGTACACAACCTCGTGCGTCGCCAAGCGCACCTTTCGGCTCTCAGTGAAAGTGAGCTGCCCGTCTTTAAGAAGCGTCAGGTACTTGAAGTTGGAGCGGGAATAGATCGCGATGTAACGCGCATCCGGAAGATTAGGGGTAGAGCGAGTGGCCATGCTTGATTGATTCTGCAGCACAAACCACATGAACGTTAGTATCAGATATGAGCGACGGACAGACCTACTTAGCTTGTAACGTCGACGACATTGCCTCTGGCCATAGTCCAGAATTGCATTACATGCAGGGGCAAGATGATGAGCTGCTGTCGCTGAGTAGAGGAAGAAGGGCACTCACATTTGTTTCAGGAACAGCAGGTAGGTATGGCCGAGTCGTGCAGAATCACTACCGGCAAACTTGCAAGGGCTCCTATCTTTGTTTAAGATTGCCCCCAGCAGATATGCGCACAGGGCCGCTCGAAAAGTTCGATCAGAGACCTCAAGAAATCAGACCGAGTGATGAACGATCTATTGTTACCGTCTTTATATAGCTATTCATGTGGCTAGGGCCCTGCACTCTCTCGCTCAAGAATCTACGGTACGAACGCGGTTGGCTGTAAAGTAACTTGACCGATTTGCTGCAGCTCAAATGCTGCAGAAAGCAAGTTTCATCAATTGGCTGCAGCTCAAAACGTGCAGAAAACTAACTTCATCAATTGGCTCCAGCTCAAAACGTGCAGAAAACCAGCTTCATCAATCGGCTCCAGCTCAAAACGTGCTGAAAACCAGCTTCATCAATCGGCTCCAGCTCAAAACGTGCAGAAAACCAGCTTCATCAATTGGCTGGATCATTTGAATTCGTGAAAGACACGTCGTGACTGTGCCGTTTGTACCTGGTGTTGCAGGTGGCAGATGTAGATGTGTGTGGGAGGCAGCAGGCAAGGAGTCCGTCCACTTGGGTCTTAATATTGCCAGGAGCAGCACTTGAATGGGTATACTCACTGAAACCCCTGGTGTCCAAGTGCCACTTAATATATGCAAGAGGATACAGCTTGGGTACGTTTGGAGACAAATAATGGCAGCACAAATTTTGTAACTTGAAGATATCAGTTTCAATAATTATCTGGCAAAACCAGCTGGTGATATCACTAAGCAACCACGTTGCAAGTTTGTGTATTCTGCAAGTGCCCATCTTTGGAGCGCCATATATTATATACTGTGTTCTTCCCAATGAAGAAACTTCCAAGTCAAAGTCTATCTTCACATCAAATGTCGTGAATCAAAAGAAGATTTACTTTCTCCTGGGCTTCAACTATCTAACACTCGGAGACCATGAACACAGTTAAACTGGAGCCCAGTTACCTTAGGTTTTGTCAGCTCCTCCCTGTGGTTAGCAGTATGGATTAGAAACTGGCCTCAGCCACTATATTCTCCTCAATGATTTTCTTAGGAATTTTTGTGGGTAGCTAAAGTGGTGATCGTTGATTAGAAGATGTAGAAAAAGTGGCAATCAAACCTAGGAAGGTTTAGCCAAATCTGGTGATGAAGCAGAAATAAAGTACAAATGTTCAATCGTGTTTAATAATGTTTGGCTACACAATGGGAACCACAGATGTAATCTGGCGATTTTTACTTTTTTTTCCCTCACTTCTGCTGACTGAAAACCTCCAAAATCACTTTTTTTGAATTTTTCTTTCTCATTTTGGCCATAACATATCATCAGTGAAAACAGGCTGAAATTTCTCCAAATGGCATATATTGTGAAACGAGGACATGTTCTCCTCGAGCTCAAAGCTTTATCAACGCTCACAAGAAACCATTATGGTATTCCCTGGAGGGAAAAGTTCCAAAAACCTCTGACAAATTAAAGTTTAATTACCAAAGCAGAGCCTATCCAAGGGAATCACGGGAACAATAGTTTAATGCTTTCTTATAATTTTGCAATGTATTTTCCCATTGTCAAACAAACGATTTCATGTTTGCATAGGGGAATTTCAAGTTGTCCTTTGTCAGCGTTTTCTTTTACTGAATAAAAAAATTGAAAAAAGTGATTTGGAGGTTTCCAGTTGCCAGAAATGAGGAAAAATAAAAGTTAAAATTGCCAGATTCATATATGTTTTTTTCATCGTGTAGCAAGTTACATAGAACCATGATTAAAATATTTATACTGTATTTCTTGTTTATAGCCAGATTTGACTAAATTTCCTGTGGATAATTGCTACTTTAGCTACAAGCAGAAACACCTAAAAGAAAAAAACACTTAAATCTTGATAGTCCCCAAGGGATTCCCAAAATATTTCTTGTGGGTAAAAGTACCCATCCGGCAGGGAACTTCCTATAAGTTATACCTTAGGCTTAGTCTGATCAATATTAATTAGTTCTTGGGTGTGCTCATAATTTTATTTTATTTTTTTGAAAGAGCCATATTCAGTGGCCCATCGGCAATTTTTCTGGAGCATTGAGCACTACCCCAATGGAAGCACCTCTTTGGGACCCCAGTTGCAAAATAGAAACATATGTTTTCCCAAACAAACCCAACTCTTCCATTTATATACATGAGAGTTGAACTTTGGGCAAACCATATGGGATAAAATTGAGGTGCTATTGGGAACGTCTTAGGGAACAGCTTGAGAACTTGGATACATGATAAGAAGATGTTGAGAACACATTGGGAACAGGAAGCCCAAATAAAAACTACCCTCACCCCACCCCCAAAAGGAAAAAACAGGGCCCATCACGAGTGCATGCTGAGCCTTCCCATTGGCTGCATGAATTTCCTCATTCCAAAACTGTTGGTTACCATTTTCAACCTAGACTAA
>Ga0116229_10012136_pt1 | contig 12501 bp, 10 predicted proteins | sample S1TSphgellanicum_3_FD_87313 | JGI IMG/M metagenome (GOLD analysis project Ga0116229, IMG submission 87313) | Host-associated microbial communities from peat moss isolated from Minnesota, USA - S1T2_Fc - Sphagnum magellanicum MG | ecosystem: Host-associated > Plants > Peat moss > Unclassified...
AATAGACACAAACAATGTAGACTAACATGGTTTAGCTTGCCTTGGAGTTCATATTTGAAAATATTACATGTTTGGTGTTCTTGTTCCTCAGATATTGCTTTTCGAACTCTCTTTTGATGTTTCCATTCCTATTAGTTGCATCAAAATATGTTGAATTGTAAGTTAGTTTAGAGAGGAAATTTGAACTATGAGGATATAAACTACTCCATCTTTACATAATGTTTATGCTAGCCATACAATATGTAAATCTATGTTTTGCACTAACAATCTTGATATAAAAACACTAGAAATTGTAGTTAAAGACTAAATGGCTGAATCCAAAAGACCAGTGAGTCCAATTTGAGACCACCAAATCACTTTAGTGAATGGCATACCTCAACAAGAATTAATGAAGGTTCAATAGCTTGGGATAGCCACCATTCAATTAATAGATGTTTATAGCTCCATTTCCAAACAAAACAAGATTACATCTCAACCAAATAGCAAAATGTGCTTGGAATGTACGAGTTGTTGCTTTGTGTCTTCTCCTTTTCTCCTTCCCAGAATGTGTTTGCTTGCCAGTATTTCCTTTCCCATGGGTAGGGTGATGCAGATCCTCTTTGCTAAACTCAAGAGTATCATTGGACTCATAATTTCCTAAAAACAAATTACTAGTGACACCACCATGAGCATGATATTTGTTTCCAACTTTCTCGTGATACAAACCCCCATTTCTAGGTAAAATTGGTCCTTGTGGATTTGTTCACAAGATGGCACCCTATTCTATGTTGGATACAAATTCTTACATAAATGACTAATGAACAAAAAAAAATGATTGTGAATTGTCAACTTATTAGTTGAACCTAGAATTATCTTAAGGTGACGAACATTGTGGAGAAAACGAATGAACGAATGAAAACAAAAATCGTATTCCAACATAGGTTGGTGAGTAAGGAAGCAAAATGTATTGTGCAAGGTTTTTGGAAGGCTCCTCCAAGGGAACTAGTGTAGTGTTATCATGTTCTCTTCCTTACCTCACTTGTGAACATGAATTTCCACCATTGTTTTGAGATACTTGTGTAAACAAATTCTGCAGCCCACCACCCTCCATGCCTAGGAAGATCAGAAAGTCTAAAAAAACACAAATGTTTCTGCATATGGAAACTTGTGCATGTTTACAAACTCTGACCACAATTACAACTCATGTACCTAACTCATATAATTGCTTATAGAAAAAAAACAAGTTCAAGAAGAAAGCTTACTGATTTCAAAGGGAAACAACACAATGTATCCAAATTTCAAAGCTTTAGTGTAGTTATTTTCATCCTCTTCCACCCGCTATCTTACTGTTATTGCTCCCTAGTTTTTCCACTCCACTAAATTCGCACAACAATCTTCATATATTCCAAGATAGGAGGTTAAAAACATTTAGTTTCACTTGATCCACCCATAGCTACGACATAAGTTTCCCTATGCTACTATTTCTCACCATAATGTTTCAACCACAAACTTGGAAAATTCACCTTCAATTCTCTAACATTTGCTAGAAGCTTGCCATTGTGAACTCTCTTTTAATCATGAGCTATTTTAATGAGAAGAATTGCAAATGGAATGTGTTTATGTATCACATTATCCATGGTGTCAATGTCAAACTCATCAACATACCTACACAACAAAAGGGAATCCAAGCACAACATATGTTATAGTACATGATAAAAAAGCCACATGGGTTGTAGGAGCAGTGTTACAAAACAAAAGCTTTGCATCCATAACATCAAAAGATTGTACGAAGTATATAGTCAAAAATCATAGTATGCATAAGACTTACAAATAATCATTAATAATCTGATGGAACATACAATACAATCATGATGACAACTTAGGGAGATATTGTGGGAGACACAAACCCTAATTAGATTATCAACACACTTCCATACCTCAGAGAGTTAAGTAGATCATTCTTGATGTGTGATGTGGCTAATGTAAATACAATTTTGCAGAAAACCTACATGTTTAAGTTTCAAGAAGATAACAATAAGTTCTCCACCCTAGAACTTTATATCAAGAATTGGTGGTGTAACAAACCTTTGAGGTTCATGCAAAGGGTTGTGGAGCCAAAGATCCTCCACTTAATTATTTTTTGGCTTTGATTCAATCACATCATGCTTTTGTAAAGTCATTCCCAATTTCATTGGTGGTCCCATCATGCAAATTAAGTACATAATAACCTCAAACTTCACATTAACTAGGAGCATTAACCAAGAATACTGCAAATTGGAAGTTTGCCATGACTCTACTTTGTAGTGCTCTTGGTTACACAAGTTAGACCTCTTAAATAGGACACCATTTTCTACAATAAGTTTCAAGATCTAGTTACACCATACAAATAACTTGCAAAGGACGTGTTAGAAAGCCAATAGGAAGCAAAGCCTAGTGTTGTGCATGGGTTGACAATCTAATTGCATCTTTTGCTTATAATAAGGGACCTATTACTCAAAGCTAAGTCTTTAAACTATTCAGTGAGCATTTAAGTACTTCTACACTGATGTGTAGTAACCCTACCAAACCATAGGAGCTTACAATGATCAAAATTAGATTCTATTGTCAACATATTTCATGTAGCTTCAAAAGAGAATACTCTTGCACCTATTCCACAAAAAATACAACCAAATTATGCTTCCATGATCAAAACCATTGGAACACACCAAAATCCCATAATGAAGGCTATTAGGTTGGTTCTCATGCTCAAAATCTTGCTTTAATGACTAACTCAATGTCTAGGTCAAGTGAAAGATGCAAACCATCTACATCTAATTAGGATTCTTTCTCCAACCCCTTTTAGCCTTGAAAGTTTTCAAATACAAAAAGAAAGCAGTTTAACACCATTGACATTTGCAACTTTACCTAAGTGGTAATCACAAGAACGAATTGGGAAAAAAAGGCAAGATTAAACTCCAACATAAATTCAAGCAATTCTTCCACTAATTTTGTATCAATTGCATCATTAAGTTCGTGGAACAAAGCAAAGACAAACTTTGCTTTTGATTGCCTTAAATTATGCCAGTCAACTTCACAACGGAAGCCAACAAAATCATAACCATGAACATAACAAGAATACACAATAGGAAAGTCAAACCTGGATCTCATGGCCATCATTGATTAACCATCAAGATTAACCTTTGAAATCAACTTTTCAGAGTTGGAAATGTTCAACACACTTTTGCATTGAATCTTTTCATAATAATTAAAAATTTCTTGACACACTTTCTACATCAAACTACAAACTACCAAGCACTCATTAATCAAGTTGCTGTAAACTATTATTATTGGAATGATTCAATTATAGGGATCTTTATGTGCCAAGCTTCAAGCATCTTGCAATAAGATACTTTGAACATATTTAGACAAGGGAAGAAACATAGAGGAGAAAGAGTAGCATACCAAAACAATTGTTGCCAAGGTAAGGTGCACAAACTTTGGAAGCATAAACTACTGTGAAGGAACTGATTCCTCCAAACATCAAGTTCTTCAAAGCTTCTAATCTTACAGGTCCACAATTGAACACATAGATGTGTGCACGTTCCAACATTGATTATCCATGCTCCCCCATGTTTTGGCACCATGTCTAATCAAAGAAGGATCATAAATGACTAAGCATTCTTGCACATTCTTCAAGTAGAACAATAGCGAACACAAATGAATCAATTTTTCCAAGGAATGAAACATAACCAAAACCAACAAGAAAACACCCATGGAAATTACAATGGTTGGAACAACAACAATCGGAAAAAACAAAAAAAAAAGGACGAAGAGAAGAAGTTGAACATGGAGAAGAACCTAAGCTGACAATTCTATTTAGTTGAACGTAGTGCCATCGAAGAAGGGACGAAGTTGCCCCCCTCTTGTAGCTTGTATTCCATTCAATTACACATAGTGCCATTGAAGAAGGGATGGAGTTGTCGCCCCCTTCTTGTAGCACGTATTCCACTCAGTTACGAGTTATTATACATGTTTGCTAACTTTACAAATGCATGTTGTGCGCACACGTAAGTTTCACATAATTATCCATCAAATTGCAGTTGCAAGTATGGTGTTCTTTACAATTACAATGATGTTTAACCATTTCACATGTCTTTATTTCGTTTCAAAGATTGGATTAAGGTTAGGAATAGGGTTAAGGCTCATAGGTTAAATGCATTGATCAAACTTTTTCTCAAGTTGAACTTTGCATTTGAGATTGTTGAAGTCTTCATGCTCTTGATCAAAGTTGTGGCAAGTAGTTAGTGTTATTCTTTTCCTTGAATGTGTGTTGTTGTAAGGAATTCACACTAGAATAACCACTAGGAAAACCACCCAAGTGGTTTGAAAAGGTGAAGTGAACAATTTTCAATCATGCCCGAAAGTTTTCTGGGTAATCAATTTTGTTTTTTTTTAAACAAAAAAATGGGACCACTTTTGTCGCCCATTACAAAACCACCATAGTGGGCTTGTAATGGATTACACCCATTAATGTTAGCAATTAATGGTTTGCCACTATGATAGACCACTTGAAATCAATTTGGGTGGTTGGGCGTAGTGGTCTAACCACATGGTTTCCAGTAGTGATTCATTGTACAACCAACACAATTACAGTTATGATCATATATGGAATTATGATGAAAAAAGGATTCAAGTTGGCAAATAGTCTAAAGCAAGAATTTTGGCCAAGAAAGGATTTAATGCGATTTACAACACCATCCCAAAATGTTGGGATGGTTAGATGTAAACTATGCAGTCAATGGTGTAGGGGGTGTTCTACTTGGTTTCTACATCTTCAGAGGTGAAAGAATAAAGGATAATTACATTAAACTTTGCAAATCGATCAGGTATTTGTATGGCAATGCAAAAAATAACATGGATGACTTCTTTCATGTTTAAAGAATTTTTGTCTTTCTTTAACAAGTCAGTTACATGTGGAGTGTCTTTTAGCAATCGACATTTGTTAATTCTAGATGGACATGGCAACCATATTACCTTAAAAGCAATAGAACAAGCAAAAAAGTTTGGGTTAAAAATGATCACATTGCCATCGCACACATCACATGCATTACAACCATTAAATGTGTTTTGTTTCAAACATTTTAAGACAACATTCAAAAAGGTCAAGTCCTTCTCCAAACCATCCACCATAGAATCCACTCCACTCCACTCTTAGGCTTGGTCGTTGTTGCAAATTGTTGTTATTATTGCTCTGAGTAAGGCAACAAAAACTGCAAAGGTGAGGGTGATGAATTCGCTGGAAAAATGTTGTAATTAGGTTTGGTTGTTACAAACCCTCCACCTGAAGAAGAAGCAATAGCTATTTGCAGTGTCTCTTCCATGGGAAGTAGTTGCACAAGCCAACTCTATTCAATCTGATCCTAGTTCCTCCAACCAAAGCAAGCAACCCTAGACCCTAAACCCTATACACTTCCAAAGATAGCACACTTGGTAGCCGATTTCATGCCTACTCGAAGTTGAAGAAACCCTCTTGTAGCACGAGAGATAGTGAGAAGGAGTTTGACAAATCTAAGCGTAGAGAGAAAGAGTGCTTGGATTTTTTTCGTTCTATAGCTGCAAGAATTAGGGTTTGGTGGCGACATATTTAAAGCATGGAATGGCCCTATTGCTTGATAATTGTCAAATGTCTGTCTATTCTTTGATGATGATTCCGTTCGAAATTGTCATCATATTTGCAGTTGGGTATTGTCATTCCACATGTACTTTCTTATTCATCAATTGATTATACATGGAATCAGATTTTCTGAAATGCCTTGTGGGGGTCTTATGCTTTAGTAAGCATTCCCCCAAAATACACCTTGAATCTTGTCAGAGGTTTTTTACATACTATAAAATGGATTTTAGGGTTTAAGGGTTCAAGAATCGAGAACCTGTTGGGAGAAAGCAAAATGGAAGAATATACCTATACCAGTAGGGTTTTTGGGTGTTTGCAAACACAATATAGATACCTGAAAAAAGCTTTTTATGGCCCGCATAGCTCTTGCAAACTAACAGCTCAATAGTTTTCTTAGGGTTTATGGATTCAAGAACCTGTTGGGAGGAGGAAGAAAACATGTAAGGATGCAGGTTAGTTTTTAGGTTTCTGCGTTTTTGTCATTTAAGCAATAGGTACCTGCTGAAAAGCTTAGGACCCTCATAGCTCCCAGGTTGTTGCTTACCAAACATTTGATGATAAAAATTGGGTGATTTTGCATCTATCTGCAGCTGTACCAAAACTACAAACGCAGATAATTGCACAGAAAATTGCTGAGTTCAGAAGGAGATTGCCAACAATAGATTCAGGGTTGATCTGCATCTCAGAGCTTGCAATTATGTCTCAGTCCATGGTAATGATTTTGATGAGAGAAAAAAGAGAGAGAGATGTTGCAGCAATACAGTATTCAGGAATATATGAAAAGCTTGTGATGGATAGATAGGTAGATAGATAACTCTCTCCTTTTTTGCTTTTGCCATTCACCCAAAAGCTTCCAGATCTGTGGACTCCAAGACTTCCAGAAGGCTTCAACTTCCTGCAAAGAACCCAAAAGACAAGCACATGGATCATGTGGCAAGATTTCAATCTCAGACTGCAAAGTACCTCACTGAATTATGAATATTGATGAAGCTGTAGATCAATTGTCTGAATGATGAAGCTCCCGACAGGTTTGTCTGAATGACAAGCTCCAGACAGATTTGTCTGAATGATGAGCTCCAGATTGCAATCAAAATAGTAGCAAAGACCAAGATGCGAATCAGCAACAAGCTGCACACTTGATTCAGAATCTGTCAAGTCTTTCTTTCATGTTTTGTAGTAATTCTCTTTCAATCCCCACACAATAACATCTGTGTTGAGCAATTTTGCAACAGGCTAGGATGCAGAAAAAGATGACTTTGAGATGCGTATACTGCACATTGCCCTGATCAGTGATGTGAAGAACACATTGATGAGCTTTGTAATATATATAATGATGATCTATGACAGTCTATTGCAGTTGCTGCAACTGCAATATGCAGCAATCCATGATCATCTGCAGCTGCAGCACTACTACACATTCATGTTCTCACATGCATGTTGATGCAGAAAAATTTATTTGCAATATATATATCGCAGCACAGCATGAGGTTCATGGAGATCACAGTTGCAGCATCCTCAAAGCAAATTTACAGAAAGCTTGCTGCAAAGACCATGATCATGATAGCTAGCTAGCTAGCTAGCAGCAAATCCAATTGCAAAGTTCTGCACTTTGCACCTGCAGCTGCATGCCTGTCTGCAGATGGAAGCATAGAGGAAGATTTGAAGGGGAGGAAGATGTGAATGAGTTTGGGCAATTGACATTGCTCTGTAAGTCTTGAGCTTGATGGGTACAGAAGAGTGAGATTGACAGGAGCAGCAGCACATTCCAAGAATTGCAATGCTAAGAAGAAGCTGTTGTGTGGGATTGATGCTGAGATGAAGAAGTAGTACTAGTGTGAGATCTTTTGCAGTGTGCAATGGCTCCTTGTACTGCACTGTGAAGCTCAGACATCTGGCTGTTGTTGTTGTTGTTGTTCATGATGCTTGCAGGAGTGGCACTGTTGATGATCTTTGGGCTATGGTTGTTCCTGATGTTAGGGCTCACGCTTCTTCTGCAGCTGAACTTGGGGCTGCTCTTCACTTTAGGGCTACTGCTCGCCACACCACCTCCTGCACTTGCTGCAGCAGCTGCAGAAGCTCGATTGTTCATCTGCACTGCAGGAAGCTGATTCATTGACATCTTCGACGACGATCTGGTGTTGTTCTCGCACACCGCGATGTTGTTATTGGTTGTAGGAAACCTTGGACTGTGGGATGATAAGCTCCCACAGCCTGCCAGGCCCGGCGCCGCGGACACGACATGCGATTTGGGACGAGAAGAGGACAAGGAGGAGGAGGAAGACGGTGCAGTCCTGTCGAAAGCTGCTGGCATGGATTTGGAACGCATTGGCTTATTTGCATCCACAGATGGAGGACGTGCTGGGCGCATGAGCTTCTCGTCAAACGAAGGTCGCGCACGCATTGCGTTGTTGTTGTCAGCGGACGATGAAATGGAGATCCTTGTCAAAGGAGTTGCTGCGGCGCCGGGAGTACTGCTGCAGCTGGGTCGATGCTGCAGTAGCTGATCCTGCATTTTGCAGACGGATGAGGAGGACTGTTGAGGCAACGGCGCTGCTGCTGCAGGAGGTCCTGTCGCTGCTGCTGCTGCGAGGCGCTCCGTTGCACTTCTGCCGTAAGGAAGTTTGAGAAGCTTCATGCACTTGAGCCAACGCTCCCGCGCCTTGGAGAGACTTCCCGTATCAGCGGCAGCAGCTTTCTCCACCCGATGATCCCGCTCCCGCTCCCCTCCAGCAGCTTGCTGTTGTACGTAGTTGTCAGATCTGCTGCTGCTGCTGCATCCGCGATCGAAATGCCCTGCTGCTGCATGAAGCGTTGACGACACGGACCTCCTTCTCAGTTGCGGTGCGCACTCCGCCGCTGGCGACGACGACGCTGCTTTGTCGTTGTAACACTCGGAGCTTCTTCTCATGACAAACTCGCGGGCAGGTGGTGGTGATGAGAAGCTGCCAGCTGCTGCTCCACTACTCGCGCCGGGTAAGACTTTGCAAGAAGAAGTAGCTGCTGCAGAAGACGAAGAAGACTCGTGAGAGTACGAATGCCTGGGCGGCGCAACCGCTGATCTCGGTGCTGCAGCATCCACCAAGCAGCAGTCGGTGCAGGGATGATGATGATGATGATGATGATGATGATGCCGCGACGCTGCTGCTGCTGCTGCAGTTCTCTGCAACTTCGACAGAGCTGCTGCATGATCCATATAGCTCATGTCAGAAATCCTGCCGGGAACATTCCGCGGGCGTTGCGGCCGCTGGAGCTTTTGCTGCTGCTCCTGCTGCACCTTCGCATGATTATGAGTATCCATGCTGCTCTCTGCTGCCGCCGCCGCCGCCGCCTTCGTCGTCATCTTCAACTTTCCTCCAAATGTTGGAACCTTCCACTTGAAAGGAGATCGAAGCCAGGAACGGCAAGCCGCCGGCCTTTCCGACTCCATGAAACCGTGAGCACCGAAAGCTGCAGTCTCGACATCAGAGGGCAAAACGCCAGCCGCTGCTGCTTCAGGGCGGGCGTCCTTACAACTCTTGATCGCAGCTGCTCCTACTGCTGCACAAGCTGCTGCTGAAACATCAACGTGCGAGGAGCGCGGCGGCTGGCCGGAATCGGTACTGAGCCTAGTGCTACAATTGTCGAAGTATGCATCTTGCGAGCTGCCATTGGAGTCCCGCGAGCTAGTAGCACTGCTGCTGCTGCTTTGATCTACACTACTAGAACTTGTCATGCAGCAATCCCCGCGACCTCCGTACTCTCCCGGCGTCGACGACTCCCCCCACAGGATCACGCTGCAGCTGCTCTGCGACCTGAAACTGGAGCTCCGGGAGTCCGCTAGACCACCCCCCGTCACCAGCTCCACTGGTGCAAAGTCCGTGGAATTCACGCAGAACTTGGAGTACTTGGGCTCGAACATGCGCGCCAGCGTCACCGGCGACATCTTGCTGAACGGCTCCGTCACCATTCTCCGCGACACCACAAAGCTCTCCTGCTGCGGATAACTACTCGACTTCTGTTCTTTGCAACAACTCGCCGCAGCAGCTCTACACTCTTGTTGCTCAAGAACTTCTTGTTGTCCTCCTCCTCCTCCTCTTCTGTGAATCATCATCATCCCGTTGTTGTTGTTGTTGCAGTTGTCGAGTTCTTGCAACTTGGGAGGAGCCGCAGCTGCGGCGTTATTATAGCAGGCGCGTCTGCGTCTACTGGCGCGCATCATAGACTCCCAGTGCAGTGGTAACGCCACATCCATGTCCTCGAATTTCTGCTGTTGCAACAGCTGCTGCTGAACACTCATGCCTGAATCACGAATATCTGCAGCAACTCCAAGTCCGGGGGCAGCTTTTCCTCCGCCTCCTGCAGCAGCAGCTGCTGCTGCAGCCATGGTCAAGTCCAATACTGCAAGACTACTGCTGCTGCTAATAGTGTTGTTGTTGGGTGGACGTCGCTTGCAGACTACCGCTCTCTCGAACACTCCATCTCTTCTGGACGTTATGAAAGTCTCGTACTCGTTGTCAATCCAATCGCTCCTCGTCATGATCTTCAGCTGCTGCTGGTGTTCTACCCTTTTGCTGATTTCTGCAACAAGATCCGACCAAACCGGATGATCACAAACTTGTAAGAAGAAGTCTCTAGCTAGTGACTACACAAACGACAGAATGCTGCTGCAGTTACTTCTTCCTCCTCAGTAAAGCTGCTGGCAGCTGCGTCTCTCCCTCGACTCGTCGACGACGGAATCTCTCTCTGCTTGCATGTGTGTCCTGAAGTCTACAACATACAAACAGAAACAACAAAACAAGTCCGAGAAGATAAGATTAAGAAATGAGGAAGAGAAAGAGAAAGAGTAGGAGCTGCCGGAAGAAGAAGAAGATTCAGCTGCTGCTGCTCACGACAGTCGAGAGAGAGAGAGAGAGATAGGCAGACGTGACTCCAAAAAAAGTCCAAAAAGCGTCTTCGATTTGCAGCAGATTTGAAGCTTACACAGTAGTAGCGTTGATCAGAGACCAGATCATGGGTCGGGGGGAGGGGGAGAGCTGCTGGACCTCCGGCTACGATCTTTTACCGATCAAGATTGTGCTTTTGCATTTGCAGAGATCATGGCAGTAAAAAATAAAGAAAAAAACACAGACACACACACATAGACAGTTCTCTCTCTCTGCAACCCGCCCAACCGAACTACAAGAGAGGGGAGAAACTTTTGGTATCAGAATCAGATTTTGACTAACCAAGTACAAGCTGATTCACGGGTTCTGCTGCAGCGACAGGGTGGGTTGGTTCCAGATGAAAAACTGGGAACTAGGTAGCAGTGGACTGTGGTGCTGGTGGTGGGGCACTAGTAGTACTGGGTTCTATAAGAGTTAAGAAATGATGAGCCTCTGAGAGATCGGGCTGCATTCAACCAAGCCCGGATGTGTGAAAGTTCTGTTGTGCAAGCTGCAAATCCTATGTGTGTGGGAAGAGGGGACTACTGGGTGGGACGAACGGATTGATGGATCGATCGATCGATCGATCATGCGTGAAATTGTTAGTTCTTCGTTCCTTTAAACTTCCTGCTGCAGTCAACCTGCCCGCCTGCCTGCAAATGGGATTTGGTGGTGCTCCAGGTATATCATCAAAGTGGGTGGGATTTGTTTAGTCAAACTGCCGTTGTTGGCATGTGCGATCTCGAGCATCCTGCTACACAGACTCCAACAAATTCCCCAAAAAGTAGAAAAGAGAGAGGGAGAGAGAGGAGGAGGAGGAGGAAGAAGATTCAATCACGAGTCAGTCACCACAACAACCCCAACTCCTTTCCTTTTTTTTTCTTTTTTTTTGGTTTTGTTTTGTTTCTGGACTTCAAATCCAATACCAAAAAAATTCCAGAGAAAAAAAAGCATCTGTTTCACTTCTTCTTCTTCTTCTTCAAGTCCAGAGATCCAGAGTTCATCATCGCAGACAAGTACTCCGCTGCTGCTGCTGGTGGGAGGCGGCCTTGAATGTTTCAGCCAAATAAGGCCGCTCTCTCTTTGCTTTGCTTTGCAAGCTGCAGTCTTGTGTGGGACCCCTCATGAGTCCCACACAAAACCAGAAGGTAGGTAGGTAGCTACGTAGCTACCTGCCCACCGCCCCCCCCCTTTTATGGCAAGTCCAAATCAGTGTTGGCTGGTTCTTACTTGTTGGCCAGTTCCAGTTCTGGGGCTGGTTCCCCAGTACCTACCCAGATTGCCGGTACTAAATTTTGAGATTCAAAAAAACCGGAATTGGAACTGGATCTGGTCTCGAAAACAAGGACCCGGCCTTCAGTTAGAATTGAACCTTAAACCAGAACCAGCCCCAAAACTTGATTTTTATAGGTTCCAGTTCTTCATTTTCTTTTTTTATTATAAAAATGTTTTAAATGTTTATTCTGGAAAAAAATTCAACGGGGATTAGGTGTTGTTAGTTTGAGAAAATAATTCAATTGGGGGTGGGGGGAAACATTGGCAATCTAGTTGTTACTTGTGGAATATGTCTCTCAAGTATGCAAGTTTTTTTTAAAAAATTTAATAACAATTTATTTATTTCAAGTTATGTATGGGTTTGTGTATGTAGTTGATATAGCTGGTCACTTTTTATGGCTTGTGCAATGCTAGTAACTAGAAAGATTTTCAGTTTTGGACTATGTGGCGACAGGTAGAAACAGATCTAGTTTGGAACCAGATCCATTTAGGAATTTGTTTTGAAAAATTGAGTTCAAGACTGTACCAAAGGTTTTTTCAATTAATCCCCCCTCAAAAAAAAAATCTTGAACCAGAGTTGGAGATTTTCTCCAAAAAAAAAAAAAAAAAAAAAATTAAAATGGGGACCAAAGGTTTTCTTAAAAAAAAAAAAATAAAAAAAACTGATTAAATCCTTTTTTTACAAGTATAGAA
>Ga0116229_10012137_pt1 | contig 12499 bp, 4 predicted proteins | sample S1TSphgellanicum_3_FD_87313 | JGI IMG/M metagenome (GOLD analysis project Ga0116229, IMG submission 87313) | Host-associated microbial communities from peat moss isolated from Minnesota, USA - S1T2_Fc - Sphagnum magellanicum MG | ecosystem: Host-associated > Plants > Peat moss > Unclassified...
CACTCTTGCTTACCTTTGCTGAAGTTTTTATCGATGTAATGGTTGTCTATATAATAGATTAAACTTTAACCAAACTATTAAATTTCCTTCATCCCAAACCTAACTATATTGTCATTTGCAGCAAACTGACATGCTTTTAACATTGCATGGCGAAATCAAATCCCACTAAAACATGAAACAAGTTGCAATGGCACATAGGACATAATTGAAGTCATAGTAGTAACAAAGGTGTAACAATTCAAATTTATGCCTTCATCCTTGACATAAGTTATGATCTTATATTAATGAACTAATATTCAACCAACAAGGATTAACTTATTTAGCCAATGTTATTCTAAAAGTGTCAAGAACTTCAAACAACAAGTTGTGAGCTAATGGGTGTTTGCACACTATGGTGACATTATATGGACATCACAATGGTAGTTTTTGCTGTATTCTTTCAATACAAGAAAACAAATAAAATAAGATCATTGAAATAATAAAAAAATGGATTCATTTATCTAAAGCTATCATAATCAACCTTTTAAAAAATGAAAAAATCAAATCAAAATTGTGGATAACCAATAAGTAATGGACTTTTGAATTTTGCCCACATTTTTTGTCACACTTGCAAAACTCATGGATATGGACTTTTATTTTACAATGTATTAACCTTATGTGTTTGAAACTTTGGGACATTGGATGAATTATGTTTAAGAAACTAAAGATCTATTAAATGAATGGAATGTGATTTTAATTTATTATTTTGTGGACTTTTTTAAATTCCAGAAATTGTAATTATTTTTTTAAAAATTTAAACATTTAGAAATAATTATTTTTAAATAATTTATTTTGAGATTTTTTTTATATGTCTTATAACATCATGATTTGAAATTGGAAATGGAAAAAAATGTTATTTTCAATATCATCTAAATATCATTAAATATCATATTTTAAGCCAATTTTCAACTACACTAGAAAAGGACTTTGAAAAGGGACTTTAATGTACCAAAATTATGACACCTTAATGTGCTTTTGCCCTAATATTCAACCAATGAGGATTTAACTTGCTTAACCAATGTTGTTCCAAAAATATCAAAAGCTTCAAACAACTTGACTATAATTTGACATGACACCTAATCATTGTTAATAAAATTTGTGACAAGTGCAAAGGTATCAAACCCTACTTTGTAGTTTGAACAATCCTCTATGAACTATTGTCGACCTAGGTCAATGGGGTTATAAATGTTAGGTCTAGAAAAACATCAATCATTGTGATAGGAAAAAATGATTTCCTCTTTTTCCTTTTTACTATGAACTTTGAATATTCCCAAGAATATAAACTTCAATTAACCAACATTGATTGTGATGACCACCACAACAAAAAGAGAACAACACCAAACAACAACTAAAATCATTATGGTATAATTCATCATGTTTTTTATGAATGTCATTTGAATAACATGTGAAATGCCAAATTGGAAAAACACACAAAAATATCACCATGCAAAAGGTATAGGGTTCAAAGATGAATTTTTTTCCTTTGAAGGTCATTTAGTTTTTCTAAAAGACAAATTTGGAGTTTTGTTTTTGGATGGCACCTCAAAAGAAACATGCATGAAAGGCGCAAAATGTGTCAAATACAATTGAAGAGCAAGCAGTGCCAAATACAATTGAAGAGTAATCAATTGTCGTATATGTAGTCTCACTTTTTCAAGGTATGTCATGAGAGGTACATTCTGAATTTGCATATGGCCACATTAGAACCCATTCTTACTCTCCATGTGAGAGTAAGGATGGGGTTTTTTTCGGTCAATTTTTTTGCTAGCAACACATAAATGTTTCTAATCAAGTTTCTTTCACATATTAGAATACTACCTTGGTTTTTGGTTCATAATACTTTCATCTTTTTTATGATTTAATACAATACCCTCATATTGTGGACATTGTGGACGCTGGCCTAGATGTAATTCCCCATTATGTATGTTGATTTAGTGCAATACCCTTATTTTTTTGCCATTGTGATGGTTGGCTTAAATGTAATTTCGCATTATGTACATTGTTTTAGTGCAACACCTTCATCTTGTTCCATTTGTGGTCAGTAGGCTAAATGCAATACCCTCATTAGTTATACTAGATCTTACACTTCAAGAGGTTCTTCTTCCAATTCAAGATGAAAGTGGAGATGTAATGGAGGATAGTGAATGGGCTCACAAAGGTTCAAGATGATTTTGCAAGGTGGATGCATGCACTAGTTTTTATGCAACCAAATGGTTATTTCATTAGCACTTAAAGTGAATAAACTCTTTTTGAATACAAGCTAGGAAATCAAGGCATCCATTTATGGGGGCCTAGGCAACAAAATCATGGTTTTATGAATGCTCATATTTTGAGAAACCCACATGCAAGGCAAAAAAGGAATGAGAAGAAGGACCTTGATAAAGTGAAGAATAAAGCGAAATTATAGTGGCATGAACTTAAGCCCAAACACACCAAATGCCATAAGTTAGGCAGCCTTTGTTGGTACATTCAACCTTTGAAATGTTATTAGGCATCATTGGGATTTCGGCATGGGGTGTGGGGTTCATCCCACAAAGTGCATGGGTGTGCGTTAAAAAGGATGAAAACCTTGTTGAGGCAATTTAGGCAAGTAGAGTTACTTATGCAAAGCCTTTGAAAGTTGCATGGGGCATTTGACATTGGACATTAAAGTGCAATAAGTGTAATCGAGCCAAAGAAACGGATGCAATATCCACGTATCACAATTTTGAAATTATTCATGGGCGATATATTTCCATAAGAATACTTTTTTTTTACATTGTTTGCATTTTAACATTGGAATTTTAATTTTTTTTTTTTGTGTTTTTGTGTTAGGTTTCAAAGCACAACAGAGGGAGGCTTTTATTGTAGATGCAATTCAACTTGCACTTGAGCATTGTCAACTGTTTATTCATCATCATGTACCAAAGGTTGTAAAAGTTGCAGTTAAGTATTGCACCAATATGGGCATTGCTTCTAGTTCATCCTCCTTGAACAAATAATTATAGATATAACTTTAATGCATGTATGTATGCACCATTTTTGTATCAAACCATTATAAATTAACTTAGCATGATATATTTTTGTCACCATCCTTTTTGTACTGTGGTTACTTAAACATTTTTGTATCAATCCACTTGTTTTAATTTTGATTTTCAATTTTGGGATTTGTAGATTTTGGGATCATCTTATGCCATGTTGCACATAGTACCCCCATCCACCATGAATGGATTACATTCGTATTATAAACTAAATGAACAATACCTTCATCTAATAGCGTTAGCACATTCTATGGCCATGCTAAAACATTTAAGCAATACTTTCATTATCCTTGTCATGAAATACCCACTCAATAACCTTAAGGAAAATTTGTAATTTAGTATTTTTATATAATTACATTGCCCATTTTCATGAAAAGACCCCTTGGTGCATAAACTAGCTTGTAATGCGAGTATTATAAACTTTTGATCTTTTTTTGTTTATGGTTGTGTTCTCCATGAAGTGTCTCAAATTGCAATACCCGCATTAAAACCAACTCATATTCATGTTACATTACCCTAATCTAAACTTTTGCCTAATATATGTTTCAAATAAATAAGGGGGGACATTGGGTTTAGGGAAATTAAGCCCACCTTTTTGTCATTAATTGTTTTAAAGTAACCTTTTTCCTAACATTTTTATTATTTTCATGGAATATTTTTAAAGTGAATTTATGTATTTGCATACACACATATATCTAAGGAGGTTCCTATTTTTATTTTATTTTTCCATGTATTAAAGGAGAGGATAATGAAGTGACTCCATGGCAAAGATATGAATGATAAAAAACCTTCCCATTAGTTAGGGTCCTTCCCCCAAATTAGGTTTAAAACACAAGTTTTATTGGGACTTGTATAAAATTGTTTCATAGTTTTATTACAATTATGTATTCAAAGTTGATAGTTTGTACACAATTTAAGGTTATGCAAAAATAATTCCAAAATTAGGTTTAACACTTAGTTCTAAAAAAATTGTAGAATTCCACCATTAAAGTTATGCAACCAATTCTTTTTGTGTTCATTTAATTTAAGGTCAATGTAGGGATTTTTTGTTGAATATAAAGGTTTCAGTTCAACAGTTTAAAGTTCATTATATAAGTTTGCTTAATTTTTCAAATTTAAACCTATGCATCCATTAGGTTGTAATGTCTACATAATTTATGGTTTATCCAAATTCTTTTAGCCACTATTAGGTTATGAAATTATTTAGTTTTTAGATGAAGGTTAAAGTTTTCAATTTGCAATATTGTACCCTATCACCATATGTCACATCCCAAACGCATGCGCTAATCCCAAATTACAATACCTAGGTAAATCTATGTTATGTAACCCCCCTTGATTTAATAATGCAAAAAAATAAATTACTCATCAACTATGTTATGTAAGTACATTTTATTTACTAAGTGCAATACTTGCATCTAGTGTATAAAAAAAATAGGAAATATCCTATTTAAATATCTATTCCAAAAGATACATATTTAAAAAAAATTAAACCAATTATCAATACCTTCATCTTTAGGTATAAGCATTGACTATGGGCATGTCCCAATTTTTCCAAACCTTAATTTTGCCTTTATTCTTGTAATGTAATACTACTAGTCCACCATAGTAAGCTTATCATTATACCTACATAAATCTATATTATGTACCCCCACCAAAAGCCCCCTTTTAGTTGATAAATATACATAGTGTAAATATTGCAAAAACTTAGTCCTGCATCATCTACGATTACTTAGGGGGATTTTGTCCACCTAATGCAATACTTACATTTAATGGACCAAATGTAATAAGAAATATCCAAATGATGTTTATAAATAAAGCAAATCCATTAAAACAAATCATCACTTTAATGAGAAAAGGTAGGACAATATTTGTATTAAATAGTCAAATCCCCTTCTAAAAAGAGCAGGGATTTTGTAATACCTTTATCTAACATATTAAAATGTAATTAGTACCCATGAAAGTTATGAAATTATATGCAATACTTATATTAGTGTTTGTTAACCTTTAATTATGATATACCATAAACCTTGCAATACCTTCATGCAAGACTAATTAAATGCCACAATAAACAAGATGGGTAAACATTACCTGCATATTGACCTAGTGATTATTGTACAATTGACTTATAATACCCACCTTTATATGACATTTGAAGAAATATAGGTTTTGCCAAGAAAGAGAAGTTTAATTAGTAAAATATATAGGTTTAACCAAGAAAGATAAGTTTAGTTAGTAAAATGTATAGGTTTAACCAAGAGATAGAGGTTTAGCCAAGAAGAAATATAGTTTTAGCCAAGAAATAGAAGTTAACCAATAAGATATATAAGTTTAACCAAGAGATAAAAGTTTAGTCAGTGAGTATATAGGTTTAGCCAATGAGAAATATAGGTTTAGCCAAGAGATAGAAGTTTAATCAATGAGATATATAGGTTTAACTAAGAGATAGAAGTTTAGCTAGTGAGATATATAGGTTTAGCCAATGAGATATATAGATTTAACCAAGAGATAGATAGAAGTTTAACTAGTGGGATATATAAGTTTAGCCAGTGAGATATATAAGGTTAACCAGTGAGATATATAGGTTTAACCAAGAGATAAAAGTTTAGCTAGTGAAATATATAGGTTTAGTCAAGAGATATATAAGTTTAACCAAGAGATAGAAGTTTAGCTAGTGAAATATATAAGTTTAGCCAAGAAGCAATATAGGTTTAGCCAAGAGATAGAAATTTAATCAAGAGGAGATAAGAGTTTTGTCAAGGTAAGTAAGAGATTAATTGTTAGATCATAGGCAGGAGTATGAGAGATTCAGATCCCTGCATAAATATTCCTACTCATTTATGGACTTATAGTTGACGTGGATGATGCATTTTTGTATCATAAAGGAAGCATAACTTGTTGACTTTGAGGAGGAAAATTAGATGATTCTTGCAATCAGTTTCTCAAACTTTGAGCTTCCGTTTCCCTATTCTCCGTTTGTCAATCATTGGGTCTAAAGTTATTTGCTTTTTAACAAGCAGGTGGTGAAGAGGATTAATTTATTATTGAACTCATTTGCCTCCGGTTCTCCTCCCAGTAAATTGCTTCTTGAGTTATAGCCTTCACCTTATATAAGGCAATCAATGCATCTCTTGACAGCTGGTGAGCATTCACAGCGCCTGTTATAATTTAAATCGCCTGAATACCGGCGTATATTGCAGTCAAGGATTGCATTTGAAAGCGGCTTCTCGGACCCAGCTCATCGAGCAAAGGATTGCGTTGGTGATCAAGTTATCTTACTTTTGTTTACCTTGGCTGAGTTGATCGATTGCGTCCCGACACTCAAGTAGATGATCAAGATGAATTTATCCCTTAACCTCTGCTTCTCCATCTCCCAGCAAATCATTTAACCATTTGACCTGCACATCACGCCACCAATTAGTGTTTCTTTAGGAATTTTTTAAAAATGTAGCCTAAGTAGTGATGATCATTCATAGGAAAATGTTTTTTAATGATGATTATCACTAAGAAGATTTAGTCAAATCTTGCTATAAACCAGATACGAAGTACAACATTTTTAATCAACCTCCTATATTCATGGCTACACACTGAAAACCAATTGTCGAATCTGGTGATTTTTTACTATTTTTTTTCTCACTTTTGGCAATAGAAAAAATCCAAACTTACATCACTTTCAAAATTTTGATTTTTAAAATTCAATTTTTGGCAATCTTCACCATTCCAAAAGTGCTATCACCAATAATGCAACCCTTTCAGCAAAGATACAAAAATGATGTTCATTTGACATGTCTATTTGACAGCTTGTCAAAAGTCAAAACATGTTGAATGGACATGGATAGAAAATTCATGTTGAGTGAACAAGTTGTTCATTTGACATCCACACACATTGTGCATATTGACATAAGCATGTCAAATAAGTTTTCTAGTGTCAAATGATAAATTGTTCATTTGACATCCAAATGAGCAAATGAGCGTAAGGTTTTCTCAAATAAGCTTCAAATGTTGAAAATGCATTATTACCATATTTGACATTGAAATGTTGAATGAATATGGAGAAAATTCATGTTGAGTACAAATTGTTCATTTGACAAACATGTGCTTTATTAGGCATGTCAAATGCACATTCTGCTAGTCATTAACATATTTGACACCTTATTGTTGAGTGAACATGGAATGAAAAATTCACATTTAGTGAACATGGATTGCTCAATTCACAATGAATGAATAAAACCAAAAAATTGTAAGAAATCATTCATGAACATATTTGGAAGGTCAAGCCATGTTTGAATTGAATAATATTTTTGTCCTTGATATTTGATTTACATGTGGAAATTAGTTGGGTCGTACAGAATGTTAAAAATTCATAATATGATTTAAAAGGGTTCATATTTATCAAATGGGAAAGCTTTTAATATATATCTATTCAGGAATGTGTTTCTTTGTTTTTTTTGGCTTGTCATGCTGAGATCTCCCACACCATAGTGCCTCCCATCATGATCATGATACTCTTGAAAAGGCCTCAGTGAACTAAGGTGGTTTGGTAATTTCTAGACCTACAATGCAATAGTTATTGAATATTGAACAATTTTGTCAAAGAAAACTCAACGAGTTTTTTTTCCTAAAAATTTAAGGAATTGGGACCAGATCTTGGTGTTTCCACAAAGCTCTTAGTCAGGGGGATTTCTTAATGAAATTTCATAATTTTAAAACCTAAAATGGGGAAGATATTGAATTTTGAGTAATTTTCATCATTGGAAATTTCTAATTCAAAATTTATTGTAGTTCTTTTTCACGATTGGGCTCTATCATTAGGGTCATGTTCACACTTGGAATAGTTATATAATTCTATTCACACTTGGGCCAACAGTGTAGGCCACAATAATGACTATGAAATAAGGAGTCACATGGTCTAATTGCTGATTATTACAACGATGATGGCCTTTTGAAGTTTTCAGCTTTAGTTCAATTAAAACCTAAGATTTTAGACTATAGTTGGACACAAATGGCTTGTGAAGGCTGTCTTTGCAATTTGCAAAGTGGGAAGTGCAACCTTAACTCTTGACACCCAAATGATACATTTTTCTAAAAGTTGTTTATGTGCAGAATGTTGTTACATGTGTGAGAGTGGGTCTTCTGTTTTGTGTCCATGTTGATTTGGGACTTGAAATTATCAGATACTCAAATTTTAACTTCAATGTACCCAACATGAAGCACATTTGGAGTTGACTTCATTTGAAGATATTGTGAATTATTTATCCTTATTTGATTTTTGAGTAATTTAATGGGAAGTTGATGATCACATGTTGTTGGTAGGCTTATGAAAGAATATCCATTGTATACGTAGTTGAGGTCTCCAATTAATCTACATTGTTGGGTTTTATTAATTTATGTATGATCATCCATTTGTAAGGGGTGAATGTGACTAGGCAAATTGTGTTGGGTGGTTCTCCTTTTCAAAGGGAACATCAATGTTTGACGATCGGGTGTATGGATCCTTGATTGGCGGTGATAAAACATCAGAGGACCAGTGACTAGAAATATGTTAGACATTATGACCAAAAATATACTACAAGTGGTTGAAAATATAAGACATGCACTCAAAATATAACAAATGCAATGAATTTCTTATTATGTTTGATCAAGCCTATGTTGTACATGTGTGGTGAAAGCACGTTATGGTGGACCAAAATTAGTCCAAAATGAAACTTCATTCCTAAGTAGAAAAAATTGTGAATTAAAACCTTTTGCTTATAATGGAATTATGAACAATATATTGAAATTTTCTATGTCTAAGTTTAATTGACCCTATTATGAATCTTTTTAGAGAACTTTATGAAAAATAGGTTTGGAAAAATAAAATTAATATCTAAATAAATTTTATAGTCTATTACAATTTTTCATGTCCCTAATGTGTAGTAACATATAAAATAAAGATTTTTCTTTGATTTTTTTGCCTTAAGGCTTATAAACATTCAAAGTTTCATTTATCAAATTTATGAGTAAAATCAACCAATTTCATTATAAGCACTAAGTCTATAATCATTGTGTGATTAACTTTGATATTTCTCTTGGATAAGTTGTAAAGTCCACCTTTGGTTGACTATTGGTGATTTTGGTGTAATAGCTTCAAATTTGGAAAGATAAACATGTTAACTTCACTTATTCAAATCATTTTCTTATAATTTTCATAGTGCATTTGAATTCCGTACAATACTATAACTTGGGGTGCAAACAAGATCCAATGGGCCAACAACATTCTTTTAGACAAGGACTACATGTCCTTTTTGTTCAAAAACATTTTTTTTTTATATGGATGAATTTTTAAGTGATTTTTTTTGTAAATTGTTATAAAAATGCTTACAATTGTCGCAATATATGACTACTTTTTTTTGGAATAAATTATAAAATCTTGAAAATGTGCAAATTCCTTGTAGATTTTGTGTCACATATTCAAAACTGATAATAATTTTAAATCATAACTAGAAGTTCATTTTTTACATTTTGGTTTTCTTGTGTAATAAGTTAAAACTTTTTTTAACACGTCATGTACATTATACCCCATTTATATGATTTTTTTTTGAATTTTCAAAGTTTTAAAATTTCAATTTTTTTAATAATGTTGTCATAACATCTAGGTGTCATGTCAAAATAAGGTCAACATAGGGTCAATCTAGGTTAGGCTACATGGGGGAAATTTGATGCCCTATCATCTCATTGCCCTAAATCCTATCGCAACCAAAATAACATTTAGTCATCATAATCCTATAGTGACCAAATATTTTCTTTGTGACAATAAAAAAATTTCAAACAACAACCAAAATTTTTAACCAAGAAATTTTGCTCCTAGGATCAATGGTGGAAATCAAGCCACCATTGATTGGAGAATTGAAAATTCCGACAATCGTAACTTTTCAAGATGGTGACTAAAAATTTTTAATCCTCCAATTTGATGATCAAAGTTTTTGCGCAATGACCAAAAAAATTTAATTCCTAAAAGGTGAAAGCATGGCTAGGTGTTTCAAAAGTGGCATTTGAAAGTCCATAATCTTCACTAACAAAGTTTTTACAATTTTAACAATTATCAAAACATAAATCCTATAATTATCCATTATGTTTTTATCATAAATATTAATAAGCCAACCCATGAATATCCCTAAACATGTGATTGATAAAAAAAATCCATGCAAAAGATTAAAAACCTTAATGTGAAATGAACTTTCAAGGATAAAATTTATAACAATCATGTCATTTAAATTATATATATATATATATAGAAAATTTCAATTCACTTCACTAATAATTTCTTCATTTGATGATGATTTATTTTATTTTATTTATTTTGACATTACTTTGACATATGTTTTGAGTCCACATTTTTCATTTTCTTTAAGTGACAAATGTAAAGTTGTCATTTAAAAACACCATTACAAGTCCATAATCTTCATAGAATTCATCCAATTTTTTTTTTATGATCCCCATTAAAATCTATGACAACATGAATAATTAAAAAATTGACGATGATAATTTTGAATATGGCGTTAAATTTTATATTTGTATGTAATCATGATTAATTACAAGTACGACAATCCAAATAGTCCCCCTATTAATGCTTTCACCCTAAATCAATGGTGAAGAATGAACCATTATTGATGAAACGATTGAAAATTTATGGGCATCAATCAAAAGTTTTTCCCAAATGATGGCCAAGAATATTTAATTTTTCAATTTAATAACCAAAATATTTTTGTTGATTTGGTGTTTGAAATTTTTTGGTCACCCAAAAACTTTGGTGGACATTCAACCTAACATGACAACCAACACAAAATGGGCACATCACATCATTTTTGGCAACCTTATTTTTCATGTATGAGTGTTTTTTGAATTTGGCTAATAAGTTTTTATCCTTTTCATTTTTTCTTCATCAAAATGTTTTTAGAGTTTTTTTTTACAATCCTTTGCAAAATTGACTATTTTTAACATAAAAGGTGTTCAATTTCAAATGTTTTAAATCAAAACTTAAACTTAAAATTTCATCAAATGGATTTTTGGATTGAATTTTTTAACATTCCTATGAATGAACAAGCAACAACTTGCCATAATTGACATGGTTTTAAATAGAAAAACATAAATTCTAAAAAAATTGACTAGTTTTGTGTATGATCTAATGCCATTTTTGATTTGTTGAATTCAATTTGTGATTGCAACCCTTAGACCCATGAAAAAATGGACAACAATCGAAGGTGGTCCACTTTAGTGTGGAAAACCTTGTGGCCAAAAGTAGTACATGAAACTATGTTACATTACATTCGATAAAAAGTATCATACATGAAAAATAAAATTCAAGACATGCCAACCAAAAATAATTTACATGCAATTGGAACTTGAGAATACATCATGCAATTAAGAATAAAAAATATTCAATAAAAAGTATTAAAATTAAAAAATATTTTATGGACATGTTTAATGAAAATTCAATTGAATTACAATTTTCAGTTTATTAATGTGCAAAAAATGATTTGCACATTTCATTTTAATTTGCCCATTAAAACACAAAATAAAATGTTGAATCCCTTCATTATGTGGGCATATGTGACCCAATATAGCCAAATAGTATGTGGCCAATAAGCCAAGATTGAAACTCTAGACCAACGATATTATGCCACATACTATTCTTTTAAAACACTTTAAGAATGAACCATTATACTATTTGACATTTCCTTCATTAAAATCTAATGGTTTTGTTCAGTGAGGTTAATAAATTGACATTTATTAATACTTAAGCTGGAATAGTTAATTAATCCACATTGAAGTGTAAAGCCAGCTTCAACACATGTTTTCTGGAAAATTAATTAATTTTGAAGATTCCATTTTGAAAATTAAATATTTCAAAAGACTGTTCACAAAAAAAATTTCTTCAAGAAAATAAAATTTGAAAATTTCAGCATTTCTAAAAATAACATAATTTATGCCAAAGCCGCCAAGGTACTATGGTATATGAGTCTAGCCTAAACCCAGATTTTGGCACTCATCACACACAAGCTCACTGTAAGGAGGGCGCCCCAGAACTTTTTGGGAACCAGAATTGGCAATAGCCAACCCATTATCTAATACATAAACTCCAAATGTAAAACTTCATGGTCTCAGAATTGCCATTTATGATGAATTGCAAATTGTGTATAAATTTTTTGATCACTATAGTTAAGGTTTTTTTTTCAAATTTTTGATATTAAAAGTTTGGCAAAGTTCTCAAAGAAGATGAAGAAAAAATTAGTAAAATTTACAATAGATTTTCTTTTGGGAAAATTTTCCCAGTTGAAGAAAAGAAAATCATTGATTAGAGTACTTTGAAAAAGCACTCAGTGTGGACACTCCATGCTTGTGTCATCATAGGTCAATTAAATTTGCAATTTAAAATACACATTTAGTCAGTGCTCACTATTTCA
>Ga0116229_10012138_pt1 | contig 12499 bp, 11 predicted proteins | sample S1TSphgellanicum_3_FD_87313 | JGI IMG/M metagenome (GOLD analysis project Ga0116229, IMG submission 87313) | Host-associated microbial communities from peat moss isolated from Minnesota, USA - S1T2_Fc - Sphagnum magellanicum MG | ecosystem: Host-associated > Plants > Peat moss > Unclassified...
AAACAAAGACGCATTTGTTCAAGTAAAAATTCAAGCTTTTCACGACGATCCATAGTTCCATAAGTTTCTACCTAAACAGTATATAATAAAGGAAAAATGCACAGTTGAATAAAAAATAATTACCTGAAGTTCTTGTAAAATTTCTGCTGCTTCTTTTGTTTTACCTTGCCCTTCATAAATATCAGCCAATTTCTTTGTTAAACGAGCACGTTCATTTTCAACAAAAATCTAAAAAAAATTTGAATATTCCAAAAACAAATCATCTTATTAAAATACACTTCTTACTTTGCCTGTAGTAACATTTCGCAGTGTTTCAATTAATTTAAGTTTTGTATCTAAATCCGGTGTTTTTTCGACAAGCTCATATGCTTCTTGAACCATTTTTGTAATTGCTTGTTTTAATTGACTACGACGTTTTGATAACGTTACAATATGTTCATTCATTTGTTCCCATTGTCTTGCGATGTAACAATATTTAACAATAGCAACAAGAATACGTCCAGTAGAAATAGCATCAGCCGCCTAGAAAAATCTTTGTAAAAATTAAAATAAGTTTTGTTTAGAATTTCATACAGTTCGAGTTTGTTTTTCAAGTGGTAATAAACGATCAAGAGCTTCGTTTAGTTTGGTTACATCCTATATTAAACTTTATAATTGAGAGAAGAATAATTGTTATGTTTTAATTTACCTTCATTAATTCATCACATTCTTTAAGTTTTTGATCAACTACAGATGAATAATCAATTTCCATTTTAACGTCTCTGTCACTGTCACCCATGATTATTTATATTAAAATTTTTAGATCTACAATAAAAGGAAGTTGATTATTGTTGATAAAACTGCTGTGAAACTATTTTGAATCATATTCACCAAATTTACTTTTATGTGCGTGAAAGAAGAAAGTATACGATTGGACAATCTGTTTGCCATTGTAAGACAGAGAAATGACGACGACGACGAGCCATCTTTAAAGAGAACGCACATCGAACATGGCTGTCTTAGTAACCAAAGCAATGACTTTCATTAGTTTATTGACTTTTTACTCCGCAAATTTAAAAACAGGAGAATGGATAGCCATGTTTCATAATTGATGCAAATGATGATATGGATAGACAACTTAATGTACGAAAATATTTAGTTGAAGGAATAATAGTAGATATCAGTGTAGAATTTTAAAAAAAATGAATATCATTTATCTAAGAACTACCTCGAAAATTTACCATTTTTTTGAAGACGAGAGCAAATAAATGGAATGAGAGTGAGGTACGTCATTTAGTCGATTTTGTGAATATCTTTTGAATATTTGATTTACACAAATCCTATTCTGATTTTTTTTGCTGTGGAATAATAATGAAACAACCTATTTACATACGAAAAACTTGGTCGATAAGTGTCTGTCAACAAATGTAAGTGATAGACAAATGTATTCTCTGTTTTTAATCAATTATACATCAAATAGATCATCCATGATATACAGCATGAAGCATTATCTTCCTACTCTCATGTAGTGAATCATAATGTTAAGACCAATAATATAACATAGATCCAAAGATCAAATTCTAATATCATATTGTCGTATGAACAAAATATTGTAAAAAAAAGTGATTTAGGTTCGATTAACCATATTTACGATAGTACTTAGATAGTAAACACAATCTAAATGAAAAATTTTTGTATATATTTCTAACCAAATAAATATCATTCTATTCGACAAACACTTAAAATAAATAATATCTTATTACAAAAAGACTCATCTACATCATAATAAAAATCTAGTCTTTATCTATGATAGCACTGTAAAAAATAGTAGAGTTGATTATGATAGTCCTTGTATCTAAAAACAGAATATTTCATACATGTAAAAATATCAAACTAATCGGTATATTAGATAAACACTATCTGGATGTGTCCTTTTTGAAAAATAAGTGTTTGTTGATGAAAAACCTAATTAAATGATGTATTACTTATAAATTTCTTCCAAATGTTCCCTGAGAAAGAAGGAGTATTATGCGCAGAAAAAATACAGTAACTTGATTTCTATCAAACGATATAGTTAAGAAAACAATTTTAGGTCTTCTTGAATACAAATGGTTAACCACTGTGTTGGTTTTCATCAACTATAAGTGTTGTCTGTTGCAATATCAAACGCAATACATAAATCATCGATGATATTTTTTTTGTCCAGGCCATGATGATGACAACAGTATTATATCATCGACTTGATTAAAAATGGATAGAAACATCTAACACCTCTCTCTCTCTCTTTTTATCTGTCTCTCATAAGAAACTATTTAATTCAGCATATTTCTACTGTTTTATCGCATATACAAACATTATTTATCCGAAGATGAAATCTTTCTTAGTTCTATATCTACTAACCATATTAATTGTCATAGGCAATGGTTTTCTACATCACAAAAAGCCTACAAAAGGAACTACCGATGATAATCGTCAACTTGCTAATGTCAAAATTTATTCGAATCTAGCAGAAATCATTCAACCACTTGGCAGTCTACCACTTGAATTCTCAGCTGATGAGTGGAACGATATACGTGCTGATTCAGTTACACTGGTTGGTGAGAATGTTAATCTAACACAACAAACAATTACTGAAAAGAAAAAGTCAGTCAACAATACGCTCATTCATGTTCGTTTACCAACATCGTCAAATAATAAAATAGAATATGTCAAAGCAACACTCATTGATGAAAAACGAAATCTAGTTAAACTCATTGATAAAGATATTAGCAAAGAACCAATCTATTTAACCGTTTCACCAGATCATATTGTTTATGGTGATGAACCACCTCAATCAAAATATTATGTTAGTTTTACATTTGAAAGCAAAGATCAAGTTTATGTAAGTTATCTTCGTTCAAATCTTAATTGGAAAACAAGTTATCAATTGAATTTATTCGATGAACCGAAAACTCCAGTTCTAATCTCTATGGCTGATATTCGAAATGATGGACAATCGAAAATTGAGATTGAACATGCTGAACTTCTAGGTGGTGATATCAATTTGCAAATGTATCCTCAGCAATATATTACGGAAGCAATTTCTAACCAATACCAGTATGCGTATTCATTAGCACCCGGCGCAGCTGGCCCGCTGCCACGTGCAACCCAACCATCAGTTGGAAAAGGAGAAGAAGTAGCCGGTTTATATGTATTTGCTATCAATCAACCATTTTCAATTGAAGCTAAAACAAATCATCTTTTACCAATGTTTCGTCCACGAGTAACAGTCCAACGATATGCTTTGATTTCCAAATATTTCTATGGTGGTGCTGGAAGTTCGACTGGTAAAGCCCAACGTTCATATCGTCTTTCATCTGATCGTTTTCTTTCACGTGGTAACTGTATTATACGAGAATCGGATCGTCTTGTTGGTGAAACTTCATTACCGGATTTAGCGGCAAAAGATCGTCATGAATTTTCAATTGGTCAAGATCCTGAGATAGTTTACAAAGAAAATGTAACCTTAATCTCTTCACGTAGTTATAACGAATCTATTCGTCGAGGTGGTATTCCACAAGAACGAACAGAATCAGTTTATAATGTAAATTTAGTACTTAAAAATTTCAAAAAGACTCGTCCAGTTAAAATTGAATATGAGCAACACATCCATGGTCATTCAGTAAAATTATCAATACCTAATGCAAACTTTACGCAAGATGGTTCGACAATCAAAAGTGATTTCACAATAGACGCTGATGATGAAAAAACATTTTCATACAAGTTCGAATTAATCAAATAATTTTAAGAACATGAATTTTTTTTTATATACTGCTTTATTTTAAATAACAATTAATTTTAATCAATAAATTACAATATTAGAGATTTGGATGCAAAGTCATCTAATTAGAATGTAATATAAACTGGAATAGTCTCTCAAAATCGGTTATACAAAATAATACTGAAAAATGATTTTCTATATCGAATGAAATTTGCAGTAAAACTTTTGAGAAGTCTATACACTAGTGTTATTTTCCTCACTCTCAACAACAACATGATCAATCGAAATATCTAAACTCATATGTTTTTAGTATCATTTTAAATAAAATCAGTCGTCTGAAAAATAGATATGTATTCATCTTTGATCATAACCATAAGACACGTAAATTGGAATTTATCCGTCATTTCTTTTTTTTTTCTTGTATACGTTTGTATGTTTTTGTTTTTTGGTTTGTCCAAATGAAAAGAAACCAACAGAAAGACACATAAATGACAACAGACAAAAAAAAACAAAGAGTATCATCAACACATAGGCAACATCAGAATGTGCATTAACAAAAAAAGGACACAGTCGAATAAATACATAAGTATGTATTACAACACAACAGGAAAAAAAAGACATCGTCGTCAGAAAAAAAAACATACCGGGGACTTGACGAGATAAAACACAAAGAGAGAAATAATAAATAGAGTTGAGTGGATCTTGTTAGTTCCCTATCACATAATTTAACGTATTCCTCTTTTGTTCGAGGCACAATCTAAATCTACACACTTTCTTGTTTATATGTACATTCTCTCAATAGACAGTCCTTCTTTTGTTTCTTTCTCAAGGCATAACATTAATTCCATTTTCCAGCGGATTAGTCCTTTTGATATGTTGATTATTATTATTATTATTATTATTATTTGTACTGTTCGTTGATGACGATGTCAATGTATTAGATTCTGTATCCATCATCTCATTTGATGATGATTGTTGTTGTTGTTGTTGTTGTGGTGGTGGTGGTGAGGTTGTTTCATCTACATCATATAAATTAGATGTTGTTTTTAATTTCTCTGTTGTAACAACATTTTGTGTAGTCCTATTCGATGGATGTGGTCGTTTTTGTGGTAATTTAATATTATTATTATTGTTATTATTGTTTGTATTTGTTGTTGTAGAAACAATAGACGATGAATCTGTATGAGTAATTCCATTTGGTGTATTAAGAGAATTAGTTGTTGATTGGCATAAAGTTTTTAAACGAATATTTTCTTCATTTAATAAAGTTATTTGTCGATGAGAATCCGTTAATTGATGACGCATATGAAGTAATGTACTTGACATAGCATCCATATTTGTATCCATATCTAACATAATTTCTTCATAATCTAAGAAACGAAATAAGACAAAGATCGAGATGATAGAAAGATTTTGAATGTATTTGATTACCTTTTTGTGAATCTTTTATATTTGATAAAAGTCGATTTTGTAAAGCTATTTCACCTTCAAGTTTAGCAACATTATCGGATGAAACGATCTTTCCTAATTCTTCATTTTCTTCAAGTAATTTTTTACATCGAGCCATAAGCATTTTACCAGTTTTACTAAAAAAATTCAATTTGAAAAAAAAACAAAATTCTTTTTGAAAAAATAGACTTACCTGTCTGGTGTAAATTGCCATGCTTGTAATTCATTTTGTGCTTCATCACGAGCTTTACGACTATGTTCGATTTCATCTCTCATTTGTCCGTATATAAGATTAATAGATGGATCTAAATATGTTTGTCTAAGACGACCTAATGATGGTGTTTGCATCATATCACGCATTTGATCCTTTGAAGAAAAGAAAAAAACAAACGAATTTCTTTAATGTTAATCTTTTCTTTTTTTCTTTTTACCAATGATTGTTGTTGTGTTGTTTTAGTTAAAAATCGATAATTAAGCATAGATTTTAATTTCTTACATTCTATTTCTTTTTCACGTAAACGTTCATTTGATTCAATTGATTGTTGTAATTGATTTAATCGTAATTCTAAATAATCAATATATAAATCTTGTTCTTTCCAATTTTCTAATAATCGTGATCGTGGTGCTTTATCAATCCAATCGTCACTTTCAATTCGAACACGTTTTGGTGGATTTGTTGATGATGTTATGGTATTGGAATTAAGTAGATTATTAGTTAAGTCCATTAGAGAAAAACGACGAACATCGATCAAGATCGATTTTAATTCGACGATTAAAACGATATATAATCAATAATCGAATTGCACAGAATTAAAAAAAAATACAAGAATGGCACAAATACGCGTAGAAATGTTAACAAAAAAAAGGATTTAAAGAATCAATTGAAAGATGATGATAGAATATGACGGATCAGCTCTAACACAAGCATCAGAATTGATCTAGAAACAGGCAAAAAACGAGGGAACTACTTTGTATTTTCTTTTTTTGTTTGTTCTCTTTTTTTGCGCGTTGCCATTGTTGACGCAAATAAGTAAACAAATCAATTTTTTTCTTTTCAAAAACTAAATATATTCTTTAAAAATAAATTTATTGATTTTAAAAAATAAGAATAAAAATTATTTTTCTATTTTTTTTTTATTTATAAAAAACAGATGTCGCTATTGAAGAACATATTTCATTGGAGAAGATATTTCATCAATCAAACACCAGGGTTTTTTCTACTTAGTTTTGACAGACAAAGAAAGATATATAGAATCAAATTTTTCAGTGTGAATATAGGACTAAATACAAGCTGATGTTTTTCTACATAGGCCAATTAGAAAATCTATAGGCATTTTAGATGATATATCACAGATCAGAACAGTATTTCTGTCATAGAAAACTGATGAGAACTTCTCACCCCTCCGCAATGGAATATCGGTTCTTCATGAGAATTATTCCATTTATCGGCCTGAGTCAATCTTATCATCAATTATATGTTTTACTTGATGATAAGGTTATTCAATGTAGATCAAGCCTCATTCTGGAAATAAAATCAACTAAGTATTTAAAAGAAAATGACGTTTCGTTTGACATGCTTCATCGTTAATCAGAATTTTCTAAGGTAAAAAGTGCTTGTAATCCATGCGATTCTATAAACACTAATTATCTTGGAAAACGAGTTTGAGAATGTTACTTTGTCTATTGAAAACTATTTCATCTCAACCACGTACTTCCTTTAAAAATGATTTATTATAACATTTTTAGAATCAGACTCACTTTTCTACAGATAATTTAGCTAAGTTTTAATTTAAAATAAAACCTATAATAGTTTTTGCATAACTAACCGATCAAATCATCTTTTGTTCTATTTCCGTTAGTAAATGAAACATGCCATTTTATTCAAGTCTTATCTTAATAATTGAAAGATACCAAAAAAAATGACAGTTTTTAAAAATAGAGTAATGACGAACATGATTATTTACGTCTTTGTTAACTAGAACAAAAGAACGTGCTAAAATAGATACGAACGCATTATCTTTTAATGAGTTTTCCGCATTAACCTACGTTTTCTTATTGATAGAGTTAATCAAGCATTCATTATAAATAATTTAGAATTAGCACAATCTAATAATACTTTTGTTTTATATTAATCGTTTTTTTTTCTTGAAAAAGAATCTATATCTGTCAATATTTAATAAACTAGTTTTATATTCAATGTTAAGGAATTTTCTAGATCTATCAATGCTTTCATCATCATCATCATTAAAACTCGGTGGTAGTGGTCCATCTGAACCATTAACTCGTCTTGCATGTATTCGTCAATGTCAAGAAACAGTTCAAGAATTAGTTAGTAAACCAATGGAAATCTGTGTATGGCTTAATCAATTAACACGTCCAGCAGCACATGTTACAAATCCAAATCATCAACAACAACAAGCACAAAATTTAGCTGATAAACGTGCTCGTTTTGAATCATCATTAAATGATATAACAATACAATTAAATTCTTTAAGATATTTATTTGTACGTCTTCGAGAAATTCATGAATATGTTCTAACACGTGAATCAACAACAACAACAACAAATAGTACTGAATTATCTCGATTATTAAAACAAAAATCAATTTATGAAGAAATTCTTAATGAAAAACAAAATCAATTAAAAATTATTATTAATACAATACGTGATATAACTTATCAAATAAATACAATGGTTGATTTACGTCATGATGGAACAATTAATACATTGATGAATAATACGAATACACAAGAAAAATAATTTCCCTCTTTTCTTTGTTTGTTTCATTATTCTTTATTGCACAAATAAAAAAAAAACAACAAGATTAATTAACGGACTAGATTATAAGTTTTTAATTCCGAAAAACATTCAGTAAAAAACTTTGGATTTTGATTAATTGCTAACATTTTTGAACTTAATTCTCCCATTATTAAAACAACACGTTGCCAAAAAGCATCACGTGTTTCATCATCAGTTACAAAAGGTTTCAATGGATATGTTATTTCATTTCCCATATAACTAAATGCTAAATAAAGACATGTTAATATAACAGCATGTAATTCAGTAACACTTTTTATTGTTATTGATGGTATAACATATGTTAAAGTTTCACGTACAAGTAAATAAACAAAAACAACATTTGCTGGATTAACAAAAACTTGTTCTTGCCAACCTTGTAATATTAATTGACGATCAGCACTTTTTATCCATAAAATACAATCCAATGGATCAAGTATTGGTAATAAATGTGAACAACATGAACATAAATATTCACCTAAACATCGTAATAATTCACTTGTTGATGCTTGGATTATTGTTTTACGTGATGCTGTATTTTTTTCTATTGTACGTATATGTTTTGTACTTGATGATAAACCATTATTAATTCTTGTATAGGAAGACAATTGAATATGATGATTTTGATGATAATATTGGGATTGAGATTTTGATAAGTGATACGATGGTGTAACAAATGCGGAATGACGTTTATTGACTAGTGAATTCGAAACTATAGAACAGAAAAAAAAAAGATATATTAAATATTTATACGTATACCGGAATTCCTGACTTTAGCAATAATAGTGGTGAGTTCGGGCATTTTTAATGGTTCTATTCAAGTAATGAGAATTCTCGGATGCATTTATAATGAAAGAACAATCCACTTTTTCATTATTGATTGCGTTATTCAATATGTATTATGTAACATATCTGTTCATACTTGGCTACCTCATCAAATCAAACAGATATTTGAATTTCAAATCACTCTAGGGAACCTTATTTATAAGCACGACATATGTTGATTTTTTTTTTCGAAAAAAAATCCAAAAAAATTCTCTCGAGAATGAGAAGTACCAAAGTACATTTTGTTTTAGATTATTCTCAAATGTTCGAACGATGCTATTTTTAGAAATAATATCTGATTGAGTTAATCATAGGTTGTGATTAACTTCCTGTTAACTTTTAAGAAAAAAAAGGAAGTGCTGAAAGTATGGATTAAAGAAACTAATAATTATAGATCAATGGAATGAGAAAACTAATATTCACCTGTTGTCATTTCAAATTTTTGTCTTCGTTTATATTGAAGAAGAACATTTGTTGTTTGATTTTCTTCAGTGAATGATGATTCTTGTGAATTACGAGAAATGATATTTGTTGAATTTTTGATTATACTGTTCAATGATGATTGCTGTTGTTGTTCTTCATCTTTTTCTTTAATTGATTTTGTCATAATTTGTTTATTAGTTGAATCAGTCAATGGTTGTTTAATTGAAAAAAGACTAAAAGATTTTTTAAAATTATTTTGTCGTTCATGATTTTCTTGAGATAATTTTTTTGAAATTTGTTCATCTTTATTCGATTTTTCACAATTAGTTTTTATTAAATCATGAAAATTTTGTGTTGTTACTGATGTTGATAATTTATGATGATTATTTTCATCAAATGTTGTTCTATAACGTTTACTTCTTCCATGCGTATGGCGTAAAGAAAATTTCTTAATATTTAATGTATCATTTATAATTTGTAATTGCTTTTTCCATGATGAACGATTTGGTGTTGTTGCTGCTGTTGTAGTTATAGTTGATAATGAAAGATGATTATTAAGTCCATCATGATAAGATTTCGATTGACGAGGTGAAACGTTACCCATATTAAATGACTAGATCTAAAACTATTTATTCAAAATTCTATAAGGATTCTTTAGTAATAAAAGGTATGATATAGTAAGATAGAAAATTGACATCAGCTTTTTGCGATGGCATACAAGTGTCATCGGCAGTAGTCTAATATTTTTTGAATACATCAAGCATACACGCACATCAAATAGAAATTAAAAGAAAGACCATGTTTCTTTTTCTCACACTCTTCCGGAGCTTTTTTTTTCTCTGTTGCTCTTTCTCGTTCCGTCCTTTTCTTCTCTCTAGTGATTTTTTGGTAATGTTAGCGTGTTTTGAATACTTTCTCTTCAATGATCTTTTATATTTTAACGATTGTAGAGAATCAAGGAAAACAAGATTTCTGTTTAATATAATAAAAAAAAACAAGCATTAGATTTGTCAACAAACTTACCTGCTAAGTTAGCTAAACCTTTTTTTTTATCAATTTCTCCTACTGACGAGCCATATTCTTCTCTTCTATTTAATTTTCCATTATCCTCTTTCGCATGCACTCTCACGCTGAGATAGAAGCATCCTTTAGACGTACGCGCGCGAGCGAACACATTCTCTTTCTTTCTCTTTTCTATGCACCCTCCGTTCTAAAAAATTTTGGTTGAACACTCTTCCAGAATGAGAGAGAGAGAGAGAAAAAAAAAAGGATAGAGACAGACACCAGAAGGCGTAGTCTTTTGTACGCACAAAAAAGTATGTGTGTGAACTAGTTCTTTTCTTCGTTCCACTATTACTGTCATGTTTCCATTTAGCTGCGTATGTCGCACAGAACTAAAGATGAATTGAATACGTGTGTACGATGAACTCAACCAATATTCAATACAAAGGAAATGTCGGGCGACATATAAGAAGACAGGAGACAGGGAGAAAAAGATGCTGAGAGAAAGGAAGAATTGTCGTCAATGCTTTAGTTCAAACTAATTCGTTTTTCTTGTCGATCGTCATAGATAAATCGGAAGCGTCTCGATGCCGATCGAGCGCGAATGGCTTCTATATACTAATTGAATGGATATAAAACTCAACTGCTATGACATACTAACTATATATATACTCAAGATGTAATAGTGAGAATGGTTGTTATTTCAGTGGAAATAAGAATTGATCGACACTGACTGTTATTTGAGTTCATTTTCTGGTCTATATGATTAAATTAGTGAAGGGTCGACGAAGCATCTGATGGACAATATAAAGAAATATGAACTGACATACACATACGGGGTCATGCACATCCTCAGGCTTCATTTTTTTTTGCAAATGCAACTGCGTTACTGTTCTTACTGGTAGTGTTGTTGTTGCTGTTGTTGTTGTTGTTCGAAAATCTAATTTATGAATCCGAAACGAGATGTCGATGATGTATAGACGTCATGAAATAGTCTCGATAATTTATTCTTATATGCATTATCATTCATTCATCAGACAAGATAGATACGATGTCTTCTTATGATTCTTTTTTTTTCTTAGATAGATAGATAGACTAATTGTAGATTCCAATGACTTGATCAGACATTGTATTGATAGACTTTTTATTTTGCAAGGCAGACAGTGATGAATAGAATATAGAAAAAAATATTCTTGAAATATTTACGATTAAAAACGACACGCAAGTATCGCAGATCATGAGAAGTTTTACGAATTAGATCTACTCGTGCGTATGACCTTAATGAACTATTTTTAAAAAAATTGGTGTAATTAATAAACTTGAAAAGGATTAGTTATTTTGGTTTATTTATATTCATCAAATGCTAAATGCTAAATTAATCCTTAGCCATAATCCAAAAAGACCTAACCAATGATTTTATAGATTTTTGTTCAAGTTTCTTTTTTAATAAAAAATCTGTGCGTCATATTCAAGAGGAAAGAAAGTAGTGTTTAATATTCATACTTAAGTAAAACCTATGAATAAGATTGCCTTGAGCATGTACGTGAATATAGTCTTTTATAGTCATATATCCAGCTTAAAAGAATCAACTACAAATACGTATAGAATTATAGCACACACTTTTGTTCTATTCATCAGAACCATGTTCAATAGTATTTATTTTTCTTCATGGATTTAAAATGACTTTTGTTCAAAGTCATTTAAAAGAATTATTGACTGCATTATATTCTTTGTAATAGAATTGTTTTTTTAACAAACTAACCTTTTAGTTTGTTTGAATTCTTATCAAAATATTCCGATCATTAGTCAAGGTCGAATAATAAATCAAAATGAATGTTAATTGATACATACAAGAAATTTGATTGTAAAATATTCTCCTTTGATTGAACTGATTCTTTATATACACTTGCTTTATGAATAAGCTTTTGTTCGATTATTCAATTAGATGCACGAGAATATTCAATGAGGATAAAAAATTAATCAGATTCTGGAAAAAGATAAATTATAAAAATGATAATATATAAAAGAGTTATTTTCATCTGAGATCAAGAAGGTCATCAAACACAAATATCTGATAGATAAAAGAATTCGTTATATTCATAAATAAATCATTAAATAATATTTGAGAATAAAGAATTACAGAAAGATTTTCTCTGCTATTTAAAGCAAAATGTATTATAATTGAAGAACAAATAGTTTGGTATTTCCTGTTTATATTTACATGTAATTAACAATGTTTTTTCTATTAATAAATAGCAAAAAATT
>Ga0116229_10012139_pt1 | contig 12499 bp, 11 predicted proteins | sample S1TSphgellanicum_3_FD_87313 | JGI IMG/M metagenome (GOLD analysis project Ga0116229, IMG submission 87313) | Host-associated microbial communities from peat moss isolated from Minnesota, USA - S1T2_Fc - Sphagnum magellanicum MG | ecosystem: Host-associated > Plants > Peat moss > Unclassified...
GCGCACCGCTGATTGCCTTAGCGGTGCGGAGGCTTTACGCTCGCCGGCTCATGCATGCGCGGTGGCCGAGGCTTCTTTTCTATTTGGTGCTGGTGGGTGTGCTGGCGGCGGACCAACTGAGCAAGGCGTGGGTGCAGGCGCATCTGCTGCTGTGGCGGCCGCTGCCGGTGATTCCCGGCTTTTTTAACCTGACGTTTACGCACAATACAGGCGTGGCTTTCGGGATGTTCCAGGGGAAGGGTCTTGTGGTGACGTTGCTGGTGGTGGCGCTGGGGCTGGGGGCGCTGGCTTACACGCGGACGCTGAATTGGGCGGCGACGGAGCCTAACTTGGTGGGCGGGTTGATTGTCGGTGGCGCGCTGGGGAATTTGATCGATCGGGCGCGGTTGGGGTATGTGGTGGATTTCCTGGATTTCCAGTTCGGCACGTACCATTGGTATATTTTTAACCTCGCGGATAGTTGCATCTGCGTGGCCGTGACGTGGCTCGTGATTGCGCAACTGCGGAGCGCAAAGCCGAAACGCTGAAAAATTTCACGCAGCGACGCAACGACCGCAGCGTCGGAGAATTTCACCTTCCACGAATTTCGAGACGTTGCGAGCGCCGCGTCGCCGCGTGAAACACCCTACTTGAGGTAGGGCTCGAAGATTTTTTTCTGCTCGGCGCGGTCGTAGGCTTCGTGGGGCGTGATGGTGCCGGCTTCCATGAGCTCGAGGAGGGAGTCGTCCATGAGTTTCATGCCGAGGCGTTTTCCGGTCTGGATGACGCCGGGGAGCATGAAGGTCTTCGAATCGCGGATGAGCGCGGCGACGGCGGGGGTGTTGACCATGATCTCGAGCGCGACGACGCGGCCGGTGCCGTCGGCCTTGGGCACGAGCTGCTGCGAGACGATGCCGCGCAGGGATTCGCTGACCATGGTGCGGATCTGGCCCTGCTGCTCGACGGGGAAGGCGTCGAGGACGCGGTCGAGCGTGCGCGCGGCGTTGCTGGTGTGGAGCGTGGCGATGACGAGGTGGCCGGTTTCCGATGCGGTGATGGCGAGGGAGATGGTTTCCAGGTCGCGCATTTCACCGACGATGATGACATCCGGGTCTTCGCGCAGGCTGGCGCGCAGGGCGGCGCCGAAGGAGTTGGTGTGGGAGTGGACCTCGCGCTGGGTGATCTGGCAGCCGGCGGGAACGAAGGTGTACTCGATGGGGTCTTCCAGCGTGATGATGTGGTCGTGCCGGTGGGTGTTGACCTCCTGCACCATGGCGGCGAGCGTGGTCGACTTGCCGGAGCCGACGGCGCCGGTGACGAGAACGAGGCCGTTGTGGTATTGGGTGAGCGTCTTGAGGCTCTGGGGCATCCCGAGCTCGTCCATGGTGCGCACCTTGGTGTTGATGATGCGGAAGACGGCGTCGAAGCCCTTGCGCTGGCGCACGACGCTGGCGCGCAGGCGGGCCATGCCGGGCACGTCGTAGCTGAAGTCGACGCCCTTGAACTTTTCGAGATGCTCCATCTGCATCTTGTTGAGGAAGGTGGGCAGGAGGGCCTCGGTGTCCCGGGGCTGGAGGACGGGCGCGTCGAAATAGAGCGGCGTGAGGGTGCCGTTGAGGCGCATGAGGGGTGGCGCATCGACGCCGATGTGGACGTCGGAGGCGCCGGCATCGAAGCCGAGCTTGAGCAGGTCGTGCAGGCCCTGGCCGTGGAAGGGGCCGCCCTGGCGCTGGAACTCGACCTTGGCGACAGGCGCGGCGGGAGCCGGCTGTGCCTCGACGTGGATTCGGGGCGTGGGATGCGCTTCGGCGGTAGGCGCTTCGGGAGCGGGCGCGGGCGGGTTGAGCGCCTGGCGCAAGCCCTCGGCCTGCGCGGCGTCGATCATTTGCTGCTCGACCAGGTAATCGATGGCGGAGACGCCGGGGAGCGCTTGCAAGCCCTCATGCGCGGCATGGTATTGGTCGATCGTGATCCACCCGGAATGGAAGGCGGAGGCAAGAACGAACTCGATATGCTCGGGACTCATGGGGGAACGGCGAAGGTAACAGCGGGTACGGCGAAGATGGCCAATATGACAAACACGCCTCAGTGAGGCAAGCGGTGGTTAAGACGAAATGCTGCGCTTGCCGGGTGGCAGGTCGTCCCACAAAATTTAACATCCCCTTTTCGCGGGGGAGCGGTATAGTCTACTGCTCCCCCTGTTTATGATTAATTGGATTGCCAAGAAATTGCTCGGTTCCAAGAACCAGCGCGAGCTGAAGAAGCTTTGGCCGCTCGTGGCCAAGATCAATGAGTTCGAGAAGGAATACCAGGGGCTGATGGACGAGCAGCTCATCGCCAAGACGACGCAGTTCAAGGAACGCATCGGCAAGGGCGAGACGGTGGACGACCTGCTGCCCGAGGCGTTCGCCGTGGTGAAGAACGCGTGCCGCCGTTTGGCCGAGCGCAAACACTCCGCCGTGGTGCGCGGACAGACGGTGACGTGGGACATGGTGCCGTTCGACGTGCAGTTGATCGGCGGCATGGTGCTGCACTCGGGCCGCATCGCGGAAATGGCGACGGGCGAAGGCAAGACGCTGGTGGCAACGTTCCCGGCGTACCTGAATGCGCTGACCGGCAAGGGCGTGCATGTCGTGACGGTGAATGATTACCTCGCCTCGCGCGACAGCGAGTGGATGGGCGAGGTCTATCGCTTCCTGAATTTGACGGTGGGCTGCGTCCAGAATGGGCAGAATCCCGAGGTGCGGCGCCAGCAGTACAACTGCGACATCACCTACGGCACGAACTCGGAAATGGGCTTCGATTACCTGCGCGACAACGGCATGGCGACGAGCAAGGCCGAGCAGGTGCAGCGCGGGCACGCCTTCGCCATCGTGGATGAGGTGGACAGCATCCTGATCGACGAGGCGCGCGTGCCGCTGATCATCGCGGGCCCGGCGACGATCAGCACGCACCAGTACGACAAGTTCAAGCCGGCGATTGAGCGAATCGTCTACGCGCAGAACGTCGAGGCGAACCGCTGGGCGGCGGACGCGAAGCGGCTCATTGAGGACAACAACCTTGCCGAGGCCGGGCGCCTGCTCTTCAAGATCAAGAACACGACGCCGACGAACAAGCAGCTCCTCAAGATGATCGAGGAGCCGGATGTCCGCCGCGCGATGGATGACGCGGAGCTCGTGCTTTACCAGGACCCACGCAAGACGGAGCTCTACGCGCTGAAGGAAGAGGCCTATTTCAGCATCGACCCGAAGTCCAACGAGGCGGACCTGAGCGAGCGCGGGCGCACGTACCTGAATCCGGACGACCCGAACATGTTCGTGCTGCCGGACCTGATCACGATTTTCCACGACATCGACGTCAGCGCGATGACCAAGGACGAGAAGGCGCGCGCGAAGGCGACAGCGCAGGCCAAGTACGACGAAGCGAGCGAGCGCATCCACAACATCGGCCAGCTCCTGCGCGCGTACTGCGTGTATGAGAAGGACGTCGATTACGTCGTGCAGGACAACAAGGTGGTCATCGTCGACCAGAACACGGGCCGCGCCTTGCCGGGGCGCCGCTGGAGCGACGGCTTGCACCAGGCGGTTGAGGCGAAAGAGGGCGTGAAGATCGACCGCGAGACGCAGACGCTGGCGACGATCACGATCCAGAATTATTTCCGCCTTTACCAGAAGCTCTCCGGCATGACCGGCACGGCGGAGACCGAGGCAAACGAGTTCCACGACATCTACAAGCTCGACGTCGTGGTCATCCCGACCAACCGCCCGATCGCGCGCGTCGATCTCGATGACGTGATCTACAAGACGCGCTCGGAAAAGCTCAAGGCCATCCTGCGCGAGATCAAGGCCGCGCATGCCAAGGGCCAGCCGATCCTCGTCGGCACGATCTCGGTCGAGTCGAGCGAGGTGCTGTCGCGCATGCTCAAGCGCGAGGGGATCATCCACAACGTGCTCAACGCGAAATTCGTGCAGCTCGAGGCGGAAATCGTCGCGCAGGCGGGCCAGAAGGGCGCCGTCACCATCGCGACGAACATGGCCGGCCGCGGTACCGACATCAAGCTCGGCCCCGGCGTCAAGGACATCAAGGGCCTCTACATCGCGAACGCCAAGCAGCGCGTTATCGGCAACGCGGGCGATCCGGACCTGAAGGTCGACGAATCCGCCGGCGAGCATTACACCGGCGGTCTCTACGTCATCGCCACCGAGCGCCACGAGTCGCGCCGCATCGACCGCCAGTTGCGCGGCCGCTGCGCGCGCCAGGGCGACCCCGGCATCTCCAAGTTTTTCGTCTCGTTCGAGGATGACCTGATGCGCAATTTCGCGGACTCGCGCCGGCTCAGCAGCATCATGACCACGATGGGCATGAAGGACGACGAGGAGCTGCAGCACCCGTGGCTGAACAAGAGCGTCGAGTCGGCCCAGCGCCGCGTCGAGGAGCGCAATTACGTCTCGCGCAAATACACGCTCCAGTACGACGACGTGATGAACCAGCAGCGCACGGTGATCTACACCTGGCGCAACGACATTCTCGTCACGGAGACGCCGCGCGAGGAAATCTTCCAGGTCGTCGAGGAGCTGCTCGACGGCGAGTGCGAGGCGCGCCTGACCGGCCCGGAGGCCAGTCCCGCCGAATTCGTGCAGTGGCTCAACAGCACGTTCCCGGTCGGCACGGAGGAGAAGGATTTCGACTTCGCCGCCGGGCCCGAGGCGGTGAAGAAGGTCGCGCTGCAAAAAATCCACGACGCCTACGAGATCAAGATCAAGTTCGAGGACCCGAACGCGCTGCTCTCGCTCGAGCGCTACACGCTGCTCGGCTCCATCGACCGCCTCTGGCAGGAGCACCTCTACGCCATCGACGCGCTGCGCCACTCGATCAACCTGCGCACCATCGGGCAGAAGGACCCGCTCGTGGAGTACAAGCGCGAGGCGTTCCAGATGTTCTCCGACCTGATGGGCCGGATCAATTTCGAGATCGCGTCGAGCCTCTTCAAGACCAGCGCGAGCATCACCGCGTTCGAGAACTTCCTCCGCAACCTGCCGCGCAAGGAAATCCACGAGCTGCCGCCGTCGACCATGAGCCAGCCCGATCCGAATCCGGAGAACCCGCAGCCGCTTTCGGATCTTCCCGAGAATGCAGAGAACGGGGATAAGGCGCCGATTTCCACGGCAAAGGTCGATCGCCAGCTTCCCATTCGCCTGTCGGGGCCCGCGATGAACCGCAATGACATTTGCCCCAAGGGCACCGGCAAGAAGTTCAAGTACTGCTGCGGCGCGCGCGATAACAAAAAAGTCTGCGACGGCTCGGGGCTGAAAGGTTAGCCGGCAGCCCAGACAACTTGTTGTCCGGCTGCGTACCGCGCACAAGAAGCAGCCGAAAGGCCTTTCTCGCTAGCGGCTTCGCAATTTGGCCCTGTAAGGGCCACCTAAGATAGCCCAGGGTTGAAGCGAGGGCTTGCCCGAGCTTCTACCCTGGGTATGGCCCGACAACGAATCCAAGCCCTGAATGGGCGTCCTAAAACTTCTCGCGAGTCGGTTAGAACGCCCTTTCAAGGCTTGTCGCTCTTTTTGTTCTTAACCCAGGGTTTCACCCTGGGCTATGTTAGGTCGCCCCTTTGGGGCTGCGGGTAATGGGGCGTTTTCATTAAATTTAAAATCATGGCTGAGAATCTCGAGGCGCTTCGCGGGTACGTGCATTTCCTGCGCGAGCGCGAAGGCGTGCGGCAGATCAAGCTCACGCGCGCGGCGCGGGAGGGCTTGGTGAAGTTGGTCGGCGCCCGTCGCGCGCCGGGCAACGACCCTGTTGAGGTAGGGACGCGAGTCCCTTCGCGTCCCACTCCGCCGGGGACGGCAGGGACTGCCGTCCCTACCACAAAAACTGTTATCGCGGGCGCCGCGATTCCTCCTCAGCCACGGCCCGTTTCCAACGAACGCATCGACGTCACCGGCGCGACAAAGGTCGAGCAGCTTGCGCATCTCAATGAACGCGCGCAGGCGTGCCAGAAATGCCCGCACCTTGTCGCGCGGCGGCACACGGTCGTCTTCGGCGTGGGTGATCCGGACGCTCAACTGATGTTCGTCGGCGAAGGGCCGGGCGAGGACGAGGACCTCAAAGGCGAGCCGTTCGTGGGCAAAGCGGGCCAGCTTCTCACCAAGATGATCGCGGCGATGGGCCTCGCGCGCGAGCAGGTCTACATTGCCAACATCGTGAAATGCCGGCCCGACATGCCGCCAGGGGTGCCCGGCAACCGCAAACCGACGCGCGAGGAAATGGACACGTGCGTGCCCTACCTGCGCGCGCAGATCGACATCATCAAGCCGCGCGCGCTGGTCGCCCTCGGCGCGACGGCCATCGAGGGGCTCGTCGGCGCGACCGGCGCGATGGGCGCGCTGCGCGGCAAATTTCTCGATTATCGCGGCGTGCCGGTGATGCCGACATACCACCCTTCCTACCTGCTGCGCAACCAGAGCACCGCGGAGAAGCGCAAGGTCTGGGAGGACCTGCTCAAGGTGATGGAGAAGCTGGAGCTGCCGATCAACGAGAAGCAGCGCGGGTATTTTTTGGCGAAGTAAGGGCGGCCAAAGGGAGGCATAAGACTTATAGGACTTATACGGCCTATGGGACGGAATGCTCGCTCGTCGTATAGGTCCTATAAGTCGTATAAGTCCTATCGCAACGCCCATAGACCGCCGCTAAAGGAACTGCTACAACCGCCGCATGCTGCCCGAAAATCCCACGTTCCTGGTCCGCGGTGAAGACGGCGTGGAATACGGCCCCGTCGATCTCGCGGAGCTGCGCGAGTGGGTGGCGGAGAACCGCGCGGGCATCGGCACGGAGGTGAAGCGCGCCGATCCCGGAAGCATCTGGGAGCCGTGGCAGAATTTTCCGGAGCTGGTCGCGCTGCTGGCGGAGGTCAACGTCACCGAGGGCGAGCCGGAACTCGCCGGGCTCGTGCTCGCGCCGATCTGGCGCCGCGCGCTCGCCCTGGTCCTCGATTTCATGCTGAGCTATCTCCTCATGCTGCCGATCATCACGGTGCTCGCGTTCGCCTTCCTGCCCGACTGGCTGCACCAAACCTACGCGGCGGCGAGCGTGGCGGTGGATAACAACACGCCCTACACGCCGCCGGAAATGGGCAGCGGTCAGGAGCGCTTCATCCAGATCAGTTTCAATCTGATGCTGCTCCTCTATTTCTGGAGCTACTTCGCGCGGCACGGCCGCACGCCGGCCCAAAGACTTTTGCACCTGCGCGTGGTCAGCGAATCCGGCGCGCCGCCGAGTTCGTCGCAGGCGCTGGCCCGCGCTTTCGCCATCATTTTCTCCATGCTTTTTTGTTTCCTGCCGATGTTCTACGTCTTCATGAATCCGCAGCGGCGTGCGATCCACGATCTCATCGCCGGCACCTACGTCGTCGAGGCGTAAGTCCGTTTGGGTGGTCCAGACAACTTGTTGTCTGGATGCGGAGCGCAGCAGCGCAGACGCACAGGAAGCCACCGAAGCTGAGCGCATCCTTTTCGGTGGCTTCCTGTGGCTGCGCCACCCGGAACGAGTTGTCCGGGCCACCCTGAATAGTGCGCGCTTGTGTTCATAGCCTGGAATTTGCGCTATGAATTTCCCATGCCGACCAAAAGACGTCTCCGCCTTGGCCTTTACGGCGGGACCTTCGATCCGATTCATCTCGGGCACGTGATCCTGGCGCAGGATGCCCTGGAACAGCTCAAGCTCGACGCCGTGCTTTTCATTCCCGCGCGGCAGTCCCCGTTCAAGCCGGGCAAGACGGGCGCGAACGAGAAGCAGCGGCTGGCCATGCTGCAGCTCGCGCTCAAGGGCCGCGCCAATTTCTGGCTGAGCCGCTGCGAGCTGGACCGGCCCGCGCCGTCGTACGCCATCGAGACGGCGGCGGAAATCCACGACGCCTTCCCGCGCGCGGAACTCTTCTGGCTGATCGGCGCGGACCAGTTGCCGGAGCTGCACCATTGGCGTCGCGCGGCAGAGTTGAAAAAACTCGTCACGTTCGCCCTGCTGCCGCGGGGGAACACACCGCGCCGATTGCCGGCGGGGGTTCTAAGCTTGCCGCATCCCCGCCAAGTGGATATATCTGCCACTGAAATTCGTCTCCGCGTGAAATCCCAACTGCCGATCGACCATCTTGTTCCCGCCCCGGTCGCGGCCTATATGGCGCGGCACCGGCTTTACCTCGCGTAGTCTCTGCTCATGCCCAAAAAGAAAACTTCCGCCGAGCCCGAGGGCCTGATTCTGGCGCGCCAGTGCGTCGCCGCCGCCGAGGACAAGAAAGCGACCGATCCGGTGATCATGGATCTGCGCGCCGTCTCCACCATCACGGACTTCCTCGTCATCTGCTCCGCGCAATCGGAGCCGCAGCTCAAGGCCATCGCCAACGGCGTCGAGGAGGCGCTGAAGGAATCGCTCGACCGCCGTCCCCTCGCCGTCGACGGCTTCCCGACCAGCCAGTGGATCGTTATCGACTACGGCGAGGTCATGCTCCACGTCTTCCACGAAAACAAGCGCGGCGTTTACGCGCTGGAGGATTTGTGGAGTGATGCGCCCATCGTAAAGTAGGCTCATCGATTTTGACGGAATTACGGAATTGACGAAATTTTGAAGGTTGGAAAATCCCTCCACCAATTCCGTTAATTCCGATAATTTGGTAATTCCGTCAAATTCACTGGCTTCGCGCCATGGCCAGTTTTTCCTTTTTCCAGAGGGGCGTTGACGGTACTCTCCACCCTCGCATGCGATTTTTCCTCGCCCTTGTTTCCCTCGTCGTGCTGAGCACGACGGCCGCGCTGGCGCAACAGCGCGAGGATATCGTGCTCACCGGCGGGTGCGCGCTGCGGTTCATGGAGCACGGGAAGGGCGCCGTCTCGCACGATGTCTACTGGTTCAATTTTGTCGATGCCAGCGTCATCCGGCTGCAGCAGCTCAAGCAAGAGCATCCCGGCGACATCTTGACGTGGCTTATCTACAAGCCGGCTTACGCGCGGCGCAGCGAGGAGATGGGCCTCGATTTGCTCGGGCAGTTGCAGCAGAAAGCGCACGCGGTGGGCGCGCGGCTGGTCTGGTTCAGCACGAAGGAAGACCTCATCGCCTATCTGAATCGCGGACTGGACCGCGAGAAGGTGAAGATCGCGGACTTCGATTACATCGGGCACTCCAACAAGGCGTGCTTCCTTTTCGACTACAGCAACTACATCGACACGATGTCGATCGCATGGCTGCACGTGAAGGACCTGAAGCAGATCCATGACGACATTTTCACCAGGGACGCCGCCTGCAAAAGCTGGGGCTGCCACTGCGGCGAGATGTACAGCAAGTGGTGGAAGAGCCGTTTCGACGTGCCGATGATCGGCGCGGTGGGCAAGACCGATTTCGCCCACGGCGGGTTGCCTCAATTGTCCGATTCCAACTGCAAGTGGGTGGAGTGAGCATGATGCGTCCCCTCTTTTGCGCGCTGACCGCGCTCGCCCTTTTTGCCGCGCCGCTTTTCGCCGAGGAAAACGAGGCGCCGAATCCGACCGACGCGGAAGTTTACAAGCTGCAACCCGGCCAGGCGCCACCGGTCGCGCCGCCCTTGCGCAAGGGTTCGCCGCTGGATCATTTGGCCAATGACCCGAAGTACACGCAGTTGGCGCCGGGCTATCGCGAGGGCAATACGCAGGGCAACGATTACTGGATCGCGCACCGCTTGATCGATCCCGACGGTGGCCAGGGCTGGGGCTGGGTGCGCAAGGCCGGCGATGGCTGGGACGGCGCGAAGTGGATCGCGCTGCAGGAGTCGCTCGGGCTGGCCGTCGCGCCGCACCGTCATCTGCAACACGCGGATGAGGACCTCGATTGGGAGTTCAAGTTCTGGGGCAAGTTCGCCTCGTACAAGGCCTACGACCCGCGCCTCGACGAGCAGTTGCCGGTCTTCATTCTCGAGGGCTACCAGGTGATCGGCCAAAAGTCGCCGCTCTCGATCAAGGTCGGGCCGCCCGGGCGCATCCAGCACCTGCCAAGCGGCGCGTCGTCGCGCGACAACCGGCCGATCCTGAGCGATCCGGGCGTCGATTAACCTTTTCCCTGCGCCGCGCATGTCCAGGTTTTGCCTCGCGGAAGTCGCCACGCTGATCATCGGCTGGATTTCCAACCTGCTCTTCCTGGTCTATTCGCAGGGCTTTTTCCCGAGCATGAATCTCGAGCACCTGGATGATGCGATGTTCCGGCGCTTCGTGTGGGTGCTGGCGTTTCCCTATCTGCTGACGTTTCTGTTTTGCTGGTTCTCGCATCGCTTCGTGAAGGCGTTCCTGATGCTGTCGCTGTTGCTGACCATCGGATCGACCGTTGTTTACTACGCTTTTTTCGTGACGCGGCGTCCGCCGGACGGCGGCTTGATTTTCCTCGCTGTGCCGCTCACGCAAACGATGATCGCGCTCGCGTTTTCGCTCGTGGTTTTCCTTCTCAGCCTGGTTTACCGACCGAAGGTAAAGCCGGCGTTGGCGGGGTAGCCCGTGACCTCCGGGCACGGGGCGCGTTTGCTCACGCAACCTCAATCGATGCTCGCGAAAGTCAACGAGCCCGTCGCCCGGAGGTCGACGGCTACCCCTAACTACCCCGCGGCGCGCTCGAGGCGCTCGTTGATGGCGAGGCCGAGGCCGTGCTCGGGAAATCTGGCGGCGTAGAGCTCGCTCACCTGGGGATTATCGTCGAGCGCGCGCATGGCGCGGAAAAAATTCGCGGCGGCCTCGCGCAGGTCGCCGCCGGGCGAGACGTTCTCGATCACGCCGGCGAATGTTCCCGTCCCGGCACCGAATGCGAGCCAGCCGACGTCCGCCTGCGACGGGATTTTCGCTGCGTCCGCGACGAGCACGAGCGGTTTCCGCGGCGCGTAGTGGCTCTTGAGCTGGCCGGGCGCGAGCGGGCGTTCCTCCACCGGCGCGCCGTGCCGCACGGGACCGGTGATCTCCTCGATTTCCTCGATCGGAATTCCGCCCGCGCGCAAGAGCACCGGCGCGCGCTCGGAAACGAAGAGCACGCTCGACTCGAGCCCGACCGCACAGGCGCCCCCGTCGAGAATGAGCGGGATGGTTTGGCCGAGCTCGGCGTGGACCGCGCCTGCGTCGGTGGGGCTGATGCGGCCGAAGCGGTTCGCGCTGGGCGCGGCGAGAGGGCCGCCGCCGAACGCGCGCAGGAGCGCCTGCGCCACCGGATGCGACGGAACGCGGATCGCCACGTTGGGCAGGCCGCTGGTGGCGAGGTCGGGCACGATTTCCTTTTTGCGCAGCACGAGCGTGAGCGGGCCGGGCCAGAACCGCTGCGCCAGCTCGCGTGCAACGGTGGGAATTTGCTCGGCGACATCAAAGGCAGCAGACATGTCGGCGAAGTGGAGGATGAGCGGATCGAACAGCGGGCGGTGCTTGGTCTCGAAGATGCGCGCGAGGGCGATGGGGTTGAGCCCGTCGCCGGCGAGGCCGTAGACCGTCTCGGTCGGCATGCCGACGACTTCGCCCGCGCGGAGCAGCTCGACGGCGCGCGCGATCGCCTCCGCCGTGGGCGCGGCGATGTTATTGGCTTGCGCGCCAGCGGTCGGCTCGGGTTTCATAAACAACGGACGGACATGGAACAATTTGAATCCTTCAAGGCCTCGCAACTCTATTGCCGCAAGTGCGCGAAGTCGATGCCGGTGCGGGAACGCCTGTTGCTGGTGTTGCCCGACAAGGATCTCTATGAGTATTTGTGCACCGGCTGCGGCGGATCGCTGGGCGAGCGCTCGGTTTCACTCGCGGACAAGCGGCTGGGCGCGCTGCGGGGCGCGCGACGGCGGTAAGAATCATCACGGGAAAAGCGACTAAGGGACTATGCGAATTATTTTCATCGGCACCGGCGAAATCGGCCTGCCCGCGCTGCATGCGCTGGCGAAATCGCCCGATCACCAGGTGCTCGCGGTCGTGACGCAGCCGGACAAGCCGGTAGGCCGGCAGCTCAAGCTCGCGGCCAGTCCGGTGAAGGAGGCGGCATTCAAGCTGCACCTGAAGATTTATCAGCCGGAGAAAATCGGCGGCGCGACTTCCGTGGCGCAGCTCAAGTATCTCAAGCCGGACCTGATCGTCGTCGCGGCGTACGGGCAGATTCTCACGAAGGAGATCCTGAATTTGCCGAAGTACGGCTGCCTGAACATTCACACGTCGCTGCTGCCGAAGTATCGCGGCGCGTCGCCGATTCACGCAGCCATCGCGGCGGGCGAGCGGCAGTCGGGCGTGACCATCATGTGGATGGACGAGGGCCTCGACACCGGCGACATCCTTTCGCAGGAAGTCCTGACCATCCGCCGCCACGAGACCTCGCAGACGCTGCACGACCGGCTGGCGAAGGTCGGCGCCGACGCGCTGCTGAAGGCGCTGCCGCTGATCGAGACCGGCAACGCCCCGCGCACCAAGCAGGACAAGGCGAAGGCGACGCTGACGAAGAAACTCAAGAAGGAAGACGGCCACATCAACTGGGACCGCCCACAAAGGGAGATCGA
>Ga0116229_10012141_pt1 | contig 12496 bp, 9 predicted proteins | sample S1TSphgellanicum_3_FD_87313 | JGI IMG/M metagenome (GOLD analysis project Ga0116229, IMG submission 87313) | Host-associated microbial communities from peat moss isolated from Minnesota, USA - S1T2_Fc - Sphagnum magellanicum MG | ecosystem: Host-associated > Plants > Peat moss > Unclassified...
AATGAAAAGAAAAAAACAAAAAAAAGAAAAAAGGGGGGGACAACACCAAAAAAAAAAAAAAAAAAGGAAAGAGGTAAAACAACAAAGACGTTCACAAGAACCGCGCTTGATGAGCTTCAAAGCAGGCAAAATACAAAGTTGTTGGCCAAGCTCAGTTGCTGCAATACTGCGTACCTGTACACATCCTGAGGGGACCACAAGCTGAAGTTGTTGCTAGAGAGGTCAAGAACAGTCAAGGTTGGAGTGTTCAAGTCTGGGATCTGGCCTTGCAAGCTGTTGGATGACAAGTTGAGGAATGTGAGGTTTGCAAAGCTACCAAAAGTGGGAGGGATGGTGCCAGTGAGATGATTCTCCGCCAATGATACATGATACATATGAGAGCTGCCGTAAGTTCCCCAGTGACTTTGGCAACAACCCATTGAGTTCATATGATTTCAATTTAGTGACTCCACGGTGGGAAACCACAAAAATGACTACACCCAAATCACTATTTTAGCCCTCAAAGGCTCAAACCGACTACCAAAAAATAGTGATAGTGACCGTTTTAGTGACTTGCGATGGGGATGCTCTTAATAACTGTATTACTTAATTATGTCACTTTGGCGAAATTAATTTTGGCAAAGTTGGCATCTAAAAATAGAATGCCAAGTTTTATGAGGCATGTTGTAAAGGGAGGCTAAAACTTTAATGGTGGTGAATGGAGAAAGAGGAATGCATTCACAATGGAAGAGTAGTCCATTAAGGTTGTTTTTAGTTTGCACCATATTTTTATTTGTTTGTAGCAAATGTGTTGGAGTACATGGTTTTAGATCTTGCATATGGAATAGAAGGATTGATTCTTTCATATGGTAGGCAAATTTGAAATCAGATGTTTGCAGATGCCATGACATTGTTTCTGAAAGGCTCTCCAAATAGTTAAAAAAAGACATTTCAAATTATTGACATAAGGAGGAAAACTCAATTGGCATAAGTCTTGTCCCATATGGGCATTTAAGAAACCAAAGGATTGGTTGTGGGGAGAAGACAAAGGCGTAGTTTGGTTGGCAACATGCAACATAAGCAAATACTTAGGTTTTCCCATCAAGTACAACATGTTTCAAAAGGAAAAAGGCAATGAGATTTTTCAATTAGTTCAAGGAAAACTAATAGTATGGATATTTAAAAATTTATCACTTGTAACAAGAATTTTAGTGGCAAATCAAGTGATCCTTGTGTTTGTATGGTATGTAACTTCATGTGTAGACTTGTCACTTTTTGTTGTGAAAAAGATGAAAACTTTGATTATGAACTTTTGTTTGGTTAGGCCAAGCAATTGGGAAAGCAAAGGCAAAGGTTGCATGGGACACAACAACATTGCCTTTATCCAAGAGGGGGATTAAGATTCTTGATCTAGAAGTTCAATCAACAACTCTTTTAACAAAGATGCTAATAAGGGGCTTAACCTTGGGTACAAAACCTTGGGAGGTCCTCTTATGTTATCGAGTAAATAATTTGAGCCACTTTTACAAGGGGTGTTGGCATGCGGCTTCAGTGGGATGGCTCATGATAGCTAGGAAGGTAATAGTTCATGGCTTTTATTATGGCAAGGAATTTGGTCTATGTGGTGTAAAATTTGGGTATGGTTGAAACATGAAGATCGAAGAAATAGGAAGGCGATGTTGCACTAGCCTTTGTATGGGAACTCGAAGATTTGTAACCAACAAAGGTTGCCATGGGGTATAAAACCTAACTTTAGATTTTGTCTATGGGATACAAAAGGGATCCAACGTCTTGAAGATCTTCGGAATGAAGAAGGGAATGACTGGCAAACTAATAATCATCTTAGGAGGATCACACATTCAAGGAATATAACAAATAAGATATTTGCACTCATTAGTAGTGTGCTTTGGAACTTATCAAAACTTTAACCTCTTTCCAAGCCCACTAAATGACAATGGAAGGTCTTAGTTTTATCACAATTTGATCTTCAAACTTAAGAGTTTTACCATGTACACAATGCAAGTAATGGGAGAATGCTTGCTATTATGTATAGACATGTTAACAATACAAAACTTTGTAGGAATGTCATTCAAGTTTCGATAAAGATTCATAATTAGAGGATTAAGGAAGTTCAAATGGTGTTAAAAAATAGGGGAAAAAATACATGTGGAATTCAATCCAAAGAGACACACATAGGAGGAACAATCCTTGTGGGCAATTCGATCTGGGGTCACACAAGAGTTGCAATGGGACCCTATGGAATGGATTTGGTAGAGGCAAGGGAAAATGATCTCATAATAGTTTTTCAATCACAACAAGAATGGATTTTGAGTTGCAATTAAGAAGCAATTAAAACCCATAAAGATGGACTGTGTATTGTAGGAGAGGGGTTTTATTCAAAAGGTGAGAAACAAGATCTTCTAGTGGGTGTGGCATCCATGGCTTCCTAGGAAGATTTCAGTCATAAGGTGGTTCACTATGGTAGAAGCGCTTCCAATAGGGGCAAGGTGCATTAAGATAGGACAAGAGGGAATGTCCAATCTATGCACAAATGGTTCACTAGAAAGCGTAGAACATGGATTAATGCATTGTGTAGCATTTCAAGAGGCATGGAGCAATTTCAAAAATCTTAGGGTCAAGAGTTTATTGCCACTAGGATGTAATTCTTGGGAAGAAATTTTGTCGAATGAGATTCACCAACCCCATAATGAATTAAGATGGAATGGGCTATTGGAAAGCAATGTTTCATTTCAAAATGGACCTCATGAGATATTCTAAGATTTTTTTTGTTGTGTTTTATTTGATGTAAAAAATGTGAGTAGGATTTTAGAGAAGGTCATTTTCACTTAGGAATTTTGATCTTGGCAAACCATAGTGTAAGCAGGGATGGCTGCATGGAAATAACTACATAGGTTCAAAAGATTAGTTAAAAAACAAGAAGTGCTAGTAGAAAAATTCAAAGAAGTTTGAACTAAAGGAGGTTTGTTTTCTAAGGACTCTAGTTCACTTCAATGGCAAATAGTTCGTAATAGGTATTTCCTTCCTAAGCATATAATTGACTATAGATATGAATTACTAATTTGCCCTCGGGTTCAAATGCATAATGTTCAAGACATTAGCATCAATGTCAATAATCTAAGGGAAGAGGGTAGGTTCCAAAGAAGTCCCACTCCCCCAAAGTTTCCAACTTTCCCAATTTGAGCAAGGGAGTGAAGGATAACTAGTTGATTAAGTTATGAGGGCAATCATGGAAGAGTTCTAGGAAGGAAGAGGTAGCCTTGAAGTAGAAGAAGATATTAACATTCTTTCAAATTTTTTAAAAAACAAGTGGAGAATCTCTTAACTCCATTGAACTCCCAAAAGATCTTCAATCTCCAAGGACACTAATAGAATTCCAAGACTTCTGGTTGGATCCGCATATGCAAATGGACACCAAAGGTCTGTCAGACCCTTGCCTCGAGGAAACACATGCACCTCTACTCAAAGGTTTCCTCCCAATCAGACACCTAGTCCAGATTTGGAGCCTTCACTCAAAGAGTTAACACATGTGGAGAGCTTGGTGGAGAGTGTGTTTAAGTTCTTATTCTCCTTTGAGTAATCGACATGAGCATAATAGGACTGAATGTTGTGTCTGGGCAGCATCTATCTTCCTTAAGAATCAAACCAAAGGGAAGACAAAGGAAAACAAAAGCACTCCCAAATTTTTCTGGGAGTGATATTAAGTTATTGTGTAGACTTGGGGTTTGGGCTAGTGTGGGACGGGTATTTGATTTTTTTGTAATAACCGTTGGTTCTGGGTATTTATAAAAAATCAAAATCAAATAATCACCACTGGTTCTGGGTATTTGAAAAAAAAAAAACCCCCGAATCAAAGAACTGCCGGGTCCAGGTAGGTATATGAAAAAGAAATCAGAATCAAAGATTTCTGACAAATGCCCAGAACCGGCAAATTCTGATTATCCCGGGTATATTCCGGGCATTTAAAAAAGCCTCAAAGAACTGCCGGGTTTCATGACAGAACCTGAGAATACCTGGCAGTTTTCTAGGCTCACTTTTGGAATGTTTCCAAAGAATTGAAAACCATGGTTAGGCTAGATATAATAACCGGGTGGTTTGGATTTTTTTATAATAACTGCATATATTTAGAACAAACCCGGGTATTTGATCTTTAGGATGACTCGGGGCGTCAACTATGATACCCGGGGGTGTTGGTGGGCAGTTTCTAATATCCGCCCCAGCGGTGGTCTGAACGTCTGAACAAGTGGATTTGGTAAAGGTAGGTATTCATTTTAGGGTTTGGATATTGTCGCTGGTTTTGCTGTGCAGCCACGCTTATACGCCGTGCAAGCTCCTCCTCGACACAACTGCCGATGATGCCGCGCCCTTCGCAGTGAAGGCAACGGCCGTCCGTGTCGCGGGCCTGCAGCGGGTGGACTTGGGGTGCGTGAGTGATTTCTCTCTGGCGGCGGCGGCAGTAGCAGCAGCGACGGGCAGGAGTAGGAGAAGGCGAAGACGGAGCAATAACTTAGGAGGGTTGAGGACGCGGGGGAGGGATGCAGGTGCCGGTATCCGCTGCGGACATGGGATCGTCACCGGAGGAGAATACTCCTGACACGGGCTCCAAGAAGCGTGCAGCCTCGCGTCAAATTTCGCGAGACGATGATCCGGATGTCGAAGAAGATGTGGTACCCCTGCAGACTGGCACGTTTCTGAAAGCTAGCGATGCGGTTCTTGCCAACAGGCGGATTGTGAAAGTCCGGCGTACTGCTACTGTAGGAGGAGGTGGAGCAGTGGGTGCTGCTCCCAACCCTTTTGCGTCTGTCCGTCTTGTGCCGCCCGTTGCTCCTGCTGCTCCTGCAGTCACGGAGGAGAAAGTCGCTTCGCCTGAGGCTGAGTCTGTTGTTCCTGCGCCTGCTCCAACATCCGCAGTTTCGGAAACCGTTGTCTCGGAAACCGTGGTTGCTGCGGAGGAGAAGGGAGATGAGATTGAAATACCTTTAAAAGACGCGAATCAATCGACAGCGGACGCCTATGTGGAAGTGAAGGAGGATGTAGTACCTGCTACCGATGTGCCACCAGGTGAGGAGAAGAAGTTAGGATTAGGCGTTGGGGTTGGAGAGGAGTTCAAAGCTGTTGCGGCCAAGACAGGGGGAGTAGAGAATGGTGAAGCAAGCGGTGGAAGCGTCGTTGCTAGTGCCAAACCGATCAGTTCGAGTTCCGAAACGTTCCAGCAGCTTTCATCTGCCAAGAATGCTTTTTCTGGTGCGTTTGGGACTGGATTCTCGACTTCAACGTTTTCATTCGGGAGCAGCACTCAGGCATCCACAGGTTTTGCCTCCTTCGGTTCCACCTCTTGGACAGGTTCTGGATTTGCAACTGGACTCTTTGGTTCAACAAGTTCGACGACGGGAGGAGGAGGAGCTACTACCGCTTTCCCATCTCTGACCAGCGTCTTTGGGAACAACACAAACGGCAGCAGCACTACTTCGTTCCAACTTTTCGGATCTCAAGGTAGTGCAGCAGCAGCCGCAGCAACCCCGACTCCCGCTTTTGGAAACCCTAATAATACGGGAGGGTTAGGCCTCCAAGAAGTTCCCTCGGAAACGGGGGAGGAGAAAGAGAAACCAGTTTTTGCAGCCGATGCCTCTCTCTTTGAGTTTATAGGCGGTGAATGGAAGGAGCGTGGGAGGGGAGAGATTCGGCTTAATTTGCCTGAGGACAGAGACAGGAAGCCACGACTTGTCATGAGATCCAAAGGAAATTTGCGGCTACTCTTGAATGCTAACCTGTTTCCAGATATGAAGCCCACAAAGATGGACAATCGAGGAGTCACGTTTGTGTGTGCAAACAGTGCAGGGGATGCAAAGGCTGGTCTCACCACATATGCATTGAGAATGAAGGACAGTGCTATGGCTGGTGATTTTCTTGCTTCCATCCAGATCCACAAAGGTCAGGTTAACACTGAACCCAGAACCCCTGGAAGTTCTCCCAAGGCTGTGGACAGATCAGGAGGAGGAGGAGGAGGTTCTGAACAACTGGGTGAAGAGATAGAAACAGGAGTCAAGGGCAATACTGCAGAGGTTTGAAGCTACAAAGCTCAACCAGGTCAGTTTGGCCAAGGGGTCTTCAGGTTTCTGCATGATCCTGTTGGATTAAGGGGTCTCATAAAACCCCTGTTGGTTGCTCATATAATGATACCAGCTGTAAAAGTGGCAATTCTCTCATAGGTTTTCAGATGCACAGTTTGCTGCAGGTATTTTGACCCCACTAAAGGTCAATGGCTCCTTTTTTCCTGTGATGGAGTTTCCAGGGCTTTTATGTGTACACATATTCTTCTCAAAGGTTTCCAGTGAAGGCTCAAGTCACTCAAGTCTTCAATCTCTGATCATTAGGTCTTTGCTGCTGGAAGTGGAAATGAGCTGCTTTTTGAGATTCTTTCACTCACTCCCTCAGACAGGTGGAAGGTCCTGTCTTTTCCAGCAGTGAGAGTGGCCAAGGCTTTGCAGTTGTTGGCTATGCTTGCCTTCAGACATTAATGTTATGCCCTTGTTTGCATATTCCATCAACTTATGAGGAACAAGTTGTTGGTTGAGGCTATGATAGGCCAAGCATTTCTGCAGATTACAGGCATAGAAGTAGTCTTGTGAGCTGTGCAAATAGGATGGGATGTCAGAACATCATTTCAACCCTGGAAGATGTCGACTCACCTAAAGTTTTGGAGAGTGCCTCTAGCAAGCAGGATAGCATGGCAAAGTAAGCATAGTGTAGAGAGTGCAGCAAGTGAATTTATGTGTTGTTGAGCCATTATCTTGGTTCCAAGCATCTAAACTAAAACCGGAAGTGTTAAGTCAGCTTTCTATTGGAAGATACATTCCTGGTCTCTCCTCATTTGCTGGTCCTTGATGGACTAAAGTTCAGGTAAGATTGAGAAGGATATTGGATCTAGAATGGCTCTATATTCACTTACTCTCTTGATTAGCATTTGTAGGGAAGTTTGAACTGGTCTTGCTTGACAATTTTACTTGAATAGTTTCAGAATTAACCAGGTATGATGATTTTGAGCTTAGTATCAAATTTGCACAATAATTTAATCTCAGAGGTTGATCAATGTATTGCATGAGCCTTGATAGACTTGTGTATTTTTTCCTGCAGACATTCCTGTGCAAGGAAAAGTGGCTGTTAAATCACACTTCAATTCTTGAGAGAAACAGGGACAGTCAACTGCCTTGAGAAGAAAAAGTAGGGTTTTGAAATGAAGCAGGGTTCCATCTTTTTCTTCAGCTTCAATTTGATATTATTTCTCCATTCCCTGTCTATTCTCCTGATTTGAATTCCTTGTTTTCTTCCATTGTCGTGTGTTATTGCCTTTGAAATAACCGCTTGTTCTTTGATTGTTTTCCAACTGGACATCTACAATGTTTTCCTGTGGATTTTTTGCTGTTTATCTCCATATGCTCATTGGATGTTCCCCACCCTCTTCCCTCTATTCTGTCTCCCATGGGTGCTTTGCTGGTGGGTGGTTGCACTCCATGTATGGTTGTTTTCCAAAATGTGATATTTCATTGTTCACTGTCCATTTGTTATTATGTCTCCCTGGTTAATTGTATCCTGCCTTGTTTTCCCTTTCTTAGTTATCGGATTATCAACTCCATTGACTGCTTCCATATGATGTTACATCTATCACAATGGTTTATAGAGTCTGTAGAGTCATCTATAACTGATGAGTTCATTTGGGTTTATTGTTGTGATGCTGATGGTGACCAAGGTTTCATAAGCCCATAAAATAGTAGCAAACATTGATCTGGATTGACAATCATAGGAGTTGTTTCTGCATGCTGTATACATTAGTTTTTTCCTGCAGGTTATTTCTCCATGTCATATATAATATGTGGTAGTAGATTTCAACAGGCAAGGGCCTTGAATTCAAAACTGTTGGAGAAACAATGTATTAAACTTTTTAAAATGAGTACCTTCAATGTGGAGTCAATGACTTGTAAATAGATGCTTTCAAGTTCTTCTCCTTGTCAGAGAAATGTGGGTGTGTACCTTTCAGCAATCACCTGCTCATCCATGTGTTTTCTCGCTGCTACTGGGTAAAGGTGGCTTGGCCTTTCAAACACAACAATATATGAAAAAGAATGATATTTCTATACCTTTACAACAACCTAGCCTATTACTACTACTACTACCCTTTGGAGCTCTGAATTGTTTTTCATCCCCTCGGTCCCTGCCAATTTTGACCTTGACACTTGTTGAATGAAAAACAATACACGAGGACCCCCAATAATGGTAACTTTGAATGTGAAGATGTGTAACAGGCCTGAGCAAGAATAACAAGCTTTGGAGCAGTTTAACAGGTAGCAAGGATGAATCCTACTATAATTAGCTTTGTGCTGATTCCTCGGCCTCCTGTTGAAGTTCCACATCAGGCACCAACTTCTTTTCCTCATCCTCTTCCGAAGATTCCAATGGTTTATCAGCAGCAGCAGGCTTGGGCTTTGCAGTTGTTTGCTGATACAGGACACCTCCACTAATGCAAATCAGGAGCCCAACTGTCCCAATTGCTGATGCATGCTTGTTCCATATGAGCAAGTTGATAAGCACTGTTAACAGCTTATTCACTACACCTAGCACAGTAAAGCCTGTTGCAGAAATTGTCCGCCGGCAAGCGAAGCCAAAGAAGGAGATTGACAGACCAAACAGACAAGACAGTGCCACAGGCAGCCAGACCCCAAGAGATGCCCAGTCTATTGAGTGCTCTATTGTCTCGCCTTTCAGCTGCAGTCCTTCCCCCATCAAAAAAAGCTCTGCCGGGAAAAGAAGAAGAGCCTCCAGATTGTTGTACAAAACAAGGCCCCATGTGCTCAACCCAATTGTCATAACAATGTGCTTGATGTAAACAAAATCTATGGACATGCTGGCAAGGTATGCAAGTGCCCAGCCGTAGGCATGAAAATTGAAATCTTTGTCAGTGCTCACATAGATGACAGAACCTCCCACAATGATAGAAAGAGCCAACCATGTTTTTGAAGAGGGCCATGGCTGCTTCAAATACACAGTCTCTCCAACTGCCACAAAAAGAGGGACAATGGATCGGAAGACAATGAAAGTGTCCACATTAGCATGGAGGAGAAGCTCACTGTTTGTGAAAAGCGAAAGGTAGAAACAAATTGCGGCTGGCAAGAAACGCCAGAGTGTTCTCAGGTTAAGATCCTCATGCTGCAGCACGCTGAATCTGCCAAGAAGGTATACTGCTCCAGCACTTGTGGCATACTGGAGGGCTGTCAGAGCTCCAGGGAAAGGGAACACTGTTATTGCCCACTTGTTGATTATGGACAGAAGAGCTGCGGAGAGACAGTAGCCAATTGCAATACCAAAGACAGATAGCTCCTTCCACCACCCTGCTACTCTCCCCTCCCATGAGTTTGAAACCTCATGTGAATGGCCTTCCATCTCCTTCTCATTGCTGCTTGATGAGTTTGTCATCTGCGTAGCCAAAATCAGTGCACCTGTCACACTCAGTTCCCTTGTTTGCAGAGAATGAACATCTTCAGTCCCACAATAGGCTACCAACCTAAGACAGTTGGTAGTGAAAACTGCAACATGTTGTACGAGCAAACTCAGACACTTGAGTGGAAATTTGGAAGACCGACTTCAATCTGGTTTTACTACTGTGGATCATCATGTATAAACCTGACATGATGCCAGCAACATATATAACTCTGGTGAGTAAAACCTAAACAATGTACTACTGCATCCAAAGAATTGCACTGTGACCTGCATCACATGTTCAACAATGTGGGAGCCTTTGAAGAGCAAATACAAGCCATGACACAGGAGTCAATACATTACAGAGGTGCTACATGTCCTCTCAAAGCGCTTTCAGATGGAATAACAAACACATTTGTGCTGTTACTGCTGCTACACGACTGCTTCTTGTTTTCGCCCTTTGAAATATCGAAACTACTTCTCCTGTGAGAGATTGATTTCTTTTTCCAGAAAAACAAAAACAAATCAATGTCCAGTTAGGAAAAAAGTTTGGCAGTCGGACCTTGTGCTGCTGAGTGAGTTGCTAACTCGTCACGCTACGACAATCAAGCGGTGCATGCTTCAGCTGAAACAAACCCTCCAACAATAACAGAGCCCGTCCACCCCGCGAGGGAGCGTGCAAGATGATGATGTTACTACTACGGGCTTGGCTTGCTCCGGCCTGTTCCTACTGTCTCTTGTCCGTCTCCGAAGCTCTTTGGGCGTAGCAATCGCCTGGCCTGCGGAAGCAGAGAATAACAGAACAAAATAGAAACAGAATAGCGCAGGACTGCAAGGGAAGAAGGAGCACACATGAAAACAAACCAACAGCAAATCGTCAAAAACATACATGACGGAGGTGATGGCTGCTGTGAACGGCAACCACTGTAGGTGAACGAGGTAGCCATGATTGAAGCAAAAATAATGGACTGCTGATTGCCACCTGACGAGAAGCCAGAGAGATTCGGTCGTGGGACCGATGCAACAACGCAGCAGCACGGACACACGTTGCAGTCCTGCACGCAACAACGCTCGTCGTCCTTCGAGCCGCTCAACGAGCTTGCCCTTTGCCCGGACAACACAAGGGGTGGACCCGTCGCACTCCCGCCAGCGACTGCGCTCGTCGCGCTTCAAGCTCATCGTGCTTCAAGCCGCTCAACGATCTTGCGCTTCGCCCGGACAAACGTAGGAGTGGACCCGTCATAACGCAGGGTATATGTAACAAGACATTTATGGTACCCTTGCCAACTAAGTGATGACATGGCAGATGACATAGCACCTACATGGCACATTGTCATGTGGAAAATGACATGATGCTAATGTTGCAAATGACATGATGTTTATGTAGCAAATGGCATGGCACTTATGTGACATGGGGGTCATGTTCCCTTGAGGGAACATGCCTTTCACATACATTTGTTTAACAAGCCTTAAAGGAACATAGGTTCCCAAATGGGAACTTACATTTCTAGGAATAGGGGTGACTCTAATTAGTGCAATAATGGGTGGAGTTGGGTGGGTGTAACTTTCATCTTGGCCTCAATATGACAACATGTTTAGTGACATCCATCATATTCTTTAGAATCCATGTCTCCCATGGATCACCTAGTGATGTAAACTCTTCATCAATTGTAGGTGTAAGTGTGTACATCTATGTCAATAACAAATAATATGTGAACCTAGTTTTTTTTTTTTGTATATTTTATGTTTTTTTTTTTTTTTTTTTTTTTTTTTTTTTGTTTTTTTTTTTTTTTTGGTTTTATTATTGAAGGTGTTAGCATTCAAGGATTCACCACAAGTTTCAAATTTGCATTAATTTGCTTAAGAGATAACTTAGCCATCACAAATGGAAATGACAAAAGGCCCTTATGAAAAAGTGAGGAAATTCTTGTTATATTTCTACAACCAATCATTAGTAAAAAAAAATCTCATTTCATAACTTGTGTCAGGCAACTAAAAATGTCGTTTGTGACTAATTTGGATCGAATGAATGCCTTACAATCATTCTTCAATTGTTATTTCTTTAAAACAAAAATTAAAATATAATAGATCAATATGTATATCTAGTTATGTGCATCCAAACATAGTTATCAAAACTTTACAACAACATTGTGAAACACGTTTATATATTGATGCACAATTTTCAATTGGGAAAAATTGGCAAGACCTTGCAAGTTTGACAAATTTCTATCAAAATAATGTTATGGAAAAGAACGCTTCCACTAATAATTGTTTGATTTAAAATGTTTGAACAAATTTAAAGAAATATTATATGAACATTATGCTAACGCATGTCACATTAATGCAAAACATTTTAAAATCTAAACATATAGTTAATGATGATAATAAAATTTTAATACTTCCATAAGGATAAGGTTTTCAAGGTGGGTGCAAACATGGTCAAGTAGACAAAAAAAACCCTCTCACTTCCTTACAATTTTGGAGTGTTTATGAAATTAATTTTAATGTTAGTCTTAATCATGGGATTTCATAGACCTAATTGCATACTTGTTTAGGAGGCTTAATGACTCGTAGTTTATGGAAAAAAAATGTAGACGAAACTAATGATTCATTTTAATTTCATTCTATTTGATGAGACACATAGTTTTTTCCACTTTTAAAAAGTTAAGTGCAAGTGGGTTCATCTAGCATGGAACACCAAAAAAAGAATTATGGAAGCTTACATATGCATAGGGTCATCATTAATCATATACCTTGATTTCCACATTTCAAATTTACTACAAATATTAATATCAAACACACAAAAATATTGAAAATTTATACAAACAAACAAACCAAAATCAAATTAAGGAAATTACTACTTGATTGTTTGTCAAATTCCAAACAAGCAAATCATTTAGCAAATTTTAAATAACTTATTACGAATGTTTACAACATATTAAAAGGAAACAAACAAATAACAATTGCTTCGACAACCCACTTTGGGGTTTTGGGGCTTGTGGTCCCAATTATTACATCCAAGTTCTTG
>Ga0116229_10012145_pt1 | contig 12493 bp, 4 predicted proteins | sample S1TSphgellanicum_3_FD_87313 | JGI IMG/M metagenome (GOLD analysis project Ga0116229, IMG submission 87313) | Host-associated microbial communities from peat moss isolated from Minnesota, USA - S1T2_Fc - Sphagnum magellanicum MG | ecosystem: Host-associated > Plants > Peat moss > Unclassified...
ACTCCAGCGTTTTTCAGAACCTAATCCCCGAAAGGGGACGGAAACAGAGAGGGATGGGAAGAAGTTGAATACGATGAAAGTATTGTTTTTCAGAACCTAATCCCCGAAAGGGGACGGAAACAACGGTGATTGATGTAGCCCCGCTAGTGATTCCGCCAGGTTTTTCAGAACCTAATCCCCGAAAGGGGACGGAAACAATAGCGAAAAACCCTCGGAGACTTCATCAAGCAAAGGCGAAATCCGTTTTTCAGAACCTAATCCCCGAAAGGGGACGGAAACCCTGTAAACTAAATCTCTATCATGTACAGAAATCATTTTTCATTGTTTTTCAGAACCTAATCCCCGAAAGGGGACGGAAACTAAGAGCGTGAATTTGTATTTATGCTCTAATTCTTTAAGTTTTTCAGAACCTAATCCCCGAAAGGGGACGGAAACGCGCCTATCTATTTCCAGGGCAATTAGCGTTAGGCGAAACCGTGGTTTTTCAGAACCTAATCCCCGAAAGGGGACGGAAACTGGGAAGATCCGATTAAATGCATTCTGACCAGTGAGGGGTTTTTCAGAACCTAATCCCCGAAAGGGGACGGAAACACTGGAGCTACAGGTGCAACTGGCGCTCAGGGTATTCAAGGTGGTTTTTCAGAACCTAATCCCCGAAAGGGGACGGAAACATCATATATCTGCCGTACTTTGCTAATATATGATTCAGCAAGTTTTTCAGAACCTAATCCCCGAAAGGGGACGGAAACCCCTTTTTCCTGAGCTTGGAAAGATAGCTATAGTTGGCGTTTTTCAGAACCTAATCCCCGAAAGGGGACGGAAACACCCAGAACAGTGAACTGCCCAGTAGGAGAGAAAGCTCGTTTTTCAGAACCTAATCCCCGAAAGGGGACGGAAACGACTTCACATTTGAAGGTATGGGCTATGATAAGTCCACCAGGTTTTTCAGAACCTAATCCCCGAAAGGGGACGGAAACGCTATCTTCATACCATCTTCTACTACAAAGTCTTTATTAGAGTTTTTCAGAACCTAATCCCCGAAAGGGGACGGAAACTAATAGCCTCCTTTAGTGGTACTAGGACATCACTCTCATACGTTTTTCAGAACCTAATCCCCGAAAGGGGACGGAAACCACCATATTGAGATTAGAGACCAGGTTAAGTATCTGTTTTTCAGAACCTAATCCCCGAAAGGGGACGGAAACTAGAACATAGTATAGCCGTTTTTCTTTGTTTTAGGCTCCCAGAGTTTTTCAGAACCTAATCCCCGAAAGGGGACGGAAACGTTGCCTTTAGCTTCTGCTATCTGCTTATCTAACTCTTCGTTTTTCAGAACCTAATCCCCGAAAGGGGACGGAAACATGCACCTAGAAGAAATATAGAAAAATATTCAGGATTACTTAAGTTTTTCAGAACCTAATCCCCGAAAGGGGACGGAAACACTGGAATTATCAGCAGCAGGAGCTACTACAGCAGCGTTTTTCAGAACCTAATCCCCGAAAGGGGACGGAAACAGTCTGAACTTCTTCATTATTTCTCCTCCACTAAGTTCTCAAGTTTTTCAGAACCTAATCCCCGAAAGGGGACGGAAACGCTATAAACCACGGTGCTGAGTGCTTTGGGTTATGGGGTTTTTCAGAACCTAATCCCCGAAAGGGGACGGAAACGGTGGTGGATGCTTGAGTGTAATTGCTGTGAGACATCATCAGTTTTTCAGAACCTAATCCCCGAAAGGGGACGGAAACAAGAGGACGAAAACCACTTCCGCCTGGAGGTGTTGGAGGGAGTTTTTCAGAACCTAATCCCCGAAAGGGGACGGAAACTAGGCAATTTGGATAATTTTGGCAATAAGTTCCTCATAATTGTTTTTCAGAACCTAATCCCCGAAAGGGGACGGAAACCTGACGCAATTGCAGCCACGCAGCAGCCACACAAGCATCTGCGTTTTTCAGAACCTAATCCCCGAAAGGGGACGGAAACGGTGAATTCTCTAGTGATAGAGAAATGATGAAGAAGCTTGGTTTTTCAGAACCTAATCCCCGAAAGGGGACGGAAACGAGGAACTTAGCTTTAGCCGCTTCATCAGCTAGTTTGCCTAGTTTTTCAGAACCTAATCCCCGAAAGGGGACGGAAACAATTAGAAGGGTTGGTAAATACTATTTCAAACCCAAAGTTTTTCAGAACCTAATCCCCGAAAGGGGACGGAAACCCCAAAACGGACAACCACGGCATCAATAGCCGCACTTTGTTTTTCAGAACCTAATCCCCGAAAGGGGACGGAAACAATAAACATCACTATTGGCGTACATTCAATTAAAAAGGAATTGTTTTTCAGAACCTAATCCCCGAAAGGGGACGGAAACGCTTTTCTATTCTGTCCATACACTTCTTGTGAAGGCGGAATTGTTTTTCAGAACCTAATCCCCGAAAGGGGACGGAAACCTTCTGCGCCAAATCTTGATTGATTGATAACTCCTGAGTTTTTCAGAACCTAATCCCCGAAAGGGGACGGAAACATCGGTGAACTATTCATGAGCAATCACCTCCTTAAATTCTGAAAAGTTTTTCAGAACCTAATCCCCGAAAGGGGACGGAAACTTCCAGGAGGATCATAAGATCCTATTGCTGCTACCGGATGGTTTTTCAGAACCTAATCCCCGAAAGGGGACGGAAACCAAGCGATCGCAATTCAATAAAAATCCGCGCCGTTTCTCGTTTTTCAGAACCTAATCCCCGAAAGGGGACGGAAACGTCAGACCAGTCTTGGGGGCTAGTTCATTCTAGTGTGTTTTTCAGAACCTAATCCCCGAAAGGGGACGGAAACAATGCAAGCTTTTTCAAGGTTCAACATTCTCATGTATTGGAGTTTTTCAGAACCTAATCCCCGAAAGGGGACGGAAACTAGTAAAAAGTTAAGTATTTAAAAATTAAAAGTTTATATATTGTTTTTCAGAACCTAATCCCCGAAAGGGGACGGAAACATCGTGTACTTTTAGTACAGCTTCTAACTGAGGTAGAGCTTCACGTTTTTCAGAACCTAATCCCCGAAAGGGGACGGAAACGCCGTGAAATGAATATATTGAAAGGACAAATAAGAGAGTTTTTCAGAACCTAATCCCCGAAAGGGGACGGAAACCCTTGGGAGCATATCCGCCCCCAATATATTCACCATGTTTTTCAGAACCTAATCCCCGAAAGGGGACGGAAACGTGTCATCAAGAGCGGAACGTAAACTCATCGATTGAGCAAATAACAGTGTTTTTCAGAACCTAATCCCCGAAAGGGGACGGAAACCTTCTACCATATGGAAGACGGAAGTATTAACTACCTGCAGAGTTTTTCAGAACCTAATCCCCGAAAGGGGACGGAAACTTTGGCGGATAAGCTGGGTTGTGGCAAAGAAACAAATAGGAGAGGTTTTTCAGAACCTAATCCCCGAAAGGGGACGGAAACGTAGATATCTTGCTGGTTCACAAAGAGAAAAAGCCAAGTTTTTCAGAACCTAATCCCCGAAAGGGGACGGAAACTATAGTCAACAAATTCGCATCAAAGCTAGAAGGGAGGGTGTTTTTCAGAACCTAATCCCCGAAAGGGGACGGAAACAAGGCTAACTCTACATCTCCATTAGCTTCCTCAGTCATAGCCGTTTTTCAGAACCTAATCCCCGAAAGGGGACGGAAACAGCTCCTCCAAAGCTTCTACCTCCCCATCTAGGGTGGCTACATAGTAGTTTTTCAGAACCTAATCCCCGAAAGGGGACGGAAACTAGTTTGGTTAGGGTTAGCTAACTGATGGGAAGGGGTGATAGTTTTTCAGAACCTAATCCCCGAAAGGGGACGGAAACATTTTTGGTTATCTAATATAAGAGTTACATTAGGTGAAGGTTTTTCAGAACCTAATCCCCGAAAGGGGACGGAAACTCTTCAGCCAGAGTTATCCCTTCGTTGATTATCTGGATAGCAACGTTTTTCAGAACCTAATCCCCGAAAGGGGACGGAAACGAACTTCAACAGTATCTGGATGAGTTGCAATTACAAATAGATGAGCGTTTTTCAGAACCTAATCCCCGAAAGGGGACGGAAACTAGGGATACATATTTTCCCGCAGGGAGTAGAACCAGAGTTTTTCAGAACCTAATCCCCGAAAGGGGACGGAAACGCTAGCCTTTTCAGCTAGCTCTGCTCCAGTCACCACGTTTTTCAGAACCTAATCCCCGAAAGGGGACGGAAACGTGAGCCAGCATACTTTAAGCAGGTTAACGACAAACTAGGTTTTTCAGAACCTAATCCCCGAAAGGGGACGGAAACCCGGTGGGAAGGGATTTGGTCAAGCTGCGTCAGAAGGAGGGTCTCGCGTTTTTCAGAACCTAATCCCCGAAAGGGGACGGAAACCGAACGTTACATCAAAGATATGAAGGAGGGTAAGCAGACTATCGTTTTTCAGAACCTAATCCCCGAAAGGGGACGGAAACTTATAGTAATGCTGTTAGGAAAGGATCATTTCCACTTTCATTGTTTTTCAGAACCTAATCCCCGAAAGGGGACGGAAACCAGTTAGTACACCAGCCTGTAAGTAGGTGTTATCGGTTTGTGTTTTTCAGAACCTAATCCCCGAAAGGGGACGGAAACGCGCGATCGCTCTGCTGCATCAGTAGAACACACTCAAGTTTTTCAGAACCTAATCCCCGAAAGGGGACGGAAACTTGATCATTTGTGTCTTTGATGCTCAGATATAAATTGGGTTTTTCAGAACCTAATCCCCGAAAGGGGACGGAAACTCCTCAGAATTGGAATCGGTGTGGCTGTTTCCTACAATCCAGGTTTTTCAGAACCTAATCCCCGAAAGGGGACGGAAACGGTTACGGTTTCTACGTTTCCAGCGTTTTGATAGCATTAATCGTTTTTCAGAACCTAATCCCCGAAAGGGGACGGAAACGGAATAGTACAGTTTACTAATGTTGAAGTAGAATATGAGTTTTTCAGAACCTAATCCCCGAAAGGGGACGGAAACTGTTACTCGCGAGTCCGTTTGTGGCAACGCAATTAAGTTTTTCAGAACCTAATCCCCGAAAGGGGACGGAAACGGTGCAGGTGGGTTTAGCGCGACAGAAGAGGAGGTATCAGGGTTTTTCAGAACCTAATCCCCGAAAGGGGACGGAAACTATCCTTACTCCGCACTAGAGAAAAATGAAGTAGCACATCGTTTTTCAGAACCTAATCCCCGAAAGGGGACGGAAACAAATTCCACTCATCTTCACTAATATTTAAATTAGTTAAGTTTTTCAGAACCTAATCCCCGAAAGGGGACGGAAACACATGTAGTATGTATTTGTTGCTGCGCTATACCCAGTAGTTTTTCAGAACCTAATCCCCGAAAGGGGACGGAAACTTTCGCAGTATTACAAAATGTATCCAGGGGAGAGATTGGAATCGTTTTTCAGAACCTAATCCCCGAAAGGGGACGGAAACAAGGGAGCATAAACATCTTTTCCAGATATATTTCTTCCCTCGTGTTTTTCAGAACCTAATCCCCGAAAGGGGACGGAAACTATATACAGCAAAGAAGTCAGCCGCCTACGTTAATGTCGTTTTTCAGAACCTAATCCCCGAAAGGGGACGGAAACACTCTAGCTCCTTAACCGCTATATTTAAAGCCTCAAAATCTTGTTTTTCAGAACCTAATCCCCGAAAGGGGACGGAAACTCAGACTGATTAATAGTAGTGCTTGTATATTGTACTAATGTTTTTCAGAACCTAATCCCCGAAAGGGGACGGAAACAAGTGGATTGTGGATCGGGATAATTGGCTTTCTTCCCTCATGTTTTTCAGAACCTAATCCCCGAAAGGGGACGGAAACTCAAAGATTTTTGCCAGTTTTAAGCTTAGATTGTGAGGTTTTTCAGAACCTAATCCCCGAAAGGGGACGGAAACGCATTAAAAAGTGTAGTATAAATAGAATCTATTACGTTTTTCAGAACCTAATCCCCGAAAGGGGACGGAAACCAGGGGCTTCTGAATCATCCAGGTCAGGGGCTTCTGAATCATCCAGTTTTTCAGAACCTAATCCCCGAAAGGGGACGGAAACGCATTTCATTGGAGCTACCAACCATTGAGCGTAATGGGCATTGTTTTTCAGAACCTAATCCCCGAAAGGGGACGGAAACTATTTCAATGAACTGGTGTTTGCTAACAGCAACAACACCATGTTTTTCAGAACCTAATCCCCGAAAGGGGACGGAAACACTCTACATAAGTTTACATAGAGAGGGTCTGCATGAACTGACTTCATTGTTTTTCAGAACCTAATCCCCGAAAGGGGACGGAAACAGCAAGCGGGCATTGTAGATACTCGCTATCTGCTAAGTTTTTCAGAACCTAATCCCCGAAAGGGGACGGAAACTGTACTCCTTTTGCATACTCCCTACCCTTCATTACCAGGGGTTTTTCAGAACCTAATCCCCGAAAGGGGACGGAAACTTGGGAAGCCATCAAGGAGATGAAATAATGACTACTGAAGTTTTTCAGAACCTAATCCCCGAAAGGGGACGGAAACGTGATACCAACATTGATACAACACAAGAATTGTTTGTAGTTTTTCAGAACCTAATCCCCGAAAGGGGACGGAAACGTAGTAGCTAAACGCGATTTAACGCTGTATTCAACGGTGTTTTTCAGAACCTAATCCCCGAAAGGGGACGGAAACTTTTTAACAATGGCGCGATATCAATAACATTTGACGGTGCGTTTTTCAGAACCTAATCCCCGAAAGGGGACGGAAACTTCTCTATATCTCGACTATTTGGTTTTGAAACATCCGCGTAGTTTTTCAGAACCTAATCCCCGAAAGGGGACGGAAACTTGGTATCTACGGCTTCACCTCCATAGACATTAGCCAAGGTTTTTCAGAACCTAATCCCCGAAAGGGGACGGAAACTCTCCTTCATTACCTGCTGACCATATTGAAGGCGCAGTCGTTTTTCAGAACCTAATCCCCGAAAGGGGACGGAAACTTGATTTTTATCAAACAGCAGGAAGTGGAACTAATGAGTTTTTCAGAACCTAATCCCCGAAAGGGGACGGAAACACATTAGGTTCATATACAGGAGTAGTAGTAACTGTATGTTTTTCAGAACCTAATCCCCGAAAGGGGACGGAAACCATTCTTGTTGCTCTCAACACTAAATATCGCATCAGAGGTGTTTTTCAGAACCTAATCCCCGAAAGGGGACGGAAACGGCTTTTGAGAGTAGATACTTAACTCCCCTATCCTCCATGACGTTTTTCAGAACCTAATCCCCGAAAGGGGACGGAAACAATTTGGGATATGAACGATCTGTGAATCGATGAATCTTGGTTTTTCAGAACCTAATCCCCGAAAGGGGACGGAAACCTGCCATATCAGAGTCGGGTAATTCTTGCTGAAGGGAAGTGCGAGTTTTTCAGAACCTAATCCCCGAAAGGGGACGGAAACAATGAGCCTCATCAACTATTTTTCTACCTGTTTTGAAACGTTTTTCAGAACCTAATCCCCGAAAGGGGACGGAAACCGGCGCATTGCGGTGGGAGATGGTGCAAGCTTCAGGTTTTTCAGAACCTAATCCCCGAAAGGGGACGGAAACGTGAGGCGTTGGAGCCTCACCCTGCCCGTCTGAGAGAGTTTTTCAGAACCTAATCCCCGAAAGGGGACGGAAACTCTAAAATCTCACGTTCAGTCAAGTCAGCTGGATATGGGTTTTTCAGAACCTAATCCCCGAAAGGGGACGGAAACACGCGTTGGGGAGACCTAATACCCTGGGACATCCTGGGGGTTTTTCAGAACCTAATCCCCGAAAGGGGACGGAAACGCATTGACTTCATACAAAACAATCCGCGTAACGTGATTGCGTAGTTTTTCAGAACCTAATCCCCGAAAGGGGACGGAAACGTGTAATTGCCTCGACCAATTCAGGTCTTAGCTTTTCTATGAATTCTTGTTTTTCAGAACCTAATCCCCGAAAGGGGACGGAAACCTAAGGCTAAAGCGGTTGCTGAAGCTAAAGCAAAGGCAGAGTTTTTCAGAACCTAATCCCCGAAAGGGGACGGAAACTGAGATAGAGTGACTTTACTCTCGCTTTCAGCAGCGAGAGTTTTTCAGAACCTAATCCCCGAAAGGGGACGGAAACCAGTGGAGATATTGGAGATTTGTACATTCAGCACTTTGGGGTTTTTCAGAACCTAATCCCCGAAAGGGGACGGAAACCCTCATAATACTCAGGGAGCAACTCCCTGAGTATTATGCTCAGTGTTTTTCAGAACCTAATCCCCGAAAGGGGACGGAAACAACATCCAAGTTGGCTCTAACATGAGTCAACTGGTTTCCATGTTTTTCAGAACCTAATCCCCGAAAGGGGACGGAAACACTGTAGTAGCTAGGGCTTTAGAGGTAGCAGTTGCCTTGTTTTTCAGAACCTAATCCCCGAAAGGGGACGGAAACCAAGGTTGCTGCTCTTGTAGTTATAATCCCAAGCTAATCAAGTTTTTCAGAACCTAATCCCCGAAAGGGGACGGAAACAATAAATCCTCCAGGATGGAGGAAGAGAAAGAAGAAGTGGAAGTTTTTCAGAACCTAATCCCCGAAAGGGGACGGAAACGCGTCAAACGTTTCTTCTTTGGCTAGCTGTTTCACCAGGTTTTTCAGAACCTAATCCCCGAAAGGGGACGGAAACAAAGCAGCGGCAGCTATGACAGGCGCGGGGGCTACAGCTCGTTTTTCAGAACCTAATCCCCGAAAGGGGACGGAAACCCCTACTAGGCATAGGGAAAGAAGAATAAGTAAACCAGGTTTTTCAGAACCTAATCCCCGAAAGGGGACGGAAACTCTGCGGGCAATGTTTTTGTCGCCTTTGAGCCTGAGTTTTTCAGAACCTAATCCCCGAAAGGGGACGGAAACGCCAAGTGGGTGCTCAGTTGTTTAAACGGGGAGAAATCCCCGTGTTTTTCAGAACCTAATCCCCGAAAGGGGACGGAAACGCCATAGGTGTCCTCTATGGCTTGAATATCAGCAGGTTGGTTTTTCAGAACCTAATCCCCGAAAGGGGACGGAAACGTCGCCAATTGTGCCCCGATCCTACAACCGTTTCGTACGTTTTTCAGAACCTAATCCCCGAAAGGGGACGGAAACGGTGAGAGGCTAGAGAGTCTAACAAAACCCCGTCTAGGTCGAGTTTTTCAGAACCTAATCCCCGAAAGGGGACGGAAACTCAACAGCACTGAACAGGTCGTCAGAGATTCGGTTAGACCAGCGTTTTTCAGAACCTAATCCCCGAAAGGGGACGGAAACGCATGACCCTGCTATACACGCATAAGTTTTTCCACTTTGTTTTTCAGAACCTAATCCCCGAAAGGGGACGGAAACCCTGCTGCTGGGCAGCCAGGTCACGCTTCCTCTGCCTCGTTTTTCAGAACCTAATCCCCGAAAGGGGACGGAAACTCTCTATACATAGAGTTCCACTCCTATTAATCCATTAGGAGTATTGGTGGTTTTTCAGAACCTAATCCCCGAAAGGGGACGGAAACGTGGAGCGATTTTGTCAGGTGGAGCGATTTGAATGATGTTAATAAGTTTTTCAGAACCTAATCCCCGAAAGGGGACGGAAACTTTCTTTCGCTTCAGGTTCTGTTGTTTCCAGCATCGCAGTTTTTCAGAACCTAATCCCCGAAAGGGGACGGAAACATTATTTGCTTTCTCACTATCTAATATGTCATCTAATACTGCGTTTTTCAGAACCTAATCCCCGAAAGGGGACGGAAACACTGTTAGTATGCCCTATTAAGAGCATACCTACCTTCCCAGGTTTTTCAGAACCTAATCCCCGAAAGGGGACGGAAACAAGTATAGAATTGCTTCATCGGAGCAGGTAAGATATATAGTTTTTCAGAACCTAATCCCCGAAAGGGGACGGAAACGATTTTTGCTGTGTCTATGCCGTCACGGGTACTAGACATGTTTTTCAGAACCTAATCCCCGAAAGGGGACGGAAACCATCTACTGACTTCTGGAACTCCACTCTAGTACTCTCCAGGGGTTTTTCAGAACCTAATCCCCGAAAGGGGACGGAAACGTCTTTCTGGGTGAAAGACCCACCTTCTGCAATGAGAACTAGTTTTTCAGAACCTAATCCCCGAAAGGGGACGGAAACCCTGGAACTCTATTTGGACTTGTACATACTCGACTCCGTTTTTCAGAACCTAATCCCCGAAAGGGGACGGAAACAGTTAGGAATTTGAAGTAAAGGCTGAATTATCTGCGAAACTAGTTTTTCAGAACCTAATCCCCGAAAGGGGACGGAAACTTAATATGAAACTGATTGACCAATTAAATGCCCTCTAGTTTTTCAGAACCTAATCCCCGAAAGGGGACGGAAACTCTCTAAATTGTTGCCATTTCCGATGCAATTCCATCCACGTTTTTCAGAACCTAATCCCCGAAAGGGGACGGAAACGAGGCGAAGGGAATTATCGAAATAAACATTCTCTTCGTTTTTCAGAACCTAATCCCCGAAAGGGGACGGAAACTTGACCGAAAAGCGCCATTCCAGTATCACAACCAAGACATGACCGTTTTTCAGAACCTAATCCCCGAAAGGGGACGGAAACTCTGCGCCTGTATAGCCAGTAACTAGCCACAGAATTGATCTAGTTTTTCAGAACCTAATCCCCGAAAGGGGACGGAAACATCTGCCTTCCTTGTCTGCTGTCCCTAATTGTGCATCCTATGTTTTTCAGAACCTAATCCCCGAAAGGGGACGGAAACTATCCGTCCCTTTGACTCCTCTGCTATCTTATCGAGGACTCCAGTTTTTCAGAACCTAATCCCCGAAAGGGGACGGAAACGCCCCGGTATCTGTGCTTGGTAAGTTGGATCTGGTTGTGTGTTTTTCAGAACCTAATCCCCGAAAGGGGACGGAAACCCGCGCACCGAACCTGCCAAGTATCTCAAGTGGATCTACGGTTTTTCAGAACCTAATCCCCGAAAGGGGACGGAAACTTGTCTGCCTTTAAAGGCTTCGTAGCTTTTAGGCAGAGTTTTTCAGAACCTAATCCCCGAAAGGGGACGGAAACAACCTCGATAGCTTTACTATCGAGTGCTCTTATTATGAGGTTTTTCAGAACCTAATCCCCGAAAGGGGACGGAAACTGGTCTGACTATGATGATAGTCAAAAAACTTTCCGATGGAGTTTTTCAGAACCTAATCCCCGAAAGGGGACGGAAACTTTGGATGAAACTAATAGCCTTTCGTACGCTTCTTTTATCCCAGTTTTTCAGAACCTAATCCCCGAAAGGGGACGGAAACGGGGAGATATTGAGGCTGCATTGACCCCGCAGCCGAAAGTTTTTCAGAACCTAATCCCCGAAAGGGGACGGAAACGGTGGCTACTAGTGAAGCTTTCTCTGAGGACTCATTAAGGGTTGTTTTTCAGAACCTAATCCCCGAAAGGGGACGGAAACATGGAAGCTATGGAGCAAATGAGTCCCAGTCAAAAGACAGAGTTTTTCAGAACCTAATCCCCGAAAGGGGACGGAAACAGCTTTTTAGCCAGTTTTCCAATAATTCTTCAGCATCCTCAGTTTTTCAGAACCTAATCCCCGAAAGGGGACGGAAACTACTGGGTGCAAGTCCGCCCAGTAGATTCAGTATTGGATTGTTTTTCAGAACCTAATCCCCGAAAGGGGACGGAAACTATCATATATATCCTTATGTACTCCATTTTCATATGGAGTTTTTCAGAACCTAATCCCCGAAAGGGGACGGAAACGCCTGGGGTGTTGGTTACATCTAGATAATAACTACGTTTTTCAGAACCTAATCCCCGAAAGGGGACGGAAACTACTTCTGTGAAGAAAACTAGATTTTGTGGACCACTAGGTTTTTCAGAACCTAATCCCCGAAAGGGGACGGAAACCGATCCCTGACATAGGAGGGGATGTAAAAGATATAGTATCCCGTTTTTCAGAACCTAATCCCCGAAAGGGGACGGAAACAAAGTAAAGGTAACATGATAGCTCCCTAAGGAAAGCTACCTCCGTTTTTCAGAACCTAATCCCCGAAAGGGGACGGAAACCATGAGTACCTAATCCAGTCTTGGGGTTTAAAGATAGGGGTGTTTTTCAGAACCTAATCCCCGAAAGGGGACGGAAACTAACTTCTCCTCAGTTAGAGAGTTACCTTCCACTATGAATGTTTTTCAGAACCTAATCCCCGAAAGGGGACGGAAACTCCTGATTTGATGTGAATCATTAAGCTAAAATATTTACATTGTTTTTCAGAACCTAATCCCCGAAAGGGGACGGAAACCTAGAGTTAGATGTAGCAGCAGGATTAGCTTTCTTGTTGTTTTTCAGAACCTAATCCCCGAAAGGGGACGGAAACCCCTCCTCCAGTATCCTGACTTCTACACCGTGGGTTTCGCTACGTTTTTCAGAACCTAATCCCCGAAAGGGGACGGAAACAAAA
>Ga0116229_10012150_pt1 | contig 12488 bp, 8 predicted proteins | sample S1TSphgellanicum_3_FD_87313 | JGI IMG/M metagenome (GOLD analysis project Ga0116229, IMG submission 87313) | Host-associated microbial communities from peat moss isolated from Minnesota, USA - S1T2_Fc - Sphagnum magellanicum MG | ecosystem: Host-associated > Plants > Peat moss > Unclassified...
GTTTGGAAGGGACATATGGTAAATACAAGGTCACTTATCTTGACAATTTGTTTCAAAAGGACTTTTTGAAGGATCAACTTTAGGATGTTTTGAAAGAATTGAAGACATGTCACATTAAATGAAAAGGGGAATGAAAATGCAGTGTTAAATGTGATGAAGTACTAGCATAGTTAAAAACAATGGATTATATTACCAAAAAAAGTGATTGAATTTTCTAATTAAAGAATGCCCAAAATGATAGGCATAAAAAAAACCACCTTGTCAATCTAAACAAGTTGATTTGGATTTATCATTTTGACTAGGGTGATTTTTTAAATTGGCAAACTAGGAGACCATTTGACTAGTCAAAATTGTACTAAATTAAAATCATTTTTTGGGACTATTACTTTAAAATATTTTATAAATATGTAAATTGTAATAAGTTTAGTTGGTCATAAAAAGATAAACATGCATGTAGGTGGTAAATTTAACCTAAAGTATTTACCCTAGCCTACCTAGCTCTTTAGTTTAACCTACCTACCATGGTCCCCTTAGGCATGCACATAAGTTACAAGTATGATAAATTAATTTCTTACCAAGGGTCTACACCTCTCAAAGGTGATAATTTTTGTTAAGTTTTTAAATTTTTAATACATGTTTATTTCACAACATTATTTAGTAGACCTAAGCTATACCTATTTAACCTAGGTAGTAGTTAGGTAGGTGTGTAAGTAGGGACGTAGGCCTAGGCTACCTACCTATTTAAATCTACTTATTTAACCTAGGTATTAATTAAGTAGGTAAGTAGACCTAGGCTACACACCTAACTTATGTAATAGTTGGCTAATTTGGCCTATTAACTATCATAATATGCTCAATTTGGTTAGAAAACCATTGGTCATTTTGACCAAACTTGTTTTTTTGTTTAATTTGACTATCTATGTTACACTTGATTAAAACCCATTGGCCATTTTGACCAAGGTGATTATTTTTTTGTTCAACTTGACTATATGTTTCATTTGATAAGTAGTCAAATATGTCATTATAGTCAAGTTCATTAATTTAAAAATATACATGTCATTCAAGCCACAAGCCTCTAGTCATAATGAACATGAGTCGAGGTGGACAAGGTAGTCAACTAGGGAACCTAAAAAACCATGAATTGTAGTAGTGGATGGACATGCCATTCAAAATGTTATCAAAAGGAAACAAAATTTGATTAATGGTGTAGATTTAACCCACCCACAATATTGACCCCTTTATTCTTACTTTCCATGATTATGTAAACAAGTTTATTTCAACCCAATGTTTTACCTTAGGCCCAAGCTTTGCATCTCATCCAATTGGCAAGGCAATGACAAAGGCAAAATTACTATAAATGTAATCCATGGGCATTATCGCCATGGCACAAAAGATGTAGGTCAACAATAAGGATGTCAAAAGTAGATATGGATGTTAACATTGATATTAAAATATAGTTTAAGGTTAACATTATCAAAGTAATTAGTGACCTACAAACTTTGATAGATATATGCAAACTTTAAAAGAAAAGGTTCAAAAAATGTTGAACCTATGACTAAAAGTCTCCATCCTAGCCATAATCAATGGGTCATTTATGTGGCCCCCAAGGACTTCATTTGTGAAGTATTTAACATTTATGTAAAAAATTAATCAAAATAATTGTAGTTTTGAACAAGTGACTATACTTGGGTTTTGTTGAATTAAAATGTTTCATGAGGCTTCTCCATTTGAAAAACCCCCAATTCCCCATCCCACTTATACTCCATACCCTACATGCATTTTACTATATGCATGCATTGCATCTAGGGCATGCATAGGAGAAAATCTTCACCTCCCAAATTGTTGTATCACAAACATCACTTCATGCATAAACCTTGGGTCCCCAATAAATGCTCAAAATATGGCCTTGTGTACAAAAAATTCACAATGGTTTTTGTACAACTTTGATTAATGAAGGATGATGACACCATGATAGAAGTTAAGGTACCCATTTTCTAAATAAATGAATTATCAATGGTGGTCAAGGACCATAATGTCGTTCTTGCAATGCATTTTTTTTTCATCCATTGAACTTACATTTTTTTTTTACTTACAATTTAGCATCATTAAGTGGGCCAAACAACGCCAAAAATTTGGACCATTTCTTGATTTGTGCGTGTCATCCTTGCGCAGGGGCCATGCTAATCTTCTTTGTATCATTCCAATTTTATCAGATGTCTCCGAAGAGAACCACACATTGTGGGCTTGAATATTTGACGAATTTTGATTATTTATGGATCTTGATAAAACTTCAATTAATGAACTTGATATAGATTCATAATTCCAAGATATGTGTACTGAAATAGCCTACTCCTCACGAAGGGTTTTTAAAAGGTTTTTCAAGGGTAGCCAAGGTGGCTAAAGCTTTCTAGTCTAGGGCTAACATCCCACTTGTAAAATACAAAGTTAATTTTTTCTTTAATCTCACCATTTTGTGGGCAAAAATGAGGCCATTTTATATTTTTTATGCTAGAAGGTTGCTTGCCACAAAGTTGTTACTTTCAATTTTGGAAGTGACCATATGTTCCTACAAGTAGAGAAAATGGTGAAAATTTTGAAAAAAAATAGAAAATTGGCATCCAAAAGATTAAACAAGTGGAATTGATTTCATATAAACCTCAAAATCAAAATCTACCAAGGGAATTGAACACCCTAATCCAAATGGATCCTACCCATTGCAACAAAAAATAGGCTTGCAAAAAAAAGCAAAACATAGTTATTAGTCTAGTACAAATAACAAAGACATACCAATTATCAATAAACACATAACAAAACTAGCAACAAGTTATAGACTAACAAAAAAAAATTTGAAGCAAAAAAAAGGTTTAGAAAATTGAGGAATAATTTTTTTCTTAGAATGTTGCTATTGTTATGCTACCCTTTTGAACCTTCTTTTGTGTCCATGATCTCATTATTGTAGAAAATGGGAAATTTTCCAAAAAATAATTTTTTTGGGTGCATACATATGCAATATTGAATCTAAATGTTTGGCAAATCGGTTTCTCAACTTGCTTTTAGTGAAGGATAAAGTAGAGAAACACCTCTCATCTTCCACACTCCCCAAAACCATAGCCATAAAAAGTTCAATGAACTTTAGCCGCTCAAGTAACTTATGAGAAATAATTTGATTACTAGTAAGCAATGTCCACATCTTTGAACATAGGTTACAATTTGTAGGTGATTTCATTGCCACTACTGCAGTAAACATCGTAGTCATCTTGAAGAAAGATGTTTGTTCATTCAACTTAACCTCATCAAGCAAGGGAGGAACAAAAACTTGGTTGGGACCAATGTTCCTCCCATGACAATAATGCACCTTCAAGATACCCAATTGTGCAAAGAATATGTTTTCAACTTTTAGTTGAAACCAAAATTGGGGGTAAATAATGCTAATGGCATTCATTCATTCTTGTGATGGAAACATGTTTTCCAATTCTTCAATGAGGCCATGAGCAACATTGTTGCCACTACTACAAAATGTGGGTGCGGTTCATTAGTCCCCATTCACTAAATTGGTCAGTGAATTCATTGCATCCCCACTAAGTCCCGTTCATTGCAACTAGTGAATTCACTCAAAATCCAATGAAGTAATTTGGCACACAAGGACAACTTTTTGTTGTAATGTGCATTCTTTCCTAACATCTTGCACAACCACTAGTTAATCCATCCTTGAAACCCAATTCAAAGGCCCTTTTACTATGTAGTGTTTATACAACATGTAATTACTCCCATAAAACTGAAATGTTGCATATTCAATCCTTGAAGATGGTTCAATAACCCAAACATGATGTAAAACATGTTTCACAATGGTCCATGTGCGATGTCCAAAAATCGATCAAAATCATTATGCCCATACCAGCTCATTTGCTCATCATAATACATTTGATAAAAATCCCTTGACAACTTTTGACAACACCAACAAAATCACAAATAAAGGCATATCAAGTTTGAGCAAACTTAGAAAAACTTTGAACCCATTCCAGCATAAGGATGATGCAAGCAAAACCCAAAAAAACTTCAATATCGCAAAGTAGTTCTAGATTTGCTTTGGTAGATTCATTTGACACTTGTTCTTGAAACATTTGAATCACCAAGGTCTTGTACTTGGTCAAAATCTACTTGGTAGGAAAAAGCATGGAAATCCAACATGTCTTCACATTGTGAAGGGTCTTCAAAGCTTTATGCTTAAAAAATTCAGCCAACTTACATTTGTCCAAAACATACTTAGGGGATGTATAATAATAATTGTACACAAATGGTAATAGAGCTTCAATCTTAGCACTAATGGTAGTTTGGAGAACATATGAATAACAAGATTATTTTAGTGGGCAACACAATGCACCCCTAGCATGAAAGGGGCATGTTTTCCCTTCAATTGTGTGATAACACCAATCTTAACCCCTTGAAAAACTAACACACCATTAACACCAAAGTTGATTAGTTTAGAAACCAAATGAATATAAAAAAAAACCTCCACTTTATAGTAAGCTTGTCACAATCACCTTAATTAAATTGTTTATAATACCACAAAACAACACTTGTTCCAATGTTAGCAAAATAGGTATGTATTTCCAACCTTCAACCACATACACATGAACAACAATCCACCACTAGCAATTCACAATAGTGACTTCATCAATAGACACAAACAGGAACTTTGTTGATTAAACAACTAAACATGTTTTTGTGAGCATAAGTTTTTGCATGCATTTGACCATTGTCCAAACACTTGTGTCACTCTTTGGGACTTGTTGAAAGCTCTTTGGGACTTGTAGAAAATGAAATAATTTCCTCATGTTTTCCTAATATGTAATTGGGTGTCCATGTTTCAACAAATGATAAATTGTCACAAATTACACAAATCTATGTCTGTGTTTAGAATTTGATGATAAAAAACATAACTTTTACCATGCAATGCTATAAACTAATATTTTTTCTTAGCATTTTAGCTAGTTGAACTTAAATAATACTCACCTTTTGTTACCTTTGGCTTAGCTTTGCAAGAACCTTTTGATGACCTATGTGTTTTTGAAGGCTATTAAACTTAGGGACAAATAGCTTTTCACGTTTCTCTACATCAATAAAAATTTTACATCTCACCATCGACAACTTCCCATTCAAACCAAGTTTCTTGCAAGGGCCACGAGGAACATAATCTGTGAAAGCATGAACTTTTTCCCTAGTAGTAGCAGTGCCATGGGAAGAAACTACAAACATTGACACATAAAGGATTTTAAGGTTTTGTTGCATTGTAGTAGTTGAACCATGTTTAGACAATTGTTCAACAATAAACACATCAATGACAAACTTGGAAAAAAAATGGTGAAATTAAAATTTTGTTAAAGGTTTTAAAGGATCCATACCTCAAATTGAAAGCACAACACAAAAGTAAGTTGAATCTCAAAATTGCACAATATGTAGGACATAAAAAAAAACTTACAACTTGTAGTTTTTTGAGCCTTCAATGTTACACAACAATTCAATTCACAAGCAATGACAAAACTTCTGAACTAATTAGGAATCGATGATAAAACCAATGAACACTAAGCTCAACATTCAAAACTGAACTTATACTTGGTTATGAGAATCATCAACATACCTAGGCATGCGTAAGTGCTATGAACTTCAACCTTGTTGCACTATTGCAAGCTACAATAACACTAATTGGGATTTTGATCTTCAAAAAACAAATTTGTTCATTCTATAATCCAACAATTGACATCCACAAGCAATAGTTTGATGATTGATTTCATGTCCACCTTGAGTCACACACCAAGCTCCAAGTAGTGAACACTTTGAACAAAGTTTTGAAAATGAAATCATAGAGAATTGAAATCTAGATGCTTAAAGCTTCAAAATGAATTTATAATAAACCTTGTTGACACATAATGAAATTGTAGATGCTTCAAAACAAATATCTTGTTGTTGCTCCAAAGTCTAGAAAAAATTTCAATTTGATTTTAATAGTCACATTCAATAGACTAAAAAATTATTAAACCTTCAACCTTGTAGATAATAGGTGATTACATATAAATTCCCAAAAATGAAAGGGGTGGTGAAGCTTTGAGAAAACTCTCACAAAAGGTGATGAAGTGCAACAAAAGACTATTGAAAAAAAAGTGATCCATGATCATCACACATTAAAACTTGGCATCCAAAGGTTCACACAAATTGCAATTGGTAGCAACAAACCTAAGTCGTTTGTTGACATCATGGCCTTAAAACCTAAAGCAATGTCAGTTCCTAGTGAATTCGTTAAAACTTGTAACCTAAAATCATAATGGGGAGGTTGAATATCAATTTTTTTGGTAAAAAATATGCAAAAAATTTCCATTAAAAAAAAACTTGTTCTTCACCAATAGGTTATTGAATTTGTCACCTATGGCTTCATTAATATGAAATGCAATGAAAACATACTACATTATTCTTCTAGTTCCACATCAAAGGATCATACATGTTATCATGTTTCATATGAAGTTGAGTAGCTTTTGTTCTAAGGTCAATTTAAACGGATGCCTAATGACAATGTGAACCTCATTAGTGAATTTAACATAACCTATAATTGTGGGTATCATAAGTGTTGTTAGGTCATCAAATTGTAGCAAACTAAAATTTATCAAGGTTTTGAACAAACCTACAATTTTTGTATTGTGGCAAGCACATTATGAACAACCACATTTTGATCCATCAACTTTTTAGCACCCACTTCTATTTCATTTGCATTGAATAGGTCCCCTATGCTAACAACTACAACTATAGCCACAAACACAATTTAATGTTACATGCCCATGGTTTGAAACATTTCTTCATCATTACTTGATGATGAACTAAATACATCACCCATGGAAGAAGAGGCATGACTCAAAACAATAGTTGTGGAACATAAGAAGAAATGAAAAAATCTATAAAAAAATAAAGCAAGAGAAAATGAAAAACCTTTTTAAAAAATGAAAAGCACTAAAAAAAAAAAGAGGGAACCCAAATGGAAAGGATTAGAGCTTACAAAAGTGAAAATGAAATATAAAAACAAAGTGGGAAAAGTCCATTTATAAAGAACTCCATGTAGAAGAAACCCTAAAAATCACCGTAGGTAGTCCATAGTGCCAACTCTAAAAAATTTCTAAAGTGAAAACCTCAAAAACTATGTTTCAAATTTTAAAAATATATATTGAATCCCTATTTCCACCATCAGTCTCTAATTTTTTTATTTCATCCCCAAATTTGGTGACTTTATGAATAACCAAAACTAGGGATGAAACTTGGACATGTATGGGATTGGGTGTGAAATTAAAACAAACTTTATAGATAACTTTTATAGAACAATAGTTTTTAGTGATATATGTGATGACATTTTCAAAAATGGTTCACCTCTTCAAAATTTCAACCAAATATGAACATTCATTTTGTTGCAAGGACACATCAATGCATATTAAGCACTCTATGGCCCTTATACCAAATAAAATAAGCATCAAATTCATTGGAATGAATTAACAATTTAGTTGTGTTGTTATTGAGAGTGTTATGCAAATGGTACACTTTATGCCCTAATAAAATGTAACATGTTATGCATATTCATTAACCTTTACCCCATTTGAAAAAGCTTTTTTTTGTCACCTATGTTGAATATGAACATTTTATCAAGTTCATGCTTTCATATCCAAGTTTTTTATAGCGTGGATTGTGATTTTTGAATATTAAAAAAATTAAACAATTTTAATGATAGGTGATAATGTTGGCATGGGATGTTCATTTCAATATTTGCAGTGCAACCTCATTTGTAACTATGTGTTTTGGGGACACAAATTGTATTTAAAGAGAATCTTAACAATTTAGACATTGATTTGGAAGAACAAATGCATCTTATTGAAAAAGTTGGTCCATGGCCTTGGAAAGCTTTCAATGAGAGCTAGAAGATAGAATAGTTGTAGGTTTGGTTAAAAATTTTGGGAGTTATGAGCACCAAAGTTGAGGGACAACCTAAAAGTTATACTTGTTGAGAAGACTTTGAAACTTTTGGGAAAATGCGATTGGGATGTAGTCTCAATGGACATGTAGAGCATTGTGACACTATAGGTGATACAATGCCTCATGTGGTGGTTTGAGTTGCAATAAAGTCCATGGTGATTTTATGATTCAATTTTGATAGGATATTTCATTTAACTTATTTTTTTGTTCAAGAAGAAAAATTTCCATGATTGAAGGTCTCATTTTTTTCACAATGGATGAAATTCATGATCCATCATCACCTAGTTCATTATTCATAAATGAACTTCATCGTTTGTTTGTTGTCCCTATAGGGACCTACAAAATGTATTATAAAGAGATTAATGCCTCCTTAAGGGGTCTATGCAACATATCAAATCTTGGATTTAGTTTTGGTGTAAACTTTATTAAATTCCTTTGTCAATAATTTCATGCACATAAAAGGGCTTAGGGTTTTCCTTTAATTCAAAAAGTTTCCATGGCACATTTTTCATATTAGGAATTCATGATAATACCATTTTGCAAACCTATGGGGTACATCATTGATGAACATAAACTTGAAATGTGATCTTGCAAACCTTATGTAGTAGATTTTGTGTTCATGATAATTTTCATGTTTGTGATTGCATTTTCCTTGACACATATGATGGCATTACCATTATATTGCTTTAATATTTATTGATATTTGTGGAAGTGTCATTAAAAAATAACACTTCAAATATATTAACTTATGGGCAAATGTTAATACCATTTTTTAAGGGACATAACAATTATGATAGGTGTAATCACATGAACAAGAACAACAAGTGTAACACATGCTCAATTTTTCATGTTTGGAAGCAGTAATTTAATTGGTGTTAAAAGTATAAGATTTTTTAATATAATAAGGTTCATAATATACATTGGAACACATGAATTAATCTAAAAAATATCCAATGAATAAAAAGCTCTCAAAAACATTCATTAAACATTGTAACACATTTTTTTAACATTAAAAAGACTTATAAATAGACTTCAAAACTTCTGATAATTACATACATCTTGAATTTTTTTACATAAACCTTGACATAATAATATTTTTAAAAACAAAATTTGAAGATTTTTTTTTAAAAAAATCCTTCAAAAATAGTCCTCTAAGAAGGCAAGTGTGACCTAAATTTCAACTAGTAATTTTTGGGTAAGAATGGAAGAAAAAGAAAAACCCTTCATTCTCGAGGACTAAAACCCCAAAAATGTTTTAAAGAAAGAGTAAACTCTAAAAGAATCACCAAAAAAAAATAGTACACACAAACAAGGGAGATGCATCCCCATTAGAGGGTAGTGTTACTACCCCTCCTTTAAGTATACCCAAAAGTTTCCAATAAGCAATTTTCTTTGGTCATCATGTCCTCTCCATCGGCAAATGCCCTCATATTAGGCTACCATATATTCTTTCCAAAAGATCAAAACCACCTTTACAATATTTCATATCAAACTTGACTAACTATCACTTAATATAAAATAATGTACACACAACCTATCATTACATACTCCATGTATTCCCCACCAAAACCTCATCAAACATATATTAACAAAAAAGCCTCCTTTAAATATATCTTTAGAAAGTGGTATCAAGGTAAGAAATTAGGAGCCCAAGTGATTCCCATCCCTTTTAAGCCAAAGGGGCTTCCTCATATTTTCCTATAAATATAATGGCTCCTCCAAATCTAATCCATCAACCCCTAAATCAATGGCAAATAATATGCCACCAACCCTACTTTTAGAACACTAACTAGGCAAAAAAAACTTCACCTCCTAAATCAATGGGAGGTGGTAACTCTACCTACCACTAGTGCTTCGTAATTACCAAGAGGCCTTATAAACTTAGTATGGGGACAAACTATAACTATAACCAAAGCTTGAAAATGGATTAAAAATTTGTAATATATTCTTGTGTGATCTTGTAATTTTGCATCATGTGAGTTTATGGGAAAAAACAACATAACAAAACCCAATCATTTCATGTGTAAAACCTCTCCCCATATCTAGGTAGATCCATGAGTTAATACCAATAAATCTAGACATTTGAAGTATTATCCTTTCAATCCACTTTATATTTAGGTTTCTATTTGGGATATTATTTTATAGTGTACTTATGAATAAAAAAAGTTGTTTTGCCTAAATCGAATAGTATGTAACATAAAACCTAATATATGACATTATGGAATGGTTTACTATTGAAAAACACTAGGAAAATAAACTTATGAACTAATTATCTACTTATGGTAGTGTTGTACACTTGACCTTGCAAAAAAAATTTAAAAAACAAGTTTTGTAGGGCACATTCAAGGTCTAATGGATGTTTTAGTGGATTTATGATTACCAAAGTTATTTAAGAATTCATGTTTTGAGGGTATATGTTCACTTTTATTGATGATATTATCAATTCCTATTATCAAATGCAAGAAAATAATAATCTCAATAAGATATTTGCTTGGATGGAATTTCCCATTTTCGAAGATATTGTGTTTGGATCCTCATTTCATGTCCTCAAAGTCCATAAGGGGAAATTATATTACGCTAAGATTACATAATGTGTGTGTGATTAGCAAACCTTCACCAAAGGATACCATGAAAGTTTTTTTTTTGGGTCTCTCCTCTCCCCATTCCCAACTAAACTATTGAAATATATGTCAATTATATGCAACAAATGTAGGGAATATCTTCCAAACATTGGCAACTAATTGATGAACAAGTGTATATCCTTAGAAAAGACAATTGTAATCATTTTCTCAAAAAAGTTGAAAAACCATTGTTAGGAACCATGTTATCCCAATGAGGATGGATTTTAAATGGCACAATGAAATGAGTCATCATGGACATTAAGTTCTTTTCTCATGAATGTTAGTTTATAACCTACTTATATAGTCTTATATGATAGGGATACATGCCACTAAGGTGCATTCTACTTCTTACTTTGGTATGGGCCTCACCCTACAACTCACTAGGAGGCAAAGCGCACCTTAAGGAGTACATTATCTAATACAAGAAAGGCATAAAGAAGAATGAGCAAGAAGTCATTCCTATTTAGTGCTTGAAGGTTTACATAGCTCCTTGTCATTGTGATGGTGAAAGGAATCACTTTCTACAAAGCTTTGCAACAACTACTACCTTAATGTATATTGACATAATTGTGAAATGGGTTCAATTTTGACCATTTGACCCTTGAACATCAAATTTGTACCACCTATGTGAGTTCAAAATAAAGCAAAATTTTGGTAGGGAAAAAAATGTTGGACATATTAAATGTTTTTTTCCCAATTTTTGATCAAGCCAAAGTGACAATCATCCATAGTAAAATTTAGCCAAATTTGGTTACATATCATATATAAAAATCAAATAAACATAACAGTCTTTCTATATTCTTGATTATGCTCTTAAATTATAAAAAAATAGTGGGTTGGAAATTGGTTTTCACATTTTGGTAAATGTAGGTCATTTTTCCCATGAAAAACCCTTTGTATAGATCAAAATCATGGTTTTTAGGTTGAAAATTTGCAAAATTTTGCCAATAAAAAAAATCATTAGACACATTGGACAAGCTTGAAATTTTTGACTCTTTTGATCTTTTCAATAGTTGTAAAGTGCCCAACTCAAATAAAACCACAATAGTAAAAACCCCACCAAGGCCAAGATTAAATTTGTCAAGATGGGTGGTACCATAGTTTTTGAATAAACTAGTATCAAAAGTCTTGAGTAAGTTAGGATTCACTCATTTTAGGATGGGCATTAATCTTTGAGCAAAACTTAATGATAAATAACCTTGCCAAGTCTAGCGTAAAATCATGTCAAGATGATGGGTGCTAATTGTTGAGTAAACCCCCAACAAGATGAATACTCATTTTTCTTTGCTTCATTTAATGTTGGATTTATAATTTAAAAATGCTCAATCTTACCAAGGCAAAAGGAGAAGTTTTCCAGAGGTTAAATACAAGACATACATCATATTAACATGTGCAACTTCATGTGCTTAAACCTTAAACCCTTAACCCTAAAAACATGGAGTATTGACAATTACCTTATATGATTATTTATCATAACATATACAATAATGGATAACATATTTGAAAGACATTGTGTAACACGAAATTAGGTCCCCACCCAAGTATGAACGCTAGCCGATCTTGAGGTTTCTGTTGTTTTATTAGCCGTCATCTTATTACGGCGCCCCATTACTGCTGCATGGAAGTGGGGGAAGAAAGGAATGGAAAGGAGGCAGCTTGTGATAGAAGCTTAGTAGAGAAGCTTAATGGAGAAGCAACAACAAGTTTTTCAGGCAGGCAGATGGGAAGAGAAGAGGTGGGAGGTCTGCGGAAGGAGAGCTTCAAGTCTAGAGTAGTGTGGCTGATTTTTGGGAGAGATGTGTAGATCAGCACTGGAGATAACTAAGATAGGCAGATAGACAGAGAAGAACGAGGAGCTTAGAA
>Ga0116229_10012152_pt1 | contig 12487 bp, 11 predicted proteins | sample S1TSphgellanicum_3_FD_87313 | JGI IMG/M metagenome (GOLD analysis project Ga0116229, IMG submission 87313) | Host-associated microbial communities from peat moss isolated from Minnesota, USA - S1T2_Fc - Sphagnum magellanicum MG | ecosystem: Host-associated > Plants > Peat moss > Unclassified...
ACATTAATGGTTTTTTGTTATACATTGGAAGTGTGTTTGGTAATTTGAATGCAATATAAATTGGTTTGTGAAAATCTAACCAATATGTTTTTTTTACATTAGATTTGCATTCATTTCCAAAGATAATTGCCCATATATGATAATTGGGGTCTAACTTTTGTGATGTTTTCACTAAATTGTGATTTTAATTGGAATTTATCCATGAAATATAATGGTTCTTGTTTATTTTTCGGTTGGTTATTGTCTTTTAGATTATTAACATTAAAATATCCCATAATGATGATTAAACAATGTTCAAAAAATTGTTAAATTATAGTTTGAAGATTGTTTAGGAATGTAAAAATTGAACATGAATGAACTTTATACACACATACAATATATATACTTTTCATGTATTAATATAAAAAGTTGTTGCTATATAATTTAAACCATCATTAATTATTGTATTTAAGGAATCTAAGTGCATGTGTATGTCATACATCATCATTAACCCATGACCATTATGCATTGAAATATATGAATACTTTGATGAATTTTATAAATTTGTGCACATCTATTGATGCATGGTGTATTCTTGTTTTTATAAAACATAAGATATGAGACATTTGAAGGTTATGATCATGATTGATGGATTCGTAATGTTGGCATAAAGAAGTTGTATTCAAGGGTTGTATAATTACATGAGAATTATGTAAGTTTTTTAATTAAAAAATTAATAGTGTCCAAGTTGTAATTGTTTTCAATCTATTCATTTCTACATGTACTTTTAGATCCACATAAAAAATTTCATGTTGGAAAGGAACTAACAAGAATTATTTTTCTTTTGTTTGAATGGGGGATAATACTATATATGTTAACCCATGTTTTTTTAATGTCAATGGGATCAAAACCAATTCATCTAACGATAATCCATGAGAATGATGAATGGTTCTTGTTATTGCAAGTTGAATTGGAAATTGAATCCTTATTATGATAAATGATTGGAATTTACCAATTCTTATATCTTTGAAGATAGGTTCAATTGGTGTCCATTTTTATTCAATGTTGTAATCATAATAATGATTATACTTTTCTCTTATTAGTGTTCCAATTATAAAATTTTGAACATTATCCATATAATATTTTTTCACAATATGTTGTTAATGTTTTTAAAATGTCATCAACTCCATTCACAATACCATCAAATGTTGCATAGTTATTAGCACATTATTTAACCGACACATCTATTTTTTATATTGATTATAGAGTGTAAACCTACAATTTTACTTGGATCATTTGAGAGTTTATAAGATGGTAGGCATGATTGATGGTTGATGTCCACTGCTTTGAAAATAACAGTGGGACCAAATGTGCTAGTAAACACATTTTCATTGTGTTTTTGCATAAGTTTAGTTGTATAAAATAAATGCAAAATAGTAAAATTGTTGGGTGGTTATTGATTACAAATTAAATTTATGGATTTAATATCCTTTTTATTTTATATTGCAGTATGATTTTTTTTCAAAGTTTGTATAAAAACCATATCAAACATAACTTTATTTGGTTCATAACATTGGACATATGTTTGCCAAAAAATTGGTGATAATGCATTAACATTATCTTTGATATTTTGAAAGATTCAACTATCTTTCACAGGGGGTGCTTGATAAAATTCATTTATCATGATAACATCAACACCACCAAAAAAATTGTTTTGAATGTGTTTTATGGATCTTAGCATATTATTTACAACATTAAACATTTTAACACCAACAAGTGATATTTCATCTATCACAATAAATTGTAAATGTTCATATCGACATGTAAGCCTATTTAATAAGTTTGATGATAAGTTTAATAAACTAGATAAGGATTGTTGGACAAGTATGTTCAATGCTAAATGTATTGTTAAGCCGTCAATATTGAAAGCATATTTATTTGTTGATGCCATAAGTAAACCTTGGTTTTTATTAAGTCAGGAAGATATGTCTTTATTGTATAATCATAATAATCCTTAAATTATGAGTTTCAATGTAAAAGTTTTACCAATTCCAACACCCCTTGTCAAAAATAAACATATCAATGTATCAAGGTACAATTGATTTTTATGCACAACAATATCAAATATTAATATTTTTTTTCATTTAATTTTCTAAGTAAACTATGATATTCAAATTATTGCATCATTATGAAATATGATATTTTGTGAAATTTTCATTTTCTAAAAATTGTGATTTTTGGTCTAATCCATTACATGATTGAATGACAAAGTCAAATCATAAATCATAGTGTTCAAAATTAATTGTGTTTATTACAAAAACTGTAGGACGTCGATCATTTACTTCATTATTTACATCGTTAGTCCAAATGTTCGTTGAATACAATGGTTTCGATTTTGATCTATTAACTCATTTAGCTCTTTTGTATTTGGACATGACATTTAATAATTCAAAATAGATTTAATCTTAGAAATGTCATCATGTTGTTGACAATATGCATCATGCTAAATTACATTAGTTCCAAATTAAGAATTTTTTGAATTTTGAAATGGTGAATGTAATAAAACTTGTTTTCTTGACCAATTTTTAATATATTTATTATAATTTACAAACCTAATAATTTTGGGTTTGTGATGTTTTGAATTTTTTTAATGTTATAAAAGAACTAAATTCTACTAATGACAACGATTCATATTGATTAGGACAATTAATATATTTGTTTATGATCAATCAAAACATTATATTAGTTGAATTTGGTCTAATTCATTTAATGGAACTTGTGATTTTAACACAAAAACATGTTTTTTAAAAGGGGAAATATTTATGAATTGAAATGTTTGAAATGAATGATATAATGGTAAAGAAAGCACAAGGTAAGTAACAAGTTGAGCAACCATTTGTTGGGCATTAAAAAAAACATTACCTAACTTTTGAATTCTTGTATTTGCATATATATTATTTGCAATGTATTTTTTTACAATAGACTATAGTTATGATGTTATTGATTTATTTATTTTTGTCATATATGATGTGCAATATGTTATACTTGCATATGGGTCCAAGATAAATTGAATATTTGTATTTGCAAACCACAAATGAATAACAAATATATTAAATGCATTATTTTTTATGTTTTTAAGAGTTCATTTTAAGAAAATGTACAGCTCTGTTAATTTAATTTTAAAACTTAATATATATGTATTTTCACCAAACTTTAAATATTTTAAATATTTTAAAAATGATATATCATCATTTTTAATAAATATTTTAAAGATTGAAAAAAAAAATTGCTTGTGTTTAGAGGTATTATTGTGAAAATGGATAATTTCCATTTATTTGAAAAGGTTCTAAAATTTTTGTTTGAAGCATAGGAGGCAATGGGTAATGAAATTTACAAACAACATGATTTTATTTTTTACATGTACATGTATGTTCATGTTATTGTGCATTTCGTCATGGTTTTGATAACAATGATACATCATTAGAAATATACATGTCTATAAATTGTTCAATTTTTTCATTTGTGTGTACTCCATACACAAGCGCATTTTTTATTGATAAAAGTCCATGGTCATGTAAGCTACCATGATTTTGGAATTTAATGACAAAATATATATATATATATACCCAAAAAATAATGATCTTTTGTGATAAGTTTGCGAAAACAAAATGTTTTATCATAATATCTTGCACATGTGACAGGGTTAATTCGTATTAATTCTACTGTACAAACAAATTGGAGGTCTTTTATTTTATTTGAAAAAATTAATCTTGAAACATGTAATGTGTGAAAAACTTTAATGAAAGGATCCCATAATCTTTCAGTAAATGTAAAAATGACAAAGAACGTTGGAAGACCAAATTGTCAAATCACTACAAATAATTTTTTTCACAACTTTTGAAAATATTCAAATGAATTACACAAAATTTCCAAATAATGATAATTTAAATATGGTTTGAAAATATTACCTAAATTTGGTTTATATTGTACTTGATAAACTTTTAAAGTTCTACCACATAGTTTTCCATTTCATATTCACACCCAACTAGAACCTATGATTTTTTAGATGGAAATTTTAACAATTTTTTTAAATGTTAGAAATATTTGTTGAAAAATCCCCAGATTTATGAAATAATTCCCATTGAGTTATTTGTTGATATGAAAAACCTTCAAAAAATTGTCGAGGTTGCCCATAGAACAATGTTGGAATATTTAGTTCTTTTGAATGTTTATATTTAAATAAACCTAAAAAATGAAAGTTTTGATTTGGGGCAATGGAATATATAGTATTTTCATAATCCATTATTTTTGGAACATCTAAAAACTTATGTATCATTGAATTTGTTGGTGTACAATGTATTTAATTCTCGTCAAAAGTAGAGTTATTAAATGATGCATTATTATAAGTAGGAATTTGAAAATTTGAATCCATATGCAAAGCAAACAAACTTGCTCATTGATGATGAATGCTAACATTCAAATCTTTATATAATGGTGTTTCAATTAAATCTCGTAAATTGATCATCACCATATTTGACAAACATTTCTTAACATATAAAATGATTTATATTCAAGACGTCATTTAAGAAATGCATCTATTGTTTCACCATCATGTGGTAAATGTGGTAATATTGATTAAGTTTGATCCACATTTGCAAGGACATCAATAACATTACCATGCATTTGATATTGCTCATACCCCTGGAGTTTATAAATTTGAGCAAAAGCAAAACGTGGTGAAATAAAACATTTTTATAATTGTGTTAATTTTTGGATTAATGGAATAATTTTGTTTCTAGAAATTTTATTTGGTACTTGATATAAGGGTGGTTTATTTTCAGTAATATGACATAAACAACTTGTACATATTTATGATGTTGAATTAGGTTGTATTTGAATTTGAAAATATATAGAAAGTTGTTTTGACAATTGATTTGAAAAACATTTAAGTTTTTTTTAAAAACATAACTAAAACATGGAATTATGGGAACACCTTGGATTTTTTAATTATAAATTACAATGTATATTGAATTATGTGTATTTTCCTTTATATTAACATCATGTTCTATTTTATTTGATTCAACATCATGTTTTGCAAAAAGTTGTTGTGTGGAAATTAGTTCTTTAATTTCTTTTAGAGTGCATTGAACATATGACAATTGAACTTTGTCATTTATGAAATATTCTTGTGATTTTCTTGTCTATATATTTCATGTGATTCATAATTTGTGATCTTGTTATTTTAATATTTAAAAACATGTTGATGAATTTAAAGATTTTTGTGTAATAAGTTAGATTTGGACAAACCGCTAATAATTTAAAAATATTGTTGTCATAAAATGCCCAATCAAAATATTCTTTTTTTCTTTTTTGTGTTACATTAGGTTCAACAATCAAATGGGAATGTTCCATTTGAATTTTGGAATTTTTAAAAATTTGATAAAGTGAATTGAAATGAAAGGATTAAACAAAATCTCATTGACATGAACTTTTGTGTTGTTTTTCAAAAACAATTGTAAGTATTGAATATAATTTCTAATTTATTTTTTAATAATATTTGTATAACAAGAAGTGTTAAACAATGAAACAACATACTCCAATGGTGAATCCTAATTATTTTTCAAAATGTCCATTAATACATAATCAAAATTTTCATTTCAATAAAAATGTGTAGTTAATTATGATAATTGAATAGGAGGTTGTCGCATCACTAATTCTGAAAGATATGGAAAATCATTTAAATTTATGGTAACTTTGGAATCATTAACTTGAAAAGTATGCAAAAACCTAAATAAACCATTAACATATTGAATTGGTTCAAAATGTTGAGAACTGTACATTATTTGTAAGGGGATAGATTGAAAATTCATGCCGCATCGAAACATAATGTGTTTTGATACTTTATTTCAAATGTAAACTAACCTTTGTAAATATTCAACTATTCAAAATATTGTAGTGAAATTTCCCCACAAACCTCCCATAGTAGTAATTAATGCCATTTTTGTCACATATTAATGTTCATTTGTGACCATGCCTTGATGCAAATCAAACAAAAAACTTGGATTTAATTTTCAAACATGACTTTGTTGGGTTTTTTTTATATTCAATAATAAACATTGATTTAAATGTGCCATGTTATTTTGGCTCAATTCAAGATATGATAAATGATTATCCAATAAATATGATATACAATCAAAAAGATAATTGTTTATTTCATATTTACATGTTGAAACTAGATGAAGGCCACATGAATGCAATACATGTTCAAATGATGAATCAACAAGATTTAATGAAGGTGTTTCCATTATTATTAACTTCAATTTAATGGATATTTATATAAACAAAAACATTGTTCCCACATAAACACATTAAAAATAAATAAAATCGATGACTAATTGAAGACTATTTACTTTTTTCTCTTGTTTTTTTTGAAAAATTTCTTGCATTGAAAAACTTTTTATATTGGAAATTTACTTAACTAGAAAAATTGCTTGAATTAAAAAATTGATAGCATTGAAAAACTTTTAATTAAAAAAATATTAATGTTAAAATTTTGCATATATTGAAAAAAAATTTCATTGAAAAACTACTTGCATTGAAAAACTATTTATATTGGAAAATCATTTGCATTCAAAATCTACTTGCATTAAAAAACTATTTTCATTGAAAAAAATTGCTTGCATTACAAAACTATTTTCATGAAAAAAACTATTGCATTGAAAAAACTACTTGCATTGAAAAATTACTTTCATTGAAAAAAAATCCTTGCATTGAAAAACTACTTTCATTGAAAAAATTATTTACATTGAAAAATTGTTTGCATTCAAAAAACTAATTTCATAAAAAACTACTTTCATTAAGAAAAATGCTTCCATTGAAAAATTGCTTTCATTGAAAAATTATTTCACATACAAAATGTTGCATTTAAAATTATTTTTGGCATTTGATGGAAATTAATGTATAAGAACTTTCGTTTCTTCTATAAAAAAACTATGAAAATGACTATACAATATGGGTTATTTAAACCAAATTTTGATATAGGGAGTTTCCACATATATAAATTTTCATATACTAAAGGTAATTATAGAAAGGTCACACAAAAACTATCAACAACCTTAATGTCTAAGAGGATTTTTATTTAAAAATTGATTTTGATTCAACAAAATCAAATTTGCGTTTCACACTCCATTGGACATTATCATTAGGAATAATTGTCGAAGGAGCAACCAAAGTTTCGCCCTTCAAACTGGTTTTTGGTTGTGGGATAAATTGTTGGATGTCTTTTTTAAAGCTAACAAGGGCAAATGTGGTCAATAAATGAAATTTACCATGAATATGAATTGAAATGAAGAATTGAACTTATTTTGGACAAGGCAAATCCAAGAATTCGGATTCTGTCATATGCATAATTGCTTCAAGCCATTTACTCTCAATAATCAAGAACACAAGTTCATCATTGGTTACAATGTAACCACGAAAAAAACTTAATTTTTGAATTGTTGATTTTGAATGACAAATGTTACAATAAACACCGCATGTTGGATAAATGTTGACATTTGTTACATGACAACTTCCACGTGCTTTTTGAAATGGAGGTGTAGTAGGGCTAGCTATGGACAACACTCTAGTCACCTAGGAACAAAAGATAATATGTTCAAATGAAAAGGTAAATGAAGATGAACATAAACATAAAGAAATGTGCAAAAAAGGTAGATCAATCAAAAAATATATAAAACCATGCACACACATACATATAATATGTAAATTAAAAAAATGAAATGGATAATAAAAGATGTTATGGAAACATAACAAGGCAAAGAATTAAGACCTAAAGAAAAGACAAAGAATAAGATTAAAAAAATAATAACAACAAAAGAAATATATTTGTAAGAAAAAGGTCATTCAAACATGGAAAAAACCATTATACCCCCTTCTTTCAAACCATATATCTCTTTTATTCGTTATTTTTAAAAAAAGATTTAAAAAGCTATGGGCTGAAATTTAAAGCTTTACAAATGGTCTTGGACATGCAAAAACATTAGACCTATATATATATATCTTAAGCTTCAAAAAAAAAATTGGTTTTTTTATGCTTAAACCTTACATTTTCACCTCCTTCACTTCCATAAGCCACATCTTGTCCATTTAAAAACTAATTCTAGTGATTTTTATGACATTAGATGCACCAAGAGAGGGGCTACAAAATCTTTTAAATGTTCAAAAGCTATTGACCAATGTGGACAAAAATATATAACTTTATTTATAAGGGATTTTCACATATTTGTTTATTTCCCATATTGAAATTACAATATGTTATTCTTTGAACAAATACATTCCAAACTTTTTATCCCATATTTTTTACCCAAAAACGAATTCCATTAGATTATATAGAGACAATTTTTTCACTCCTAGTATTAACATTGTATTTTATGTTTAGTATATAATAGAACATGGATTTTTGTTCTTTAGAGATATAAAATTAAAAAAAGTCATATCAATGTAATTTTATTTTCTATAGATCATTTTAGTCAGGAAAATTATGTGACCACCCGATTATCCCCTCCTCAAGGAACAAAAAAACCAAATGGTTCTTTTTGCTTTTTTTATATTAGATTTGGGTCTCTTCTTTTAAAAGAACCAAATCTCCTTAGGAAGAAGTGAATTGGGTTGGGCATTTGAATCTCCTTACTACTTAGGCAAAAAAAAAAGTTTGAACCTAGATTGCAAAAGACCATTTGGTTCTCACTCGATTGATTTTTTATTTCTTTTTTTTCGTTTAGAAACCTAGTGGCCACCAAGTCGCTCCACGCTAGATTGTGAATGACAACTTGTTGGCCACCAAGTCATTCCATGTTAAACTACGAATGATGATTTGGTGGCCATTAGGTTGGTTTTTTTTTTGCTTGGAGACCTAATGGCCATTAGGTCATTTGATGTTGGACGAAGGATGAATTACTAGCCACAAGGTTTCCAAGTGAAAAGTTAATTAATTAATTAATATTTTTTGGCTCTTGGAAACTTGGTGGCCACCAAATCATTTGACGCTGGATTCTGAGCGACATGGTGGCCACAAAGTTGTTTAACGTTGGACTGTGAAGGACAATTTGGTGGCCACTGGGTTGTTTTTTTTCCCCCACTTGGAGACTTGTGGCCACTAGGTTGTTCGACGTTGGATTGTGAGGGATGACTTAATGGCCACTAGGTCGTTTGATGCTGGATTGCGAGAGATGACCTAGTGGCCACCGGTGACGCACTCCCAAGTCCCTTGTTGAACCCACTTGAGGGTCTAACTATGTAAAGTTGCGGAAAGTTGAGACTTGAGAGGCGCTATCGACTTCCAGCACTAAAAGGGGTAGAGGGGCATGCTAGAAGTTTCAGGATTAGACTAGGAAGATGGATTAGAAAATCAAGCTTGAATCTACATCCAAAACCAACCACAAGAGGGTTAGTTAGCATTCGGGAACACCCTTGGGTGTTGGGACAAGCCACGGGCACTTTTACACACAAGATTCATCACAGCCCGGACTCGGGGGAAGCCACCACCTTCCCCCATATAGTATACTATGCAGCTCTCCGCCAAGGCTACATCCAAATGGCTATTTTTCCCGGGACTCCCAAGTTGAAGCCCTGAAACTGTCCGGGGTTGGAGTCCCGAGACTTTGGACGCTCATAGCTCCTCGCTCCGAACTCAGATCTGGACAAGGTCTAAACCAAAGTTGTAGCTCTCGTTGAGAGCTTTCCAACGTCGTATCGCACTCCTTGAGGCGACGTCGGGAAGAGGTCGATTCCTGACTTTTAGTGGTCGGGAGTCAAACTGGCAGTTTGATTCCTGGCCCTTCTTTTGCCCATAACTTGGGCTACAGATGTCCAAATGGCCCATGCGAGGCCATTTCGGGCATCTACACTTCAAGAGATTTCCATTGATATAAAGAACACACAAAGGCGAGGAGATTTGACCCCTCAAATCGTCTTCTAAGTTTTCGAGAGTCCCAGAGGACTCCATTTTTCCCACTTTTGGGAGTGTGAGTTGCATTCTCACACTTAGCCCCAAAGTGGGGTTACGATAACCAGGTTTTTTTGTTTAGAGACCTGGTGGCCACCAAGTTATGCGACATTGGATTGCGAAGGATGATTTGATGGCCACCAAGTCATCCCTCACAATTTAACATGGAACAACTTGGTGGCCATTAGGTCTCTAAGTGAAAATAACCCCCAAAAAAAAAAAATTTTGACTTGGTGGCCACCAAGTTGTCTCTTACAGGTCTCCAAGCAACAAAAAAAAAATGACTTAGTGGCCATTAAGCCGTCCCTCGCATTCTAACATTGGATGATTTAATGGCCACTAGGTCTACAAACGAAAAAAAATTTGATTTTAATTTTTTTTTGTTTGGAAACCTAATACCTAGCAGCCACAAGGTGGTTTCCATCCTCGACTTTGAGAAACCGCCTACTGGACCACCTTAGAAAATTAAATGAACACCCAATTTTTTTCGACATTAAAAAAAAAACATTTTGAAAATTTGTTTTTCATTACATTTTTTAAAATTATTCATTATTTTTTTAAATATAATTGATCATGAGATGAAAATTAGGTTATGTTTGATGTTTTATGTGTAAATTTGAAAAAAAATTAAATGATGCAAAGGAAAGGAAATGAATTTACCTTTTTGAATGGAGATTGAACACTTGATAATTTATTGTGTAACTATATAAAGCAAGTTCAAGTACCTTCGTCAACAACCTTTGTTAAAATTGTGTAATGTTTTACCCTCGAATATTGATCTCCTTTTGTTGTTGTTGTCACATTTTTTATTAAAACCATTACACAATGGCCTCCATTATATGCTTCAAAAAGTTGTTCATATTTTGTTTTGAAGTTGTTACAAAGAGTAAAAATGTCTTGGTCAAATTCACCTTCTCCATTTGTAATCAACAATTGCTTTTCACATTTACTATCCCCTATTCCCTCTACAACAATGACGATGATAGCACTGGTAGCAAACCTCCAATTTTGAATAGAATTTCTAAATTCCCTAATGGAATCCATGTGAAAAAACATGGGAATTAACTTAGGTTGGAATGTAGGAATTGATGACACAATGGTTGTCGATTCAATTGTGATGACAACATGCATGTCACCTTTCTCAAAACCTCTTTTAGACTTTGATTTAATGCCAAAATTTTCCACCTTCACAAACATGCCTTTTTGCAAATGTTGCTCATGCATTCTATATAAGGCGATTTCACCTTCAAAGTGATTGTGGTAAGAGCTGCCTTGTCCAACAAATCACAATGCAAATATGTATAACTTGGATTTTCCATGCTCTTATTTGCAATTTGATCAAAAGTGCCATACCTATTGAACATTTTTGCCTCAAATGCAACATCTCTAATTCCGAAATCCAAATCATCCACCATAACAACCAATCTAGTCTCCTTCATTAGAACAATAACCATTGTGGAAAAAAGGAAAGAAGAACTTACCAAAATGAATTTGACAACACAAATGAAGTAGCACTTGGCAAAACTAAAAGTTGCAAAAACACATGACAAAACATGCACTTATAAAAACACATATTTGCAAAAGAAGTAAAAAAATAGTCAACAAATGGTGAAAGCTTAAATTAAATACAATGTTCTTATTGTGAAAAAAGAAAGACAACAAACATACAATGTTGTATTTATATGGGAAAAAGACCTAACTTAAACCCTAAACTTAACTTAAAACCTAACCCTGAACTTTTTTTTATTTTATATTTACTTTAAGTAATTTTGATTATGGTTGGTTTCAACTTAACAATAAAATATCATATCCATGGTTTGATAGCTAAATTATGGTCTAATAATGAATAAGACATCAATACCCTTGACATTTTATAAATTTTAATTATTGACTTTCAGTAACTTTGACTATGGTAGATATCTACCATTAACCATGGATATTGATGAACCATGGTTTGGTGGTTAGATTGTGGTCTAATAATGAAAAAAACATTCATACCCTTGGCATCTTAAGAATTTGAATTATGCACCTCATGCTTACACTTAGACTTTAAATATTTCAACTTAGATTTGAAAGATATTAATACATAAACCTTAAATTTTTCTCCACTATTTGACCATTCTTTTCATTTCACTCAAATATAATATTATTATTTGTTAAACGCCAACTTTTTTTATCATGTACATAAAAAAAATTAAACACACAAAAAAATCACAATTGATTTTTTTCCCCTTTTTTGGTTAAATGTATTAAGTGTTCAATTTTAAACAAAATATTTTTTGTTCTTTCAATTAAATTTTTAGAATAAAATTTTTGTGTTGAAAATTTCCCATTCCCCAAAAAAAGATATTATTTTTTATAAAATATTTTCTTGAGAAAAAACCTTCATTAAATCATTATATCAAAAAAAAAAAAAAAAAAAAAAAAAAAAAAAAACAAAACCTCTTCCACCACCAACCAACACACCACCCCCCCCAACTCAACAAATCACAACACACACAAAAC
>Ga0116229_10012153_pt1 | contig 12484 bp, 11 predicted proteins | sample S1TSphgellanicum_3_FD_87313 | JGI IMG/M metagenome (GOLD analysis project Ga0116229, IMG submission 87313) | Host-associated microbial communities from peat moss isolated from Minnesota, USA - S1T2_Fc - Sphagnum magellanicum MG | ecosystem: Host-associated > Plants > Peat moss > Unclassified...
GAAAAAGGGAAAAGAAATTTCCGTCAGGATTCTAGGCCAGTCATGCTCCAACTCCTTGTCGCGGGCCTCACCGTGGGCAGCGGCTATGCGTTGGTCGCGCTGGGGATTCACATCGTCTTGCGCGCGACGCGCATCATCAACTTCGCGCAAGGCGAGTTCACCATCGTCGGCGGTCTCATCGCCCTCACGTTCGTGCAGGTGTTCCACGTCGACACCTGGGTCGCGCTGGCCGGCGCGACGATCGTCGGATTCGGCCTCGGCCTTGCGTTCGAGCGGCTCGTGTTGCGGCCGGCAGCGCGCTCGGGCGAGATGGCGCTCACGATCGCGACGATCGGCATGGTCTCGATCTTGCTCTACGGCCACGCGCTCGTGCCGGGTTGGGGCAGTCTGCCGCAACCGCTGCCGGCGTTCACCGGCGACGTCTCCGATGCGCTCGACCTGCACGGCGTCTCGATTCAGATCCAGTCGCTGTGGGTGCTCGCGCTCTTGTTCCTCGCCCTCGCCGTGCTCTACGTCTTCTTCGATCGCACCTATTACGGCAAAGCGATCCGCGCGGCGGCGAACAACCCCGCCGGCGCGCGTTTGATCGGCATCGACGTGACCAACGCGCGTTCGGTGAGCGTCGGACTCGCGATCGCGCTCGCCGCCTACGGCGGCACCATCATCGGACCGATCACGCTCGTCGGCGGCGCGGGTGGCGTCGTGATCGCGATCAAGGGCTTCGTGGCCGCGATCGTCGGCGGATTGGAATCGCCGGCCGGCTGCGTGCTCGGCGGTCTCCTGATCGGCGTCATCGAGAAAACGATCCAAGGATTGCCGGGCGTGTCGTACGGGATCAGCGATCCGATCGTCTATGCGCTGCTGCTGCTCGCGCTCCTGATCCGGCCGCAAGGCCTCATCGGCGCACGCAGCGCGGTACGCGATTGATCGCGCGCCTGCGCGGCGACGCGCGCACGTTGCCCGTGCTCGCCGCGGTCGTGATCGCGTTCGGCATCGCCGCCGCGTGGAACCCGACGTTCGCGCAAGCGGGCACGTACGCCGCGATCTACGCGATCGCCGCGATCGGGCTTTCGCTCTTGATGGGCAACGTCAACCAGATTTCGATCGGCCAAGCCGGTTTCTTCGGCATCGGCGCCTACGCCGTGGCCTACGGCACGACGACGTGGAGTCTGCCGCAGAGCGCGGCGTGGCCGCTCGCCGTGCTGCTGGGCATCGCGGCGGCCGCGCTGGCCGGGCTCGCGGTCGGCTTCATCGCGCTGCGCTTTCGCGGCCATTACCTCGCGGTCGCGACGCTCGCGTTCGGCTTGATCTGCGTCGGCATCTTCCACGAGTCGCCGATCCTCGGCGGCGCGATCGGCATCCAAGACGTGCCGTATCCGCAATTCGGCGCGCTCACGATCTCGGGCTATCCCGCCTACTGGTTCGCCTGGATCGTGGCGGGCCTCGCGGCGCTCGCGTCGTTGAATCTGCTGCGCGGGCGCACGGGTCGCGCGTTCGAGGCGATTCGCAACGACGAACTCGCCGCCGACGTGCTCGGCATTCCGACCCGCCGCTACAAGATTCTCGCGTTCACCTATGCGGGCGCCTTGGCCGGCCTCGCCGGCGCGATCTACGCATCGTTTCTCGGCATCGTCGTGCCCGACGCGGTGAGCGTGCAGCTCTCGATCACGCTGCTCCTGATGGTCGTGCTCGGCGGCAGCGGCAGCGTCTCCGGTGCGCTGATCGGCGCCGCGGTTCTCGGCGTGCTCGACATCAGCGGCCACCAGTTCGAGAATTGGCGCGAGGTTGCATACGGCGTGCTCGTGATCGCCGTCGTGATCGCGGCGCCGGGCGGCCTCTTCGGTCTGCTCCGCCGGCCCGCGCGCGCAACGGCGGTGCCGGTGCCGCCGACGGCGCCCGTCGCCGCGCAACCGCTCGCCGTCCGCGCGATCATACCATCGGGCGATGCGCCGCCGCTGGCGGTGAACGGCGTGACGAAGCACTTCGGCGGTCTCATCGCGGTGAACGACGTCAGCTTCGCGCTCGAGCGCGGTACGCTCACCTCCCTGATCGGCCCCAACGGTGCGGGCAAGACGACGCTGTTCAACGCGATCAGCGGCGTCGGTACGCTCAGCGGCGGCCGCATCACGCTCGCCGGCACCGACGTCACGGGCTGGCAGCCGCATCGCATCGCCGCACTCGGCGTCGGACGAACGTTTCAAAACGCGCGGCTCTTCGGCGAGATGACCGTGCTCGAGAACGTGATCGCCGGATCGTTTCGCAGCGAGCGCACGTCGTTCGCGGCCGATCTGCTCGCGCTGCCGTCGGCGCGGCGTGCATCGCGCGAAGCGACGGAGCGCGCGCACGCGACGCTCGCGCGACTCGAACTCGAAGCGCTGAGCGATACGCTCGCCCGCGATCTTGCGTTCGGCGACCGGCGGCGCGTCGAACTCGCGCGAGCGATCGCCGCCGATCCGTGGCTGCTGCTGGTCGACGAGCCGGCCGCGGGTCTCAACGCGAGCGAACGCGCGACGTTGCAACGCGATCTGCTGGCGCTGCGCGACGACGGCGTCACGCTGCTCTTGATCGAGCACGACATGCGGCTCGTGATGTCGATCAGCGAACGCGTGATGGTGCTGAAGTTCGGCACGATGATCGCCGACGGGCCGCCCGAGCGCGTCCGCAACGACGCCGGCGTCGTCGCTGCCTATCTCGGCACGTCGGCCTGATGCTGCTCGACGTCCACGATCTCCACGCCGGCTACGGCGCGCTCGAGGTGCTGCGCGGCGTGTCGATCGCGGTCGATCGCGGCGAGATGGTCGCCGTGCTCGGCCCCAACGGCGCCGGCAAGTCGACGCTGCTGCGCGCGATCTCACGCCTCGATGCGACCGTGCGCGCGGGAACGATCACCTTCGACGGCCACGATCTCGTCCGCGCATCGACCGTCGACGGCGTGCGCTTCGGCTGCCTGCACGTGCCCGAGGGACGCCAGCTCTTCACCGAGCTCTCCGTCGACGACAATCTGCGGCTCGGCGCATTCACCGTCGACCGGCGCACGCTCGACGCTGACGTCGCCGCCGTCTACGAGCGCTTTCCCGCGCTCGCACGGCGCAGAGCGCAAACCGCGTTCTCCCTCTCCGGCGGCGAACAGCAGATGCTCGCGATCGGTCGCGCGCTGATGGCCCGTCCGCAACTCTTGATGCTCGACGAGCCGAGCACCGGGCTCGCACCGCAGATCGTCGAGCAGATCTTCGCGATCCTTTCCGATCTCAAACGCAGCGGCACGGCCCTGCTCGTCGTCGAGCAGAACGCCTACCTCACGTTGCAGCACGCCGACCGCGCGTACGTGCTCGAAGGCGGCGCGATCGCCCTCGGCGGGACGGCGGCCGAACTCTCCGCCGACCCGCGCGTGCGCGCGATCTATCTCGGCGGCAGCGTTACTTGATGAATCCGCCCGGTTTGCTCGCCGGCACGAAGTCTTGTGTCGCCGGATCCCACTTGTCGATGATCAGCGCGTTGATCGTCAGTCCTCGTTGTTCGGGATCGCCGAAGTCGTAGATCCCCGACGTCCCGGCGTAGCCGTGCAGGTTGTCGACGAACGTCTTGAGTTGATCGGCGGTCGCGTCGGGGCCGAGGTGGCGATAGGCGTCGACGACGATCATCGCCGGATCCCAACCGATCGCGTTGAGTACGTCGGGGCGCGCGCCGGCGGCCTTGAACGCATCGAAGTACACGTTCTGCGCATCCTTGACGGGGCCCGGATTCGTGCCCTCGCGCGTGATCGAACGCAGCCCCGCGAAGTAGAGCTCCTTCGGCAAGAACGACGTGTACTGCGCCATCTGCACGAAGCTCATGTTGCCGGTCGACGAGCTGATCGGGAGATCGAGTCCCGCATCGTGGAACCCGCGCAGCAGCGTGCCGAACGGCGTCCCCGTCACCCAGGTGAGTACCGCTTGTGCGCCCGATGATTTGATCGCCGCGACCTGACCCGCGACGCTGATGTCGCTCGGGTTGAAGTGTTCGTCGGCGACGACTTGCATCGACTTGTTCTCCGGTAACGCGAGCGCGGTCGCGTACGAGCGGTCGAGCTCCTGACCGATCGCGTCGTTGGTCGTGATGATCGCGACCTTCGTCCAGCCCTTCTGGCGGAAGAAGCGAACCGTTCCGATCGCATCGTCGAGCGTTCCGACGCTCGCGGAGAACGTGTAGCTGCCGCGGACCGGGTGGATGCCCGGCGAGAGGCACCAATGCATCGGACCGTTCTTCGCCACGAGCGGCGCCATCGCGCGACAGTTTCCGGCGAGCACGCCGCCGAGGATGACCGGCACGCCCTTGGCGATGAGACCGCTCGTGAGCTGCACCGACACCTGCGGATTGGCTTGATCGTCACCGACCACGAATTCCAGCGGACGCCCCTTGATGCCGCCGGTACGATTCACCAATGCCTGGATGAGTTCGAGGTCTTTCTTCGTCTCGTTGCCGATGAACGCACCGCCGCCGGTGAGCGGCACGAGTGCGTTGATCTGGACCGGCGGGCCGCTGAGCGCCGGCTCCGCCGTTGCGGGAGCGGCGAGCGCGCCGGCAAGGAGAGCGATCGCGGACCACGCGAGAACGGACCGGGTCGATTTTACCATCATGCCTCCGAAGGGGAGCCGAGAGAGAATGTTCTTTCACGCTCGTTTCGCATAGCGGCCCGGAGAAGCTTGCGCGCCTTGAGCGCCGCCTCGTCGGCCGTGCAACTGAGCTCGTAGAAATCGGGCGCGGCGATGAGGGCGCGCTCCTGGCGCTCGAGCGCCACGCCGTCCTGATCGAAGATCGTATCGAACGCCTCCAGCATGAACGCCGTCGTCGCGTCGTCGGTGCGCGCCGTGCGCGTCACCGCCCAAAAGTACGTCGTCTCGTGCGGACCGGCCGGCGTGATCAGGTGGACGATGCGAAACTCGCCGAAGTAGCCCGGCTCGCCGTACCGCGCCCCGCTGCCCGGAGCGACCATCGTCACGTGGGTCACGTGCGCGCCCGGCAGATAGAAGAGCGACCGCGTCGTACGGTCCATCCGGCCTTCGATCCCGACGGCACGATGATGGAACGGCGTCGCCACGTCGTCGTGGATCGTCCGCACGGCTTCGACCATCCCCGGATGCACGGTCGTGACGACCGGCGACGCGGCGACGTTCGCCGTGCCGATCGAGCCGTAGTGCAAGAACTCGATGTGCGAGAGGTCGAGCAAGTTCTCGTTGATGAGCTGGTAGCGATTCCGCCAGGTCTTCGCGCCGCCGATCGCAACGTGGAAATGGGGATGCGTCAAGCCGAGTTCATCGAGATCGGGAAGCCGCGCGGGGTCGGCCGCGTTGGGTTCGCCCATCCAGATCCAGGTGACGCCGCCGCGCTCGAGCGTCGGGTAACGCCGCACCCCGTAGGCGGGTGGCACGTGCGCTTGTGCCGGGATCGCGACGCAACGTCCGAGCCCGTCGTAGGTGAAGCCGTGATAGCCGCAGCGAACGCCGCCGGCCACGCGGACGCCGGCCGAGAGCGGGTAGGCGCGGTGCGCGCAGCGATCGGCGAGCGCAACGACCTGCTCGCCATCGCGATAGAACACGATCGGTTCGCCGAGCACGACGCGAGCGATCAGATCGTCGCCGAAATCGCGCGACCAGCCGGCGGCGTACCAGCCATCGCGCACGTAGTCGAGACCCGCTTCGAACGGATACACCGGCCGCGTTCCTACGGGACCCCGGCTACCACTCGACCTTCGCGGGTGCCGGGGAGCCGTGCGCCTCTTGCCACGAGATGATGCGGTTGCGCAGCGTGCCGACACGTTCGATCTCGGCCTCGACGACGTCGCCCGGCTTCATGTAGAGCGACGCCGCATCCGGGCTGAAGCCCGCCACGCCCGACACGGTGCCGGTCGAGAGAATGTCGCCCGCGCTGTACCCGAGCGGCGAGTAGTGCGCGATGATCTCCTCGATCGAGTACGACATGTGGCTCGTGTTGGAGATCTGGCGCTTCTGGCCGTTCACGCGCAGTTCGACGTTGAGGTTGTGCGGGTCGGGCACCTCGTCGGGCGTGACGATCCACGGACCGATCGGCACGAACGTGTCGATCGCCTTGCAGAACGTGAAGACGCCCGAGCGCATCTCGCGCCGCTGGATGTCGCGCGCGGTGATGTCGTTGAAGACGATGTAGCCGCCGATGTACTCGTGCGCTTCTTCTTTCGTGAAGTGCTTGCCGGCTTTCTTGATCACGACCGCGAGTTCGAGCTCGTAATCCAGCTCGTTCGTGAGGTGTTCGGGATAGACGATCGCGTCGTCGGGACCGATGATCGCATCGACGTTTTGGAAGAACACGATCCACGGCGCGACCGGGTGCGACCAGCCGACCTGTTTCGATTCCTCGTGATGTTCCTGATAGTTGCCGGCCGTGTGGAAAAACTTCTTCGGCACGATCGGCGCGCGCAGCCGCACGTCGTCGAGCGCGAACGTCTTGCCCGTGGGCTTCGCCGTCTCGCCGCCCTCGAAGTATTCGCGCATCGAGGGAACGTCGAGCTCCTCGATCGAGTTGCCGCTGAGCCGCCCGACGCGACCCTCATTGAAGGTAACGAGTTTCATACGAAGTCTCCCAGATTGATGTGCGTACCGGAGCGAAACGGAGCGAAGCGGAGAGCAGTCGCGGAACGCACCTAAGCTCCGATCATGCTGTAGCCGCCGTCGCACATGATGAAATTGCCGGTCATGTGTGCGGCGTCGTCGGTGGCGAGGAAGAGGGCGGCAGCGGCGAGTTCCTCGGGTTGCGGAACCCGCCCCATCGGCGTTTGCGAGAGCACGCGCTCCTTGCGCCCGTTGTTCCAGTCGTGGCGGGTGAGGATCGCCTCGGTTTCCATGAAGCCGGGTCCGAACGCGTTGACGCGAACGGTCGGCGCGAACGCGTACGCGTAGGATTTGGTGAGCCCGATGATGCCGTACTTGCCGGCCGCGTACTGCGGTGCGCGCGGGCTGCCGCGAACGACGACCGTCGAAGCGATGTTGACGATGTTGCCGTGGCCGCGCTCGAGCATCCGCGAGCCCATGTCGTGGATCATCATCATCGTGCCCTTGATGTCGACCGCAAGCACGCGATCGACGATCGCCTCGTCGATCTCGCGCCAATCGTGCTGGTCGGTCGCGATGTCGCCGACGTTGTTGATCAGCACGTCGATGCCTCCGGTGGCATCCCACGCCTCCGCGATCATCGCGCGGATCTCGTCCCATGATTTGATGTCGGCACGCACGACGATCGCCTCGCGGCCGAGTTCGCGCACCGCATCGGCGGTGCGCTGCGCGCCGGCCTCGGAGCTGTTGTAGTGCACGACGACGTTCGCGCCTTCGGCAGCGGCGCGCTTGGAGAGCGTCGCACCGAAGCCGGTACCGGCGCCGGTCACCATCACCCACTTACCCTCGAAGCGCGGGAAGACGCGCGAGACGCGCGAGTTCGATCCGGTCGCGGTCATACGAGCGTGCGGCCTCCGTCGACGTAGAGCACTTGCCCGGTCACGAACGACGCGTGGCGCGACGCGAGAAAGAGGACCGGGCCGACGATGTCGTCGACCGCGCCCAGCCGTCCGGCCGGCACGAGCGCTTCGAGCCCCGCGCGCACGCCGGGCTTCTTCAGATACTCGGCGGTCAGCGGCGTCTCGGTGTACCCCGGGCCGATCGCGTTGACGTTTACGCCCGACGATGCCCACTCGGCCGCCATCACGCGCATCATCTGATTGATGCCGCCCTTGGTCGCCGCATACGGCGCGTGCAGCTTGTGCGCGAGCAATCCGGAGACCGACGAGAGATACACCTGACGTCCGTAGCCGCGCGCGCACATCAGCGCGCCGGCGGCTTGACCGAGCCAGAACGCGCTGTTGAGGTTGACGTCGACGATCGTGCGCCACTCCTCGTCGGTGAAGTCGGCGACGGGCTTGCGGTTGTTCATCCCGATCGCGTGCACCAGCACGTCGATGCGACCGAGTTGCTCGTGCGCGCCGGCGATCACGCGCCGGCAGGCGTCGGGATCGGTGAGATCGGCGACCACACCGCCGCCGCCACGCCCGGCGAGATCGAGCTCGGCCGCCGTCTCAGCGACCCGCTCCGCATTGCCGTCGACCGCGATCACCCGCGCGCCGACACCTGCGAACCCCTCGACGATCGCCCGGCCGAGGCCGCCCACGCCCGCCACGACCACCGCCGAATCGGCCAATCCCAACCACGCACCGACCGGATTCTCCGCCACCGAGACCGTCATGCCACCCGACTTTCACATCGTGAAAACGACTTTCTTATAGCGGCGGCTTCGTGAAAGAATCTGCTAGCCCTTCGGCTCGCTTGCGAACACGGGCTCCGCGCCGTCGGGGAGCGGCGTGCGCCACACCGCCATCGTCAGCGCGAGCAAATCGTAATAGCCGACGAGGCTCACCAGATCCATGAGCGCGCGCGTGCCGATCGCCGTTTCCGCTTCGGCGAGCAGATCGTCGGCCAGGGTTCGGTCGACGAGCGCGTCGTGCGCCACGCGCCGCACGATCGCCTCGCGCGCGCTGAACTTTGGCGCCGGCTCGCCGCGCTGGAGCGCGCGCACTTCGTCGCCGGTCAGGCCGACGGCGCGGCCGACGCGCTCGTGCGCGTACCACTCGAACTCGCTGCGCCGCAGTCGCGATACTTCGAGGATCGCGATCTCGCGCTCGCGAGCCGAGAGCGCGCTGCGGTAACGAATCGCGGCACCGACCTCTTGCAACGTGCCGCCGACCTCCGGGCTGACGAGCATCGCGTTGAACGGTCCGTTCAGCCGCCCCGCGTCGTCGGTGAGCGGAAACGCTTGCGGCCCCGCCGCGCGCGGTCCACCGGCGATGCGATCGTAGAGCGCGCGCTGCTCGGGGTCGAGGTCGACCGGCGCGAACCAGGGCAGGCGTCCGTGCGTCTTCATGCGGGTGCTCCCATGCGGCGCGAGATCTGCGCGCACGCCGCCAGCAGCGGCGCGCAGCACCGCTCGCGCAGATCGTCGATCGTGAACGAGACGGCCGGCACCGCGATGTTGACCGCGGCGATCACGCGTCCGCCGTCGCCGCGAACGGGTCCCGCGATCGAGCGCAATCCACCGGCGACCTCTTCATCTTGCACGGCGAACCCGTCGCTGCGAACGCGTTCGAGCTGCGTGCGCAAGGCCGCAAGCGACGTCACCGCGTTCGGCCCCCAACTCCCGGCGAACGAACCGCTCGCGAGTCGCCCGGCGAGATCGGCGTCGGATGCGTAGGCGAGCATCACCTTGCCCATCGACGTGCAGAACGCCGGCAGCGTCGAGCCGACGGTGATGTTCGCGGTGACGAGCGACGAATCGCTCTGCAAGCGCGCGACGTAGACGACCTGATCGTGCGAGAGCACGCCGAGGTTCACCGTCTGCTTCGTCGATTCGGCGAGTTCGCGCAAAATCAACGCCGAACTCTGCACGAGGTCGAGCCCGCGCAAGGCCGCAAAGCCGAGCGTCAACACCGCCGCGCTCGGACGCAGCGCGCCGTCGGGCAGACGTTCGAGGTAGCCTTCGCCCACCAGCGTCGCGACGAGGCGGAATGCGGTCGGCATCGGGATGTCGAGCGCGCCCGCGATCTCCGTCAAGCGCAGCTGCGACCGGCGTTCGGAGAAGAGCGCGAGGATGCGCAGCCCTTTCGCGAGCGATTCGACCGTGTACGCGCCGCGTTCGGCGGACACTACCCTTGTACGACCTCGGCTTCGTAGCCGCGTTCCGCGATGTTGGCGATGATGTTCGTGATGTCTTCGGGACGCTGGAGTTCGCAGGTGAGGTCGAGCTCGGCGTACTTCGCGGGAACGCTGCCGAACAGGCGATGGTGCGCGACGTCGAGCACGTTGGCGTGCGCGTCGTTCACCGCCGTCGCGATCGCGACGAGCTGCCCCGGTTTGTCGACGATGCGCACGCGGATGCGCACGACGCGGCCGGCACGCATGCGCGAGCGCACGATCACCGATGCGAGCATGCCGAGATCGATGTTGCCGCCGCACAGCAGCGTGCCGACGCGCTTGCCGGCGAAGCGCGCGGGATCGCTGCGCATCGCGGCGACGCCGGCCGCGCCCGCGCCTTCGACGACGAGCTTCTCCTCTTCGAGCAAGAACGCGATGGCCGCTTCGATCGCCGGTTCCGAGGCGAGCATCACGTCGCGCACCGACCCCTCGATGATGCCGAGCGGAATGCGGCCGACCCGTTCGACCGCGATGCCCTCGGCGATCGTGATGCCGCCGATGTGCGCGACCTCGCCCTTGAGCTCCGCGTAGAGCGCGGGATAGAATTCGGTCTCGACGCCGACCACCCGAGCCGACGAACCGAACGCCTCGACCGCGAGCACGGCGCCCGCGATCAAGCCGCCGCCGCCGACCGGCACCACGATGACATCGAGATCACCCGCGTCCTCGAGTAGCTCGAGCGTCGCCGTCGCTTGACCCGCGATCACGTTGAGATCGTCGTAGGGGTGGATGAGCGTCGCGCCGGAGCGCTCGATCAGCGCGCGCGCGTACGCCGAGGATTGCTCGAACGTCGCGCCTTCCAGCACCACCTCGGCACCGTAGTCGCGCGTGCGGCGCACCTTGAGGAACGGCGTGCCGTCGGGCATCACGACCGTCGCGCGGATGCCGAGCCGCGATGCGTGATAGGCGACGCCCTGCGCGTGATTGCCGGCCGACATCGTGACGACGCCGCGTTCGCGCTGCTCGTCGGTCAGTTGCAGCAGCGCGTTGAGCGCGCCGCGCTCTTTGAACGAGCCCGTGACCTGCCGCATCTCGAGCTTGCAGAAGACGTCGCCGCCGGTCAGGTTCGAGAGCGCGCGCGAACGGTCGGTCCGCGTGCGTACGATTCCGTTGCGAATCCGGTCGGCCGCGGCGCGAACGGTCGCGCTCCGCTCCGCCTGAGCGGTCATCCTTGAAACCTCACGCCCCTGCATAGCGGCTCGGCGACCGCGGTTCCTTCGCTACGGGCGCAGCACGCTCGGCGCAAAACCGTCCGCAGCGATCGACGTGCACAGATCCGACCACTCGCAGCCGCGACACGCCGCGCGGATCGTCCCGTTCGCGAACTGCGCGCGCAACCGGACGAGCCGCTCGCCATCGACGACGAACGGTCGCACCGCGACCGGAACGCCGGCTTCGGCCAGCGCCAACAGCGCGCTGCGATCGCGCCGGGCGACCGTCGCGTTCGCGCAATGTGTGTCGCCCGACGGCTCGAGTGCCGCGCACACGTCGTCGCTTCCGTCGATCAGCTCGATCGCCTCGCCGGCGCCGATGCGGCGTACGATCGCATCGAAATTCGCGACGAATTCCGGCGAGTAGCCGGTGCCGGCGAACGTCAACATGCAGAGCAGGTGATGCGGTCGCAGCCGGATCGGGGGTCGGGCGGAATCGTGCGTGATGATCGTCTCCGGGCCGTGCGGCGGATCGGTGGCCCCGCGGCGCGAAACGCCGCAGATATCTCCCGAACTCGAGGTTTCATGCCCCGTACATCCCGTGCCTCGTATGTCCCGTTTCCGTTCGTCGCCATCGTCGGCCAAGACGAACCGCGCCTCGCGCTCACGCTCGCAACGATCAACCCGCGCATCGGCGGCGTGTTGCTCTCCGGTCCGAAGGGCACCGGCAAGACGACGCTCGTCCGCAGCGCCGGCGCATTGCTGCCGGCGCTCGTGCGCGCGACCTGCGCGTACGGTTGCGACGTCGACGGCACGAGCGTCTGCGCCGAGTGCGCCGCGACGCTCGATCGCGGCGAGCGTCCGAAGACGCGCAAGACGCCGGGTGAGATCGTGGAGCTGCCCGCCAACGCGCAACTCGACGACGTCGTCGGCGCGATCGACCTGCGCGCGGCGCTCGAGCGCAGCGCGGTCGCGTTCCGCCCCGGTTTGCTCGCGCAAGCGAATCGCAACGTGCTCTACGTCGATGAGATCAATCTGCTCGCCGACGTCGTCGTCGACGCGCTGCTCGACGCCGCCGCGCAGGGCGTGGTGCACGTCAAACGCGGCCAGCACGCGATCGACTATCCGTCGCGCTTCACGCTCGTCGGCACGATGAATCCGGAAGAGGGCGAACTGCGGCCGCAGATCACCGATCGCATCGGGCTGCGCGTGTTCGTCGGCGCGGCCAACGAGCGCGCGGAGCGGCTCGAGATCTATCGCCGCAACGCGCTGTTCTTGCGCGACCCGCGCGCGTTCGCCGAAAGCTACGAGAAGCAGACGGCCGCGTATCGCCGCCGGCTCGCGCGCGCGATCGCGCTCTTGCCGGAGACGACCGTCGATGAACCGGCACAACTCGCCGCGATCGACGCGGTGACGCGCCTCGGCATCGACAGCCACCGCACGGAGATCGTGGCGCTCGAAGCCGCGCTCGCGCACGCCGCATGGAACGGCCGCACCGAAGCGACGGTCGACGACGTGCTGGCGGTCTTTCCGCTCGCCGCGCGGCTGCGCCGCAGCCGCTTGAAAGTCGAGGCGCTCTCGGAACAC
>Ga0116229_10012155_pt1 | contig 12483 bp, 9 predicted proteins | sample S1TSphgellanicum_3_FD_87313 | JGI IMG/M metagenome (GOLD analysis project Ga0116229, IMG submission 87313) | Host-associated microbial communities from peat moss isolated from Minnesota, USA - S1T2_Fc - Sphagnum magellanicum MG | ecosystem: Host-associated > Plants > Peat moss > Unclassified...
AAAAAAAAAAAAAAAAAAAAAACAATAACAACCAAACATGGATGCTTTTAATAGTGATGATGTTCAACAAAAGTTGGAATCCTACTTGGCACAAAGAATAGTTGAACTATGCATAAAATGATGAGGAATTTTAAATGCAAAATTTCATAAGAAGATTGCACACATAATTTTAAATTTAATTTGTAAGTTATTAACATTTCTTATTTGAGTTGGAATATTTTAAATATTAGAAATCCAATTATGACTTGTATGACATGACTTTCAATGTTTTTTTATGATAATATAACGTTTACAATTTGAGAATATATATAATGCTAAGGACAAAATATTAAGCACCATTCATAAAAATGACATCATTGCAACATTATAGACCATCCATCTATTATCAAGTTTGTTTTACATATGTGCCTTAGCATTTTTTTTCCCAAATAATTAAAAATATTTTTTATATAATTTCATTTTTTTCCCCAAATCCCAAATAATTATTAATTATTTTTTTCCCAAAAGCTGATGTAAACTGGCATGCACACAATAGTTGTAATTAATCTTAGTGAATTTGTGTGTGTAAATTGTGGATTTTATTCCCAATTCACACTTGAAATTTTTTTTTAAAAAGTTAAAAAAACATTATGGGGGTCGGGGGACGGTTTTGAGATCTGGATTTTGTTTTTGAGATCTGGGATTTTGGTTTTGAGATCTGGGTGTTTGGGGATCCAGATTTCGGCCGGACTGCAGAGAGGAGGGTGAAGATGGCGGTTGGTAGTTTGCGAGAGTCTCGGCGTCGCGCGCGCCCATTTTGATGCTGTCGCAATACGATTTTCCGTGTGCTCCGATCTGCTTCTTCGCCGCTGCAAAAACGACAAATTTTTTTATAGATCTACTACAATCTGCATTTATTTTTATTTTTTTGGAGTTGCTGCGAATTTTTCCACTTGCAATAGCTTTTTCTTCATTAAATATTTGGTATGGTTGTGTAACCAAGCTAATATCCAAGAGCTGACAATATCTCGTCTCTCGGTGTGCACTCCTGATATATGCATCGCAGACATTCCGACTTGCGCGGGCGAGAAGGCAGCGGGGAATGAATGTAGGCTTTTGAACTTCACTTCCTTTCTTTTCTTTTTTCTTTCTAAACAAATTCGTCTTGCAGTTTCTGCTTGTTTGGTTAATTAATTTTCAGTTTTCCTCTCGTTGTTGTGTAGCACTAGAGAATTGTGGATCGTAGTTCTGCTGCTGGAAATTGAGATTCTCATCGTTTCCCTCTGTTGCATACTGTTGTTACGGTTTTTCAGTTTCCTTGTCGTCGTGGACTAGATCAGTTGTTGAACCAGAGTTGTGCAGGATCCTCTGCATCCTGTTATGGTTTCGCAGTTTCCTCATTGCTAGCGACTACATTTGTTGCTCCCGATTTATGGATCTCCTGTTGCATCCTGTTTGTTACGGTAATTTCTCAGTTTCTTCGTTGCTGTGGACTAGATCTGTTGTCCCAGAGCTGTAGATCCTCTGTTGCATCCTGTTGTTGTTACGGTTTCTCAGTTTCCTCGTTGTCGTGTACCAGATATGTTGCTACAAAGTTGTGGATCCTCTGTTGCATCTTCCTGTTGTTACGGTTTCTCAGTTTACTCGTTGTCGTGGACTCGATCTGTTCCTCCAGAGCTGTGGATCCTCTGTTGCATCCTCCTGTTGTTACGGTCTCTCAGTCTCCTCGTTGTCGTGGACTATAGTAATTATTGCTCCAGAGTTGTGGATCGTACTTGCTGGAAGGCGGGGATTTGGACTCTCGTTTGCTCTTGCATCCGGTTGTCATGCGTACGTGCTTGGATTCAATGATGCATCCAGCAGATGCAGAAACTTGCTGCTTACATCTAACCATGAGCACACATGCATTTTGCAAAGTAGCTCGGGACGGACGTGAGCCTTATCTTTAGGTTTCAATTGTTAGGGGAGTTCTGTGAAATTTTGTCTTTATCGGCTTTGCGTTCATAGTACCTTTTTGTGCTTCTTCTTTGGGAGATGAGAAGCATAATCATCTGTAAATCAAAAGGAAAGGACGACAGACAATGGCAAATGAAGAAGCAATCCGGGTGTGGTCATCGCTGGAAGAGCGATTAGCAGGCAAGCTGTTGCAACTCAATCGCCTTCTGCACCAATTTGAAGACGCCCCTGTTGGATGGCATTCCCAACTCCACGATGAGGAGGAGGATGAGGTAGGTCTCTTTTTTCCAATCTTAAGATCGGTCTGAATTCTGGGGCGTGTTCTTCTGCTTTGAATGGCATTTCTTGGGCTTTACTTTCACCAATTGAGGGAGCAGCTCGTTCTATTTTGGAAATTCTTTGTGTGTGCTGCAGGATTATGTAAGTGAGGAGGCGGGCTGTATTGAGAGTGAGATTCAAGAAATATTGAAGGAGACAGCTTCACAGATCAAAGAGTTTAAGGATGCCACAAAGGTATCTGCTACAAAGGGAGGTCGTCATGATGATGAGAAGCTTGAAGCTTCAGAGGTCGATATTTGTTTCCTTCATCTCCTTCTCTGTTGAGCTCCTCCAGATGTCCTTTGAAGTTAATGCTCAATTTATCCTCCTTCAATTTACCTTGAAAATGCATCAAGCTCCAGCAACTGCTTACAATGGATCATTCAAAACCTTCCAGATGCATGACAGTTCTCATAGACAGTAGTAGTCAACTGAATTGTCAGTCAATCAACAATCCATCTGGAGTCTTGTCTTGTGTGGGTTCTTGTAATACAAGAACTTCATATAATGACCCAAATGCTAGAAGGTGTCCATCTGCAGCAGACAGCAGCACTATGAGATATGGAGATTTGCAAGATCACTGTATTTTGCAAACAATCTATCCTTGCATTGGAGAGTAGTTGGCTGAGTCTTTTCACTTCTTCTTTTATGACATATAGCAGCATTTGTCAACCTTTTGCAGGTGGGAAGTTATAGAGAGTTAAAGAATGCACAAAACAAGATTGTTGCATTGCAAAAGGAGCTTACTATTCTTCATCAGGTTTTTATTTTCTTACATTCGCAACAAAGTGGTAATCTGCTGTTGAAAATGTGTATCAGACGTTGAGGATTGTGCATTGACAATTGTTTACATGTACAGCTCCAAAAGGTTGAAGATTGAAGGATCCTTCTGGCTTGTGCAACCTGCTTGAATTTTAAACACATTTGTTCATGTGTTGAGAATTTGTGTCACAAATTCCAAAGCATAAATTTTTGTGCTGAGATTGGAGATTTGGACATTGGAATTGCAGAGGGTGAAAGAGAATGAAGGAGCAAAAGTGCTGGACAACAAGTTATCAAGAAAGCAGTTGGAAAGGTTGTATTTTTGACCTTCAATTGTGAGCATTCTGCCTGTATAGCCTGGTGCTTACAGATCAGTGTTGTGGATGCCTTTGCAAATTCACTAGGTGCACACTGTAGGTTACCCTCATCTGCTCCTGGCTTGTATAATCCTTTAACTTGGATGTGATCCCTCAGGAATGTGGAGGAAGAGAAGTTAGAATTGGTGGAAAAACAGGTGGGGCTTGAGAGCATTGGTGCTAGAGGCACGTCAAAGGTGCTCTCTTTTGCTCTTGTATCTGGAACCATTGTGTATATGCATTGAAGATGGCATGAACATCGCAGTTGGATGGTGGAGCACATGTTTTCGTTGCATCCTTTTGGCTCTTGTTTAGCCAACAAAGAAATTACCTATATGTTTATTCTTCACTAACTTGATGGTCTGACACATGGGCTTAGTTTGTGAATGGCTGCAAAACTTGGGGTATGGTGGCAAACATCTGCAGTACATGACAACTGATGCAGGGCTGTTTGCCTGGGTTGATCCCACTTGGGCAGGAGTTGGAAGAGCTGAGAAAGATGTGTAGAAAACAGGTCTGCAATCCCTTGAAGCATTTCAGGGATCACAAGTTTAGAGTCAGCTGTTGAACTATGTTTGTACAGGACACCATGCTGATGTTTTTCTCTAGCATCAGCATCATGATTCTGTATTGCTGAACTGCTTGAAACTTGAAACACTGTTGTTGTTCACAAAGCCACATTGTGGGTGTTGCAATGCAGACTGAGGAAGAAAAGTTGCAATTGAAGCAAGAAGTCAGCAAGGTCCTTGATAGAGTTCAAAAAGAGGTGTTGGCAGCAACCCAAAAGCATTTTGACAGAGAAATGGAATTGCAAGATCTTTGCAAGAAAGAGAGGGCATCTCATATGAAGACCATTGAGGTATTTCTTGTGAGCCTTTTATCTCAAGCATGAGGTTTAGCCCATAAGTGAATGCACTGTTCTTAACAGCAGTGACTGCTTGGCAACTTCTGAAAAGCTGCAGCAGCAAACTTGCAAGAACGAAAGAGGTGATATATGTCTCTTACAACTCACATGTTGTGGATCTCTAAGGGGCCATAATTCTGGTGGAAGCAGGAAATGATGGTTCTTCACAATGCAGAGACCAAAAGATTGAAGGTACCCTTTCTGGTCTGTGAAGAATTGCATGACATCCATTACAAACTTTCCATCTCTAAAATAGGTAGGAGTGCAATGAGTTCTAATGACACTGTATTGTAATGGCAGATGTTACATCTGCCTCCTTGCCTTATTTTGCACCTAATCTGTCTTGGAATTGGACCAAAGAGGATTGGAATGAATCTTAGGTGTTTCAAAGACTGTGCAGCAGGAATCCATGATCTCATGTGCAGAGATTGAGAATGAATAGTATGAAGCACTTGGTTGGGTGGGACTGTTGACATTGTTTAGAGTTGGGGCTGGTTTTGCAGATGGAACACATGGCTGCAATTGATGACTGTTGTCATAACCACGCCTCATGGGAAGCAGAGTGGCAGGACAAGGTGCAGTGTTTTTCACTTCAACGTGGTAAATGGACTTGTGACTTGTCTTGATTCACCCTACTTGAGATTCAAAATGCTCTTTCTGACTGGCCACACATAGATTATTGTCATGACAAAGCTGTCAAAGATGGCAAGCTTTTGCACTGAAACTTCACTGAAGCTGGTGCAGAAAACTTGAAAAAATCAGTAGAGCACAAAGTACATGACTGAATATTTCACCTTGCAATGCTCTGCAGGAAATTGAACTTCAGAAGAAAATTTCAATTGCTGTAGAGGAAAAGAAACATGCCTACCATGAATTGTTCAATCTTCAAGAGAACCTTCAAGAAGTTGAGGCTTCACTAAAAGTGACTCGAATGGAACTTGCCCATGTGAGTTTGTGCTGAGACATGTTGCAGAAACTGCATACAACAGTTGAGATGCTTCATTTATAATAAGGGAGTAAAATCTCTCAGCCAGGAAAAAGAGCAGTGAGCCTCACCTTACAAGAGTGAGGATTGGGTATGATCTGAATGTATAAAAATGTGGATACCTTTTCTTATAAGGGTGGAGATAGCACAATTATCACTAGTTGTGCATTGACATGTTTCTGGGTAAAAATGTCTCATTCTGCAACATTTTGCTGTTGACAGTGGATAGACTGTTTTGGGTGCTATTTCTGACTACAGGAGAGAAAGGCTAGGTTTAAAGTGGAGGAAGAACTGAAACTTGCAAAAGCAGATAAATCAATTGTGGTATCCTGCTCCACTTTATTGCACTGGACTGGTTTCACCATGTTGCTTAAGAGATCAAGCTTTTGCAGTTTCGAGGCATTTATTATTCAAGGAGTGTCTAGTTGCAACTAGTCAGCAGTGGATGGTAGAGCATTTCAAGACTGGATAAAACACTCCATAACCCAATGCATGAAGTTGCTGCAGGAGGAGTATCTGCAGAATGGATGCAGAGAGAAGCACAGTGCCTTGATCTCTTTAGCTGCCATCAAGCAGGAAGCTGTGTAAGAGATTTCTTTCCCTGAGACACACTTGCTTTGATAGTTGTGGTGACAGACTGCACAATTTGCACCAACTTGATGACTTTGCACCACCAAGCCAAGGGCTGACATGATTTTCCAGAAGTTGTATGTTCACAACTTTTCATGTCATCAATGCACATGCCTGCTTACCAGAAATCTAATCATTCAGAGAGAGCTTACTTGTGTGGTGGTCATGCTGCAGGGATACAAAATTGGCACATGTGTCAGCTCTTGCCGCTGTGGTAATTGGCCAGCTCTAGATTTAAATTGGGCTATGTGTTTCAGTGCATACTTGTGCTCTTTCTCCATGTCTCCCTGCCTCTGCATCATGCCCGGTTGCCTGGATGTTTTCATTGACAGGTTTCTCTTGGGAATGCATTAGGACTGGCTTGCAGAACTTCTGAGAGTGTTTCTGTCCTACACAAAGTTGCTAATAATGCAAACATTTTGAGATTTTCTGATGCTCTGTCACACCAGTTTTGTGCACTGTCAAAAGGATGTTTCTTCATACAGGAGTACAAGGCATGCAGTCTTCAGATGGATTTGGCAAATGTGACCAACACCTGTATGCAAAACGAACAAGAAGTCAAGATGTACAAACATAAGGTACGTGCACATCATGCCTGTGTGCTTCTTCCCAACTGTTGTTGTTAGAAATGGCATTTCCCTTTCTAATTTAAGGATTTGCTGAATCATTACACCAGTGTTCTATCATGTGGATCCAACTTCCTGCATGCTGGAGACAAGGTAGTTAGGAATTGCCCAACGTGAATTCAGGCTTGTTGATTTTGGTCCTTGATTTGCATTGTTGTCATTTTATGTGTCAATGTAGATGGAAGAGATGCAAGGCAACCTTCTGTCAAGTTGTAAGGACCTCCAGATTGCAAAGATCAATATTTTACAACTGCAACAGGAGGTGAGAGTACAAATCATTCTCTCTTTTTTTGGGTGGCCCCTCTACACCATGAGATATGAGGAGAATTTCAGGCAGTATCTCTGAGATAGAATCTCAGTGTCACATTTTCTTGGGCTAGTGTCAATGTGTTTGAAACATGAGCAGTTTTTACTAGAAGTGTTCACATGAAGTCTTGTCCTATGCAAAACACTGGTGCGCATAGTGCCTGCTTCCATCTGTTTCGGGGATGCAGGTATGCTCCCTGAAATGTGAACTTGAAGAAAAGGAAAAGGAGAGAATCAGCTTGAAGAGGAAGTGTGATATGCAGTGCAAGCAGCTCAGTGCGAGAATAAGACAACTTCAAATTGAAGCAACTCACAAGGTGGAAAGAATGGTTTTCATTGCATCATCAGTGAAATCTTTGAATTTCTGCAGAGGACTGGGGGCATATGGATCTTCACATGGTGTCCTTAAGGAACTCCGAACCTTTATTCAAAATATCCTTGTGAAGGATTGAATTGACTCTGCCCATTGCTTACCACTCCTTGGAACTGTGAATTGTCATGAAATTTTCCTTTGTCTTAGTGAAGCAGATGAGTTGCCTGACTGTGTCAAAGTTGTGAAATTCAGTGTGAGGAGGCTGTACAGAAGGTGAAAGACAAAATGGAAGACAGGTTACAGAAACAGATTCAAACTCATGAAGAGACTATTCAAAACATGCGAGAAGCATTTGGAATACAGGTTAAGCTAATTTTTTCAATTTGACTACTTTCACCAAAGCATACATAGCTGTGTCTATATCAGTGCCCAATATTGGACATAGAACTGGGGCATGTATGAAACCATTTGCCTTGCAGGTATTGAAAGTGCAGCACTCATCAATGCAGATCTTTGGTGAAGTATATAGAGTGTTCAGCTTTTTATTTGGTCATAGAATGATCAATGCAGTACAAGGTTGGAATTCTTGTTGGGTTTAAACTGTTGTGAAGTTGGCTCACTGCATTCCAGTCTGCAATGTGTCTTGTCCTGAAGTTTTACAATACTTGTTTGTAGAGCTGATTGTGTGCTGTTTACAGGTCTTGGAGAAGAAGGCTAAAGATCAGTTGCAGTTTCAGACATTTGAGGATTCCCATAAGTCACGACGTAAATCATCTGTTCAGACCACCTGTTCAGACCTGCCCTTTGAACTGTTTTGTCCAGTTTCCAGTTAAACCAACAATACACACTTCCATGGTTTGTTGAAAGCACCAGTCAGTCATTTTAAGGGCAGGCACAAGGGTGCAGAGATCAAACTGTTTTGCTTGTCTTCTGGCCCACTTATCATTCTAGGAGAGTAACTGAACATGTTGTGATCTCAAATCCTTAATTGGTTACTTTGTGTGGACCCTCCATACAACAATACTTTGGCTTTCTATTGTAGCTGAAATTTAGTACTGTGTGCAGGTGAGAGTACATCCAAAGAGAATCATCAACCCCTGAAAACCAAAAGACGTTGAATGCAATGTATTAGCATTGACAACAAATTTGCTTCTCCCAATGTACTTGTGACTGATATTCTCTGGCCCATGGCTCTATTCAAAAGTTGAGATGCTCAAGAGCCTAATGCATAAGGAGTAATAGCAGGTGATCCTTCATGTGCATAGGGAAATTTGGTTCAACCAAATAGCCTCATATGCTGCATGTGCAATGCTGGAATGAGTCTCATGGAAAGCAGCTGAGTCCCAGCAGAGAGTTCACCAGTTGCAGATGTAATGTAAGTGATAGTAATAGTTACCTACCTCAATGGAGCTTTGCTTGTATGTCTCAGTTACTTCAGAAGTCCTTCCAGTCATATAGAATTGATGAAGACATAATTAAGAATGCAAACCTTCAAGTTCCCTAGCATTAAATAACTGATGACACTAACATTTATCCTGGCTGGAAAGTGATTGTCCAGCAATTGAATATTTATATGGTCTGGCTTGGTCTCTCCATTGATAGGTGGACAGATGCAAATGAGAAGCAAGTGGACAAATACTGCCAGGTGCTCCTGGTATGAGAGACGTTGAGGTATACACTTACACCATTCCCTCTCCAGATGCCAATTTCCTCTGACAAAAAGTTCCAAAGGCTGATACGGTTTGTTCAGTTGTCGTCAGGTGCAGATGGCCTACTGATCCTATTGCACAGACTACCAGAAAATCTGGCCAAAAACTGCTCTTCTACAATTTGGAGGAAAGTCTGGAGTGTTCTTAACTGCTAAGAGTCATGTTCCTGCCAGTTGAAGTTTTTCTCACAGGAAGATCTCAGCTATGAATAGCTGCCATTTCACAACACCAACAGCAACAGGAAATCCTTTCATCCCAAGAAAAGTTATCAGCTGCGAATGGAGATAAAACCACATGAAGACTAAAGATCTGCTATGGAGCCAAGAACCACATGAAGACTAAAGACCTGCTATGGAGCCAAGAACCACATGAAGACTAGGGATCTGCCACAAGAATTATACCACTCACCAACACATTTCTTTTGTTTTCAGCTTGGTTGAGGTATGATTCCCCCCTCCTGTGCTGTACAAGGTTAACTATTGCAAGTTTGGCAGATGAAAATCCAAGCATGGAAGAGAGCTTTCAGAAGATGCATGCCACTGGTTTATTTGCATGATGAATGGTGACTTCTCCTACAACAAATTTCTATTTGAAACCACATTCAGTACACCACTCACACACAACTAGGCACGTGAGAGCAATCTTCTTCTCTTTGCAACTTGAAAAGCCTTCAGATGTCGTACTATCAAGAAAAGCTGGTGCTTTTCAACTGAGCTTGAAATTCATGGAAGAGGTTTGGGATGGAGAAGCCTATGTGCGGTGCTTATACACCAACACATTGGAAGCTTGTCATCATCACCCATGAATGAAAATCCAAAGTGGTATTAACTAAATGATCATCACAAAGGCATGAAAATGCGAATTGGTGTTAACTAGGATGATCAGCACAAATGCATGAAATGTTAACTTGCAATGAGGTTTGTTCCAGTGTTGGGCTGGTACCTGGTTTGGAGGGTGACAACTACTGGTTCCAGTTTCAGCTAGTGTTATTCAATCTGGAACTGGATCTGATTTTTGGACCTGGTTGTAGAACCAGAACTTTTTCTGAAAAACTGGATCAGCAACTGGATTCCCGGTTCCATTTATGTGTGGAACTGGAACCAGAACTGGAGCCAAACATTGAAAAAAACCTAGAACTGGGGCTAATCATCTACTTGTTAACCATCTTTCCAATTCAGGTTATGTGGAACTGGACCAGAACTGGGTCTAATTTTCAGAACCAGAACTGGAATAAAGAACAGGACCTGGAACTGGAGTTGGAATTTATTTTCTTGAAAAATCAGAACTGGAACCAGAATCTTTCTAATTGATTTTTAGAACAGGAACTGAGATTCTTTGGTAAGAGTCAAGAATTGCCCAACACTTGTTTATTCATGATCTTTGACATTATTGATTTGCACCTCTTGTTGCTTGTGTGTTCTAGAATCTCATACCACAAAAGACAAGACTTAACACGAGACTCCTGAGACATTCCTTGGGGATAAAAGCCTTCTCAAACCGGGAATGACTTGGAATGGTGGATGGTGGGCTGGTGGGTGCTGGTTCACTGTTGGCCCTTGACAAGATAAATATCAAAACAACTGGGTGAGCTTTTCTACAACCCATTTCACGCTAGAATTCAGTTGCAGAGTTTTTCAATGCATAATGGCTGCCACGAGTACAAAGTGACCAATTATCCAAAGTTTCATTAATGTAATACCATCAACAAGAGGGAGGGGGAGGAGTGTTAGTGGGTTTCTTTCGAAAACTCTAGTATTCCTAGCAATTCATTAAGTACTTTTTCTCATGTCATTTGCTTGGCTTGACTTCTGGAGGAAAAATGTTCACTTTGTGAAAGAAAATGAGAACTTACAAGATCTTTTCTATTTTTCTTAAAACACACATGCTTTTCTTGTGTTCATTTGTACAGCTTTCCTTTATTGCGGCCAGGTGCCTTCAATGGTAGAATTTTGACCCCATGCAAGTGGGGTCAGTAATACATGGAGGTGGTGTCTTACACACGGAAGGTGCCCCTTCCTTGACTTTTGTACAAAGGGGCACCTTAGGTGCGCAAGCACCTCTGCACATGACCCACCTTGTGCTTTACACAATGTAAGGCGCATAGGCCAGCAGCTTCCAGAAGGGGGAGGGCACATGTTTGACTGTGCCTTGCATAGTCCCCTTCTTAAAAATAAAAGGAACCACCATAGGCCCTTACCTTACACATTCAGCTCCATTTTCATCTAATGCAAAAGGGTTGAATTTGTCATGTGCTACTACTACTAGATTGTTGTTTGTCATGTGCTACTACAAGATTGACACCAACACTATCCAAGCTAACAATGTTACACCAATGTAACAACAACCTTGGAGACTTTTGTTGCTCTGTTAAATGAGGCCACTTACTTGGCACAAAATCATGCTCTTGACTTAAGAGGGGAATTTTGTGTAAGATCCTTGGTCAAAGAGAAATTAGTAGTAATCTTGCTTGTGTTTACATTGGTTGTTTATGCCACGAAAGGCATTGCCATTAGCGCATTAGTGCATTTTGCCCCCTAGACCTTGGGCTTCGCACTTGGTATCTTAGGGTAACATGCCTTGACAACAATGTTCCCTCCCTCTATACAAAACATTTATCTATTAAAGAAGGTTGTTTGTTTGTTTTGTTTGGCTTCTTTGGAGAAAGCCCTCAATAATAAGTAGTGGAATTTCTTGGAGGCAATTTCATAAATTTTAGACTTAAAAGTAAGAAAGATATTGAAATTTGACTAATTTTCAACACTAGAAATTGATTACAATTTTACAATTTTTTTTCACAATTAGAATTTTTATCATTGAGATCCTTTTCACACTTGGAATAATTACATATTCATGTTCACACTTGGGCTAAGGGCATAAGGTCACATTAGTACACATATGTTGAGAATTATATTTCAAAATTTCAAAGTCTCTCCTTAAAAATAACTTTCCAAACACAAAATAATTGAAACTAAATTCACAATGGAAATTATTTCAACAACAAAATAAAACTCTTAGAAAATTCATTTTCTACAATAACTAAAGTTAGCCATAAAGTCCTCCCTAGTCTCAAACCCTATCCCATCCCCTATCCCAATTTCATCCCCTATTTTCAATTATCTATAAAGTCCTCATATCTAGGAATGAAATTATGAACCTAAAGATCTAGAATCTTCTTCTCTAATGTTCATGAAATCATCTACCTTTTCTAGAGTTTCTCATTGTTCTTATTTTTTTATTGTCAAGTTTTCTCATTATGCTTTTTTTTTAAATTATAAATAAATAATTTTATTTATTTATTTATTTATTTATTATAAATTTTTTTAGGGCTTGTTATATGGTTTCTTCCATGCTTTCTTTTTGGGTTTTTTCAGGGGTTTTATTTTAGGTAATTTTCCTGTGTTCCATGATTTTTTCGAATTTTTTTGAGAATTTTATGTGAACCAAACTACAAAAAATCCTCAAAATTCAATAACCAAACTTGCACTTGATGAATCAATTGCCAAAATGTTGGCACCTTAATCAATTGCCGTAAATAGTCCTTTTCATGTTGGAACCAAACGTGTGCTTGATGAAACAATTTTTCAAAATGTTGGAATTAAATTTCAATTCAATGAAATAGATTTTTAAATGTTGGAACCA
>Ga0116229_10012156_pt1 | contig 12482 bp, 11 predicted proteins | sample S1TSphgellanicum_3_FD_87313 | JGI IMG/M metagenome (GOLD analysis project Ga0116229, IMG submission 87313) | Host-associated microbial communities from peat moss isolated from Minnesota, USA - S1T2_Fc - Sphagnum magellanicum MG | ecosystem: Host-associated > Plants > Peat moss > Unclassified...
CGCAGCCAGTTGGGCCAGCATCGCTGCACCGGATCATAGCCGGTCTTGAGAGCGTTGTTTTCGTCGCTGATGCCCAACGGCGCGCCGAGCTGAGCTGCAATCCAGTCGGCCTGGTGGGCAAGCCGCGCCGTGCCGGGCACGTCCTGCAAAGCCAGGAGCTTGGCCAGCGGCGAAGCAGCCCCGCCCGCGGCGCTGCCCACGGGTGCCGCAGCCGCGACCGCGCGCACGGCGGCCTGCGGCGCGGGATCATTGTATAGGCTGGCTTCGCGCATCGGCTGCCCGGCTTCGTTCAGCAACAGTATCGTGCCGGACGTGCCGTCGACCGCGATGCAGCCGACGCCTGAGACATCGGCTGACGCCTTCAGCGCCTCAAGCGCCGATTCCACCGCCTGCCACCAGCAAGCGGGATTACGACGATTCGAGGGCTCAAGCCGGGACGAGCGGATGCAGAGCAGTGCGCCACGAGCATCCATCAGGGCAACCCGCACACCCGAGGTGCCGACATCAATGCCAATGGTTGCGGCCGTCACGCCATTGCAGCTCCAGTCGATGCCATGTCACGTGGTCGGACGCTTCGCCGTAGCCGTCCTGCACTGAGTTAGCGGTCTGACGTTGCGCACCAGGCGAAATCTCTCCGTTTTCGCCCGACAGATTACGCGTAACGTATAATTCTGTGTTGAGCGAACGCCAAGTCATCGAGATCTTCCACCTGCTGTTCCTACGGGCCTTCGGCGCCCGCATGGATAAAGCCCTCTTTGCCCTCAACGGCGGCTGCGGCGAGCGTTTATCTCCGATCGAATCAAGGCGATCAGATCCACTGCTTCGAACTCAGGCTAAGACATGCAAACGGCAATCGTCTGTTTTCGGCAGGATTTACGGCTTTCAGATAATCCCGCGTTGCGGGCAGCGATCGAGTCTGGGGATGAAATCATACCTGTCTATGTCTTCGACCCCGAGGAAACAACCGGCGGCGCTTCGCGTTGGTGGCTACACCACAGCCTTGCGTCGCTGGACGCCGAGTTGAAGAAGCGCGGAGCGGAACTCGTCCTGCTGAAGGGAGGCTCCAATACCGCGCTCCTGGAGTTCTGCAAGACAACCAAGGCGACCTCTGTTCACTGGAATCGAACTTATGACCCTCGAAGCATAGCGCGGGACACCGACCTGAAAGCCCGACTGCGCGCGCAGGGACTTGAGGCAGAATCGTATCGCGGAAACCTGCTGTTCGAGCCATGGGAAATCTGCAACCAGAGCAGGTTGCCATTTCGGGTATTCACGCCATTCTGGCGAGCCTGCACCTCGAAGCTCGACCAGGTGCCGGTACCGCTCCCGGAGCCGACGAGTATCCGAGGGCGCCGGGTACAGGGTGTTCCTCTCGCATCACTCGAGCTTCTGCCTCGCATACCTTGGGATCGAGGCTTCAGCATCTGGGATCCTGGGCAAGGCGGTGCGCAGCGTGCGCTCGAGAAGTTCGTGGCTGACGCCGCCAGTGACTACCTGGTGCGTCGAGACAACCCCCAGATAGCAGGCACCTCCCGGCTATCGCCGCATTTGCACTTTGGTGAGATCTCTTCCCGGCAAGTGCTCGCGTACATGCGAGCAGCGCAGAGCGCAGATCGCCATGCTGGATTTGTTGAAAACTCAAACGCGTTCCTTCGCCAGATCGGTTGGCGAGATTTTGCCCATCACGTCATGTTCGCCTTCCCGGGCATCGCAAGTCATCCGCTCGACCCCAAGTTTGCGGCGTTCAAGTGGAGAACGGACACCCAGTCGCTGGTTGCGTGGCAACAGGGGCGCACCGGCATTCCAATTATTGATGCGGGCATGCGCGAACTTTGGGTAACAGGCTGGATGCATAACCGGGTACGCATGATCGTCGGATCATTCCTGACCAAGAACCTGTTGATTCATTGGCAGGAAGGCCTTCGTTGGTTTGATGACACGTTAGTGGATGCCGACATCGCGAACAATGCGTTCGGTTGGCAGTGGATTGCGGGCTGCGGCGCGGATGCCGCGCCTTACTTTCGGATTTTCAACCCGATCGCGCAAAGTGAGCGGTTTGATCCGCAGGGTCAGTACCTGAAGCGCTGGCTGCCGGAGCTCGCCGAAGTGCCGTTGCCCTGGGTGCATAAGCCTTTCGAGTGCCCACCACTGCTTCTTTCCACCGCAGGTGTGACCCTGGGCCGGGAATATCCCTCGCCTATAGTCGATTTGAAGTCAACGCGAGACCGGGCACTCGGGCAGTGGACCGCTTTGCGGGGCTCTCGAGAGTCTACGTAGCAGTTGATCTGGAAGGGCCCAGACGCACCACTGCGTGCTGGGCCCGATTCACAAGGGTGCACGACCGCGTGCACCTGGCCGCAACGCGTCAGCGAGTCGTCGCCGAGGCCAGTACCACCGGCGCCGACACGCCGTACTTCGAGGCAAACACGGCTGACAGGGACGGCTGGTTGACCTTGGTTACCGCGTCGGCGATAGCCTTCTTCATGCAGGCGTCCTTGTTCGCCTTGTACACCTCGATGCTGTCATACATGCGCCAGCATACGTTCTCGGCCGCGTGGTGTATCCGCACATACAGGGCATCTGCGCCCTGTGACGTCGACGGGTCGAGATCGGCGTACTTCACCTTAACCTGCGGCACTGGCGTGCTGTCATCGGCGCTCGATACCGTGGCGAAGCTCAGCGCCAGCGCGCCGAGGAGCGCGCCAGCAATAACAGTGCGAACGGGCTTGGACATGATCGTGTTCAAAGTAGTCTCCTTGGATCCTTGGATCTGCTCAGTCATGTGGACGGGCGTGTCTATGTTTGATGGCGTACATAGGTCCGCTGGCGTACACAGCTATTAGCTACTTTTGCGGGCAGATCCTTCGTTGTTGCGTGTCGCAATTTCCAGTGTTTTTCGTTCACACCGACCCAATGGAAAAATATGTCACAAGCGTGGTAGTCGCATTAAGTCCAATGCTTGCTTGCTTACGGCGACCTGCATCACGTCGGCATGCAGCGCCCGTCGGGAACGTCGGCGAAGGTTCAGCTCTTGCCTGCGGGTTTCGCTGCGGGCTTACCGGAGGCGACCAGTTGATCGCGCCCGGCGGCATCGATCACGGCCTTGCCCTGCGACGCGCTCACGGAAAAGAACCACGGATGTGCTGAGCTCTTGAGCACGTAGTAGTCGCCGCTCAGGGGCTTGGACAGCGACCAATCTACGCTCCTGGATTTGTCATCCTTCAATTCGAGCACCAGCGCCGGGCGATCCTGCTGCCACTCCGGCCTGGCCTCGACGCCCAGGATTTTATCCACATGCAATTGCGACAACTGTGTCACCAGTGCCTGGGCGTGCGCATTATCGACGTGCACATTGCCCGACAACGCCGGATCGGTCCAGGCAGTGGATTGCCCGCCCGCGTCCTTCTGCTTGCGCAGTTGCACTCGATCGGTGGGACTCGCTCCCACATCAAGCTCCGCCAGGCCTTCCGCATCGTCGCGCAGCAGGTCGGCACTGAGCCAGGAACCCGGATCGGTCGGCAGCTCGTACGCGGGCAGGTCCACCGCATAGATGGCGTGATCGGCACCGGTGCGCGCGTCTGATTTGCGCAGACCGGTAGACGTCCCGACATAGAGAGTATCGAGGATCGAGCCACCGGCCTTCAATTCGACGCGCCGCTCGAAGTCGCTGTCGGTAACCTTGAATCGTCGCAGCGATGCGTCGCTGGTCGCGACCGGCAACCCGCGCTTGAGCGCACCGAGCCGCTCGAGCAGCGCGCTGACCCGCTGGGCGTCCGCCGGCGCATCGAACTGGCCGGGCAGTATCCACTTGCCGTCCTTCTTCAGGATCTCGACCCGCGCGACATCGGGTACGGCGCTGCCCGCAGTCGCATCCGCAGCGCCGGTCGCGGCGCCGCCGACCGGCTTTGCCGGCTTGCTTTCGATGATGAGATCATCGGTACCTTGCATGACGGTCGCCGGCACCAACGGCGTATCGAACTTCGCGCTGGCGAGCGGGTCGTGACGTGTCGCAAGCAGCAGCGCCCCACCCAGCTGCAGCGCCAGCAACACCGAAAGTGCGGTCACGATGCGCATGAGCTAGACCTGCTCGAGCAGCTTGAGATGGCGCAGGCCAGTGACCCGACGCCGTCGTCGATTCAGCAACCAGATCACTCCCAGGCCACCCAGCGCAATGACGTAGTTGAGGTACTCCCAGAACGACTGCGCCTCGCGGCTCAACGGCACCAGCGTGCGCGCAAAATGCCCGCGGCCGCGAATGCTGAGCAATCCCTGGTCCTCGAGCGACCAGTCGACGATGTTCTGCACGAATTCGGCCGGCTGCGTGTACTGGCTGCCGAGGGCTGCACCGATCAGGCGTATGGCCTGATCGCTGAGCATTGCGCTCGATCCCAGCAGCACCAGCCGCGAGGACGCGGGAGAGCGCTGGATGACGCGATCGAAGGCCGCGGTATCCTGCTTTGCAGCCGGAGGCGGCGCTGCGCCCGGCTGCGGCGCCAGCAGCGGCGAGGACTTGCCGCTGAACATCGAGTCGAACTGACCCTCCACCATGACGGCCAGCGTCTGCGGGCCGGCGGGTTTGGCTACCGCGAACCCCATGCCGGGATAGGACTGGTAGTCGGGCATGAGGTCGGTGGATTCGGAGACCCAGCTCAGGTCCGACGACTGGATCAGCGGCGTGACCTTGCGCCCCTGATTGCGCGCGCCATCGACCAGCAGCGGTGCCGCCCATGGCACATCGATCTGTCCAAGACTGGCGGTGATCGGACTGCCGGGGTTGAGTCCGCTGCCGCGCACATCGACGATGTACGGATACTTCGCGAGCACCACCTCGCGGATCGGCAAGCCGCCGACAGTGCGCTCCACGGGAATGGGCAATGCGCCACTGCGTTGATCCAGTACCAGCCCCTTGCCGTACGAGAGGCCGTAGGCGGCGAGCCAGTCCTCGAGACCGGACTTCACCGGCCGGGCCATGATGCTCTGCTCAAGCGCCACATCCGTAGGCGATGCAGCCAGCACGACGGTGCCCCCCTGCATCAGGAATTGATCAATCGCGAACACCTGTTTGGTATCCAGTGACACCGGGTCGAGCACCATCAGCAGGTCGGCGTCGGTGGGCACCTGGCCGCTCTTGAGATCGGTGTCGAGCCAGCGCGCGGAGTTGCTCAATGTCTGGCGCAGCGACGAGAAGCCGAGCGACGCACCGCCCCCCATCGGTCCGGCCTCGGCCGCCTGCGGCGAGCTCATCACGGCCACGGTCTTCAGGAAGCCGGGAGCGAGTCGTTTGGCGGCCGCCTCCAGTGCAGTCTTGAACGACGCCTGGTTCAACTGCTCCGGCAGTGCCACCTGCTCGGTATTGCGTCCATCTCCAACGGTCATGTAGAACCAGAACGGCCGCGTATCCGCGATGCTCATGAGCATCGGGCGAAAACCAAATTCCTTCGGCAACCTGGCAGCCAGCGCGGGCTCGGAGTCGGGATCATGCATCTCGACCCGGAATTTGCCAGCCGACTCCTGGCCGAGATCGGCCAGCGCCGCATCCAGCGACGCGCGCGCCTGCTGCAACTGTTCCGGCAGATGCTCGTCGGCGGAAATATAGCCGGTGAACGTGAGCGGCTGGCGCACGGTGTCGAACACTCCACCGCTGCCCTGGTAGCTCAGCAACACCTTGCGGATCGCGCTGGTGGTGGCGTACTCCGGGTTCTTCAGCTCGACATTCAGGTCAGTCTCCGAACCCTGCTTGACGTCGATCAGGTCGCGAAATCCCAGAACCTGGTACTGGTCGCCGTAGGAGATCAGGATGTCGAAATAGGAATTGACGATCGACGCCTGGTACTTGCCCGAGACCTGGAACGGCACCGGGCGGATGTTGTAGCGGCTGGCAGCCTCCTCCTCGACCTTCGGATCATCGTGCGGATCCACGAATTCCACGTGCACGCGGCTTCCTCCCGCCACCGCGTACTCACGCAGCAGGTCTCGCAGCTGCGGCACCAGTGGTGCCAGTAGTGGATGGGTCGCGGCGCTGAAGTAGCCACGGATCAACAGTGGCTCCTGCAACTGCCCGAGGTAGCTGCGCGTCGCCTCGGACAGCGTGTAGAGCCTGCCGGAGGTCAGGTCGACGCGCGCCCAGCCGATCTGGCCCAGCCACAGGTTCGCCACGAAAGCATTCACCACCAGCAGCGCCACCACGCCGTACCAGCGCCGGTGCCGCTCGTTGGCTGGATTACCAGCCCAGCGCAGCGTTTCCAGCGACAGGCGGTTGAGAATCAGGAATGCGACGCTGATCGACAGGTAGTAGTACAGGTCGCGTAGGTCGAGCACGCCGCGCGTGATCGACGCAAAGCGCGAGCCGGCACCGACGTCGCGCAGCCATTCCGCTGCACGATAACCGACCAGCGACGTCAGCGCATCGGATCCGACCAGGTACAGGGCGCCGGTCACCAGTGCCGTCAGGATCAGGCTCACGATCTGATTGTCGGTGCGACAGGAGATCCACAGTCCGATCGCGACATAAGCGCCGGCCAGCGCCAACGCCGCCACGTAGCCGCCGACGACCGGGCCCCAATCGAGCGGCCCCAGGTGCGACACCGTGATCGGCAGCGCCAGCGTCAATCCCAGCGCGATCAGCACCAATCCCATGCAGCCGAGAAACTTTCCGAGTACCAGCTCGGTCGGCGCCGTGGGCGACGTCAACAGCAGCTCCAGGGTGCCGGCGCGGCGCTCCTCGGCCCAGGCCCTCATGGTGAGCGCCGCCACCAGGAAGATCAGCATCACCGGCATCCACTGGAACAGTGGACGCACGTCCGCCAGGTTGCGCTCGAAGAACGTCGCGACCCAGAAGAAGATGAAAAGCGTGGCCCCGAGGAACGCCGCGAGAAACAGGAAGGCCGCCGGCGAGGCAAAGAAACCGGTCAATTCCTTGCCGGCGATCCTCAGTATCTTAGGCAGCATCGCGCACCTCCGTCTCCAGCTGCCCGGCATTCACTTCGGCAAACAGCTTTTCCAGGGTGCGCTGCTCGCGCTCCAGCGCATGGAGCGCAAAGCCCGCGCCGACCACGGCAGCCCCGACCGCGGGTGCGCGCGACTCGTCCGCCTCCAGTGCATAACGGTAGCGGCCGCCGGACGTCTCCACCAGGCGCACCGAGCGCACCCCTTCGACGGCGCGCAGCACCGGCAGGGCGCTCGCCTCGTCCCGATCGAGCGTCACCAGCAGGCGCGCACTGCGCTGCAGTTCATCCAGCCGCGCGTCGATGACCTTGCGGCCGGCACGCAGTATCAGCACCCGCTCGCACACTGCCTGCACCTCCTGCAGGATGTGAGTGGAGACGATCACGGTTGCGGACTTCGACAGTTCGCGGATCAGCGAGCGCATGTGCAGGATCTGCGTGGGATCCAGTCCGTTGGTCGGCTCATCCAGGATCACGATGTCGGGGGCGTGCAATATGGCTTGCGCCACGCCGACGCGTTGCCGATAGCCGCGCGACAATGTCTGGATGGTCTGTGTCGCCTTGTCGCGCAGTTCGGTACGGCGTATCGCGAGCGATACCGCTCCGGTGCGCGTCGCCGGCGGAATGTCATGCATCGTCGCCTGGTACTCGAGGAATTCGATCACCGTCATTTCGGGCCATACCGGGCAGTTCTCGGGCAGGTAGCCGATGCGTCGCTGGATGGCGGCGGTGTCGCGGCCCATCTCCAGTTCCCCAACCCGGATGATGCCGCTGGTGGGCTCCAGGAATCCGGTCAGCATCTTCATGATGGTGCTCTTGCCGGCACCGTTGGGCCCCAGCAGGCCCAGCACCTCGCCATGCGCGATGCTGAAGCTGACATCATCCACGGCGACGAAATCGCCGTAGCGGCGCGTCAGATTGGAAATGGTGACCATCGTCCTTCCCGGCCCGTTTTTGGCGCAATTGTGCCGACCCAGGGCTCGCTGTCAACCCTCCGGCCGCAACCGCAGCGTAGGACCTGTGCAGGCGTGGAAAAGTTCAGGCACTGCCGGCAACAGCCAGATCGTACCGAACAGGCGAACGTTGATATGGGTACCCATACCCATTAAGATGGGTACCCATATGAAGACCACACTCGAAATTGCCAACCCATTGCTGGAGAAGGCAAGGGCGCTAGCGCGGGCGGAAGGCACGACAGTGCGGGCGCTGGTGGAGCGCGGCCTGCAATTGGTGCTGTCCGAACGCCGAACGCAACGCACCTTCCGACTGCGCGAGGTGTCCGTAGGGGGAAAGGGGCTGCACGCACGGGCCGCCGGCGTCTCCTGGAATGAGCTTCGCGACCGCAGCTACCACGGCCGCGGCGATTGATCGCAGTCGACACCAACATCCTCGTCTACGCTCACCGACGTGACAGCCAGTGGCATGAGCCGGCTGCCGCCTGTGTGCGGGAACTGGCGGAGGGCGCCGACTCGTGGGCAGTCCCCTGGCCGTGCCTGCACGAGTTCCTGGCCATCGTCACTCACGATCGGATCTTCTCACCTCCCAGCCCCCTATCCAGGGCGCTCGAGCAGATTACCGCCTGGCTTGAATCGCCAACTCTGGTGCTGCTTGCCGAGAGCCCAGGCTACTGGGAAGTGCTGGCGCGACTGGTGGCGCAGTCCAGGATCACGGGCCCGCGCGTGCATGATGGACGCATCGCTGCCCTGTGCATTCATCACGGCGTGCGCGAGCTGTTGAGCGCCGATCGGGACTTCACCCGCTTTGGCGCGTTGAAGACCCGCAACCCGCTGGCCGCGCGCTGAGTAACGCGCCGATGCCTGGAAAGCCGATCCCCCGCCCCGGTGGCGTATCGCCGCCTGCTCAAGCAGATGGGACTCAGCCTGCTCTACGCCGGTTGACGTACCGGCGCTGAACCCGCCCGGACGGGCAGCTTCCAGTGCGGACGCACGAAATGGCAGGTGTAGCCGTCAGGATAGCGCTGCAGGTAATCCTGGTGTTCCGGTTCGGCTTCCCAGAAGTCACCCACCGGGGCCAGCTGCGTGACCACCTTTCCGGGCCAGAGCCCGGAAGCATCGACGTCGGCGATGGTGTCCTCTGCCACCCGCTTCTGCTCCTCGCCGATATAAAAAATCGCTGATCGATAGCTCATCCCGGTGTCGTTCCCCTGGCGGTTGCGCGTGGTGGGATCATGGATCTGGAAGAAGAATTCCAGCAGCTGCCGGTAGCTCACCCTGGCGGGATCGAACACAATCTCGATCGCCTCGGCATGCGTGCCGTGATTGCGATAGGTCGCGTTACGCACATCGCCGCCGCTATACCCCACGCGCGTGGACAGCACGCCCGGGATGCGTCGGACCAGGTCCTGCACGCCCCAGAAACACCCACCGGCAAGTACCGCTCGTTCAGTAGTCATCGCCTGTCCTCCACTAGTCCGGGATATCCCCGTCGCCATTGCAAAGCTTACAGTGTTTTTCGTGCTAGTGTCGGCAGGTGCGGCCGCTTGCATCGCGGCTGCCACTCTGGCGCCACCGTACGCGCCCTGGAAACATCGAATTGCAAGCACATTTCATCGGCGTTACCGGACTTCCGCGAGCGGGCTCCACGCTGCTGTGCCAGTTGCTGGCGCAGCACCCCGATATCCATTGCGAGGGCCACAGCTCGCCGCTTTGCAACACGCTGCTGGGCATCCGGCGCATGATCAGCGACGACACTTTCTTCCTGTCCCAGCTCGATAACACCTTCCAGGCCAGCTACGCCCACCTGGCGGCGGCGATGCACGGATTCCTGCGCGGCTGGTACCAGGGCGTACAGGCGAAAGCGGTGGTCGACAAGAACCGCGCCTGGCTGCACGCGATCGAGCTGCTGCTGAGTATCGAACCGGAGGCCAAGCTGATCGTCTGCCTGCGGGAACTGGGCCAGATCTACGGCTCCATCGAAGCGCAGCATCAGCGCACCATCCTGGTCGATTTCATCGATCACCTGGCGGATTTCGACCGCTTCGGGCGCGCCGACATGCTGTTCGCCAAGGACAAGGCGATCGGCGCGCCGCTGATCTCGCTGCACGCGGTCCCGGACCTGCCGAAGAGCGTGCAGGAGCACCTGTATTTCCTGCGCTTCGAGGACCTGATGGACCGGCCCGGGCCTTGCCTGGCGCACCTGTATGCCTGGCTAGGCGTCGCGCCCGTGGCCATCGATCCGACGCGGCTGCAACTCGGTAACCAGGAGAGCGACAGCCACTACCACATGAAGTACCTGCACCATCGATCCGAGCGCATCTTCAAGCCCAGGCGCCACGAGATCCCGCCGCGCATCCAGGCGCAGATCGAATCGGCCTGTGCCTGGTTCTACCAGCTGTACTACCCGCAGCAGTCAACCGGCCCGCAGCAGAAAAGCGGCCCGCAGCAGAAAACCGGCTCCGCTTAGAATGCGTTGTTGAGCGCTAGAATCCCTTGTTGAGTGCGAGCCAGACGCGCACCGAATCATTGCTGCCGATCAATGACGGGGTCGATCCCAGCGGCGCCGCGATAATCACCTTGGCGGTCCACTCCTGTGGCCAGCTAGCGTTCAGTCCAAGGCCGGCGCCACTCAATGTCGCGCTATTGGGGCCCGCCACCCAGACGGTATGGTTGATGGTGACGTGCTGACTGTCGGCAAAGCCTACCGCCTGCAGCCGTCCGTACCAGAGCACGCCGAGCTCGTGGCGCCATTCAATACTGGCGAGAACACCGCTATCGGCCGCCAGCACTCCCATGTCATACGCGCGTACCGTGTAGGCGCCGCCAACGACCATCTTTTCGGCCGGGTCCAGATTGGCATCGCTCCATTGGCCGGAGATCGCGACATACAGCGCGTCAGACAGACCGAGGCGTTGCAGCCGGGAGGCACTGGCGCTCCAGAGCGAGAATCGACCGCGCGTGTCGGCGGTCGCTGCGTCATCCAGCTGCGCGTGGGTATCGTCAAAGCCGACGCGTCCCAGGGTCCAGCCCAGGTTCCAGGTATTGACGCCACCGGTCAGCAGCGCGTCGCGCAGATCTCCACGGACGCTCGCACTGCCGGCATCCAGATGACGATCGGTGTGCAGGTCGCTGGCCCCGATCGCATCATCGAGCTGCTTGTGATCATATTGGACCTCGCCGTAGAGATTGAAGGCCGGCGTGCGCACCAGCGGCTGCCTCGCCCAGACGCTGTCGACCTCTGCACTGCCGCGCCCATCCAGCGCGCGCAGCGTGTCGCCGAGGATGTAGCGCAGCGCCGAGTAGGAGGCACCGAGGCGAGTGCCCTCGCCGTTCAACAGCGCTTCGTAGCTCAGGTTGGCATAGTCCATATCACCGGAGGTGAGTCCGGTCAGGCTCAGGGTGTCGCCATGCCTGGCCGGTTCGATGAGGCTTACCGTGCCCTGCACGCGCGCCCGGCCGGTGTAGCGGTTGCCGGCATTATCCAGCGCGACATTGCCGATCAGGCTGGGTGTCGGTGTCGTGTCCACTTGCAGATCCGAGGCACCGACCGCCTCGCCCGGCTTCAACGTGCCGGACACGGCGACGCCCGGAATATCGGACAGCAGCAGCAGTGCGTGATCGAGCGGCACCTGGCTGACGGCCTGCCCGCCCTGAACCCCTGCGAGCGTCGCCTGCAGCAGCGCATCGGACACGCGGCTGCTGTTCTCGAGCACCACCTGACCGTAGTGCGCTTCGATGATCTCGATGCGCACCACGCCATCGTGGATGGTCTGTGCCGGAATGATGGCGCGAGCCAGCGGGTAGCCATGACGCTGGTAGTAGACGGTGATGCGGGCGGCAACGCGGCCCAGCTGGGCGAGCGTCAGACTCTGGCCCTCGGCCTCCGCAACCAGGCCACGCAGGGTCGCGGTATCAAACACGGTATTGCCCGATAGCTCGATTGTCCTCACCGGGAACGGCGCACTCGCGGCCGGCGCCCCGCCGCCAGGCTGAGCGATCGCCAGTCCCGTGCCATTGGAAGACGGCGCCGGCGGCCCTACCGGCTGCGTCTGCTGCAGGATCGAACCGGCGCCCGGCACCACAGGCTCGGCGGCGTGAATGGCTGGCGCCATCAACGGCGTGACCAGGACTGCTGCAAGCGCTGCTGCCAGCGATGGCGCGCGCCGCACGCGCCTAATGTGCGTCGGCATCGGCGAGCTCAGCGGGCAGCTTTACCCCTCCATACACGATGCGCAACGCCGGCACCATTGCCTCGGCGAGCTTTCTGGTGCGCAACAGTTCGTCGAGCGAGGCTGCCGCGGTCTGTGCCTCGAGCGCCGGCCCTTCGAAGCCTGGAGGACTCACCGGCGGTATCACCGGTGGCGTGATCGGTGGAATCACCGGGCCAGTGCCGGCTTTCACCGTCAGCGCCGTGGCATTACCGGCCGCCTCGACGAACAGATAGTTCATGGCGGTGAGGCCGCCGCCGTCGATCGCGTAGTGACCGGGCTCGCTGGCCGCCACCGCGGTCGTGGTCCAGGCCAGCGCGCCGCTGGTTGCATTGGCCAGGGTGTCGCCGCCGACAAAGCCGGTGAGGCTGCCG
>Ga0116229_10012161_pt1 | contig 12479 bp, 12 predicted proteins | sample S1TSphgellanicum_3_FD_87313 | JGI IMG/M metagenome (GOLD analysis project Ga0116229, IMG submission 87313) | Host-associated microbial communities from peat moss isolated from Minnesota, USA - S1T2_Fc - Sphagnum magellanicum MG | ecosystem: Host-associated > Plants > Peat moss > Unclassified...
AAGGGGGTTGATATTTTTTAAATAATAAAGTAAATTGCATTTGAAAGGGAGTGAAACTCAAATTACCACAAAATTCAATGTAAACTAAATTTCACTTTGTTTTAAATTTTTTCATTAAATTTTGTTCCCTAAATGTAATTATTGTTGTGCTTACTATTGTGCTTAATATTTGCATGATTACTTTAAATTTCATGTATTAAATACTTTGATATTGATATCCAACCTTAATTCAATAAATAAAATTCATTATGTGAATAACAATGTTTGAGGTTGAAATAAAAGGTACAGGGTGAAAAGGGGGCCCACAGACAAAGTCATTTACAAATTTCTCTATTATTTCTAAAACTTCTTATGCCCTTGTTGTTGTTTATTTGAAGAAATTTTACTCAACATCATTTCCCTCTAATGCAAAATGGATGTAAGGTCAAAATTGATTCATCAAATGAACTTATCCCACATTTATAATTTTGATATTTTTTCATATCTTTTGGTGAGTGCGGCCTAAATGTAAATGCCAAAAATCAATTCTATTTATGTTTGATATGGTTGGTATGGCAATAAAATTATTATCCTTTCATTTATTGATGACACCAAGAATCAAGTTTTAAATAATAAAAGGTTGGAAATCAAATTGGTAGTTTAGTACCTTTTAAAACCTAAAATTATGGATCAAAACCAATGTCAGGCAATTATCACAAGTTCCCCCCAAGTTACCCAATCAACTTTTAACCCGATTATCATTGTGAACCCCATTGGATATTAGGGTTTTTGATACCCCAAATGACAATCACCCTCCATGTTCTCATCATGTGAGAATTGAATTTTGAAAACCAAGATCTGTTTTTTATTTTATTTTTTAAAAATGATTATGAAATGGGTTTAGTCAAAGAACTTGGGATTTGGTTTTCAAGGGCCATTAGTAGTTTTTAAGGTTTAAATTTGAAATAATATATGTCTATATCTATACATATGGATTAAGGATGATGGATATATGCAATTACAACTAATATTAATAGTTTGCACTCACATTTTAATGTCCTTATCACAACACAAAAATGTGTCTTTCATGACTAAGACATTTGTGACTATGTCCTAATTTAATCATGTAATCACATGTCCTTAATCATATAACTTTAGTCATATTTGTGACTACATTGTGATTGTATTATGACTAAATGAATATGATTACATTCCAATTACATGACTACGACTATTTTACAACTACATAATAAATACATTGTGATGACATGATTAACATAGGTCTAGGTTAATAATTTACCTAAATACTAACTACTAATTACCTACTAGTTAACTAGGTACCTATGAAGCAAGTACCTACAAGGTATACCTATTACCTACTATGTAGGTAGTTATTAGGTACCTACTACCTATTGCCTACATAACTATTATGTAAAATTAATAGGTCATAGGTACCTACCTAATTACTAGTAACTACCTAGGTAAGTATGCACTTTGGTACATATTTACCTACCCTATTGATTAGGTAGTAAGTACCTACCCTAAGTATGTACTAGTTATTTACCCACTTTGGTACTTATTACTTACTAAGTAGGTACTTACCTCAAATATGTGAAACCTACCAAGGTATCTATTATGTTACTAGGTAGGTTAAATGTTATTAGGTAAGTACCTTAGCTAAGTACTTAGGCTTGGTTACTTAAGTCATAAAATAAGTGTTTATGATAATATGGAAACAATTTTCATCATGTAAAAAAAATGGTGCCATGGTTAAGGACTTTGTCTTTCAATGTGAAAGTGAAAGGTTCAAGTCTTCACAATTGCAACCTAGTCCTATAAGGCTAATTAAGCTAGGTTAGGTTGTTAACTTAAATTAGCTCAGCCTAACCTGGATTATTAGTTAAGTTAACCTACATTTCTAGGTAAGTTAAGGTTATGTTTTTAGCTTAGCATACCTTAAGAAAATTGTTTTTTTTAATGTCTTTCATGATTGTAATCCCAAAAGCCATGATCATAAAAAACATTGTCCTCGTGATTATAATCGCAAAAAGCATTTAAAATATGATGTGTTCTGTTCAACTACATAGTTATGTAATCATGCATTGGGGATTTTGGCATTAATATGTATTCAATAATATTTTTAAAACCCCTTTTTGTTTGGTGAGAATCTCAATGTAAGATGTTCAATTCATTCCTTCCTCCTTTTTTATGAACCTTCTTCAATCCTCAAACCTTCATCAACAACAACCATGATCTTGGAACTCAATGAACAACTCATCATTTGTTGTTTGCCTTGATGAATCATCTTGATTTTTCTCAAATTTATCTTCTAATTCCTATGTACTTGGAAGCAAGTTGTTAATAACTAGACTATGAGAATCATTCAAAATAATGGTTGTTTTTATGTTTATAAGAATCGATAACTTTGAAAACCAATAGTTTTGAAAAATGAAAATCCCAATATTTTAGCTATTTTTCAAAATAACCAACTTTTTTTGGAGAAAAAAAATAGTTCTTACAATTTTATGAAAAAAATTAAAACTAGTAGTTTTCACAAAAATGTGAAAGTTGCCCAACAATTGTCAAAACACCTCTAATTGGAAAGTGCAAAATGGTGTTGAAAAGGTCTTTCCAAAGGTTACAACTTTGTTCCTCAATTGGAGTTATATGCCAAAGTTATGAACCCACAAACGTTGCTTGATTCATAATTTTAAATAATCAAGAATTTTCAAACCTCCCTTGATTCCTAGGACTTCTTGCCATTTTGATGTGACCCCTACTACTAATCAAAAAATATATTATAGGAAAAAAAATGGTGAACTCCTCCCTAATTTGAGTTGTGGTTTGTCTTGTGAGTTGGGTTGCCCATGGCTAATGTGCACCATTTTGATTCCAAGTTCCATTAACCACCTTCTTTCTTGGTTTGTGCAAATTGACTTCACTTTGAACATTTGTTAGTGCGTTCATCCTAGTCGCATCATAAAACTCCATCCCATCACAAGACTCCCATTGCTTCTTTCTTTATTAGAATTAAGGAACACACCCTAAGCTTGGATACCACTACACAATTGGGAATTGGTAAGTTATTACCTTCAATACCACTTAATAAACCTAGGGGTGCATCTAATAAACACATTTCTTTGCCTAGCTATTTGGTGTGTTGTATTATCATCCAAATACACAAGTTACCATTGTCCCAACTTATTATATGCCACAAATCATTTAATATCATGTGACATATGATTAATGGTTCCAATATTTAAATGTCGTGTATTGTTACTCCGAAATTTTTCTACTATCATGACAATTACATATAAATTGTTAATTTCTAATAATTATGTTGGATTGCATTGCATTTGCCTTGTGTTTTGCCATCCTTTATGCCATGACCCATTTCTTGCATCAAAAACAATTTTTTTCTTTGTAATGTATAAATCATAATTGTTCAAATTAGAAAAAATTGGTTTTTTTTTTCCCTTAAAGGGTTGAGAATAATGTTGGTTAAATTTTGGATATTTCCCTTTTGAATAAGGTTTTTTACTAACATATAAAGTTGATAGACTATTTGGTGTAGCATTAAAGCTTTTCATTAAAAAAAATTTGCAACTAATTTGTAATTAAATGTTGTGTTATGTTAAGTTGTCTTCTCATGGAAGTAATAAAACTTGATAAATGTAAGGCTTATTTTTCATATATATATATATATATCTTACCTTAAGGTCAGTTTTGTCATTACATAATCTTCAAAATAGTGAAATGAAATTTTGTGAAAACATGAACTTGACATGTTGAAAATCATCATAATTATCATACGCTACATTTTGAATAATTTCACTACTCGTATTACAATATTATAGTAGACAATGGAAAAAATATAATTTCAAAATTTTAAAAAGAATTTATTTTTTGAAAAAAATAATTATTCGTTTTTAAAATTTGAAATTATCTTTAGGCTATAGTATATCCTTTTCAAATATTAGTGCCCTTACTATTGATAATTGTTCCCACTTTGATCTAAATGTGTGAATATGTTTTGCAATAATTTCACCTTCTTTCATTTTCAAAGTTTGAATATTATTTTTTAAAAACATTTTTGTTACTCCATCTTGATATTCAAATATAGTCTTATTAATTCTTGCCAAGCTTCTTGTGGTGTATTTTATATTGGACATTAGTTTGAACCATGTGCCTAATGCACAGGTGTGTGTGTATTTGACAGTACATATTACAAAATTACAAGTACAAACTACATTTCCAAAACCTCTCTATATACCACATTCCGCATGTGTTCATCGGGACCCTAGCCGTTGAAAATCTTGATGTTTGCACTACTTGTGACTCATGAAATAACAACATATAGCTGACCATGGTAAAAGACCGGAGATGGCAAATATACCCCAACATTGTTCAGTGTCTGACCTTGACTCTTGTTGATTGTCATCGCAAATGCCACTTGAATAGGATGATGACACAAAACAAATGGCCAATTAATCCCGAAAAGGGGACATGATGATGCGGGGTATGAACACATGTTTGCCCACATTGTTCCCTGTGATGATCTTCGCTTCAATGACACACTGACCTAATCTCTTGACAATCAACCTCACCATTGCACAATCCTATTGATTGATTGAGATTGCCTAACAAAAGGATTGGCACGCCCACTTTGAGTTCCAGCTTATGATTTGTGATACCATTGAATTACAAAATGTTCAGAAATTCCATCGAATACAATGAATCCATTGAAACTCCTATAGCAACACTTGCACCTTCTTTTGTCAAAGCCAAAGAATCTGCGCTCAAGTATGTGTGCAATTCTTCAAATAATGATTCAAGAATTGCATTGTTGACTTCATCAACGTCAATATTTTTGGGGGCCAGAATGTTGCGTTACATAAAATACGTGGCATGTCTAGAGTGGCGTTGGTGATCTGAATAGATGGTTTGGATTAATCCTTTTAAATTGCAATCTTCTGGGATGAAATTTTGATCCGATCTAGATCGACACCTTCTTCTACAATGAAAGGAAGATTGTCGTCTCTAACATTTAACACCCATTTGGCAAACTCTCACTACTCTTTAGAATTGGTTGCCATGACTCGCATGTTGATATGAAGACAAAAAATTGTAACATGATGCCAAAGATGTAATTGAGGCAACAAAGCACCAATAATGTGTTCTCGTCCTCCCTTGGGAACAACAAGCAGGATTTGTCAAAAATCCCCACCAAGGACCACAATTTTCCCACTAAAGATCTTATTGGTTGCTTGTGCATCATCCAATTGCATCAAATCATGCAAGGTTCGATCAACAGCTTCGAAAGCTCGGTGATGCATCATCGATGCTTCATCCCAAATGATCAGATCAACTTTACGTGCCAACTCGGCCACTTTTATCTATTGTGTGATGTTGCAAGTCAACTCATCGTGTAGATCAATTGGAATCTTGAATCTTGAATGGGTGGTTCTACCACCCAGAAGCAACAAAGATGTAATTCATGATGAAGCAATTACAAGCACGATTTTGCCTTGTCCTCATAGATGGGACAGAAGCGTTGTCCAAATAAATGTTTTGTCAATTCCACCACTGCCATACACAAAGAACAATTTGCCCTCTTTGTTTGTCATGACATTCAAAATAGTTTTGTATGCACTACGCTGATCATCATTGAGCCTATCTTCTGCATTGTCTACATCTGTGGTCAATGAATGCTGATCATAAGCCAGCTCTTCTTGGACCAATTAGTTTCCTCCATGAACAGGAGGGACGTAATTAGACTTGGGAAGTGTTGGAAAATCTTCCAAGCGGTGTCCGTTGTGGATGAGAACTTGATCGATCTCATACAATGTACAATCCTTCAGCGCATCTTCAGAAAGGGTAACAGCTGGATCATCACGTTCATGGCATGTCATTGCCTCAATGTCATCATTCAAAGATTCCCAATGTGCATCCCATAATCGTTTGGGATTTGTCACCTCACAAAACATCAGCATGGAGGCAAACATGTCACGCAGCTGTCGTCCTGAGGCCCAAAGACCGGCTTCTTCCAAGGCTTGATGCCATTCATTGTTGTCTACAAGCAAACCCATTACAATGCATGCATTTTTTAATGTGTCATGTTCTGTGTCATCCACTGTCCGCAAATGCTTGTAGGATGTGGCACTTTTTCCGCAGTTCAACAACATCCGCAAATAATAATGTTCACCCAATGTCGGGTGTGCATAATACATGCGACCAATGGCAAAGCCTTTCTTGCACATTGTCCATCACTTCAATTTCCGATTCCACACCCATTGTTGAGGGAATTAATCGAACGTAAGGCTTCGTGCAACTTCCGATTCTTGGTTTGTTTAGAACCATTCTATTAGCATTATTCTGGAAATGGTTGACCGTGCTGCCACTTCCCGCACATCATCATCATCATCATGAAACATCACCATTTGGTGATTGGGCAAATGGTATTGCAGACGTTCAATGGCAACAAACCACTCATGCATATCAAACTTGAAGATGCACCACGTTGCTTCCGATGCAGATACATAGTGACAATCGAGATATTTTTTAATTTCATTGGCTTCGACCACATTCCCTTCGGTGGCATTGTCACTTTGGCGCGAGATCTCAATAGTTGCACGATCATGTCCTTTATAAACGTACTTGAACAGATACTTGACTAAATGAATGTTGTTGCAAACTTCAACATTGATGTGCACATTGTATTTGGTCGACAAATAAACATTGTGCAGTATCACCCAACAATTATCCAATTCAACACCATGAACCAAAATTGTGCACCCCGTATCTTTGCATCGATAAATAGGATATCCGTTTACATCCGTCACCATCTCGGATTGGAACTTGCGTGGATATTGTTTTTAACATTTGCCATCTTCCATGCATGGGGCATTTGGAAACGTAGCTCCACATGGACCATGCATCATGCATCTGGCAACCATTTCGTGGGCTAACATATTTGTCTCTGGATTCGGAAGTTCAACACTGATCATGCGGTCTACATCCTCGACCGTGTGTGGCTTGTAGTTTTTAGCAAAGAAGATGAAAATGTGTGCATGTGACAGGCCACACTTTTGACACTCAATGACATAGATTCCCATAATCGTGCATCCCAGAATATGTTTCTTGTGAATGTCATTGATCAACTCCTTCAGCTTGATTTTAAACACTTGGGTTACTAAATCCGATCGATCCTGAGGTTACTGTCCGGGCAGCAACGTTCTCTTGATCTCAGGCCATTGGGATTACAAATGAATGTAATAAATGCATCCGGGTAACGGGCCCATTTGTAGATTACCATGGCATTTTGATAATTTTGAACCATGTGACGTGGACCTCATGAGAAAGAAGAAGGCAGAATGATCCTCTATTCGATGGCAGCAACGTTATTGTCACCTACAACGATGGCATCTTGAAAGCCTTGATAGAGATCCACATGAAACTTTTTCTGATTCAGGCGCAAATACCTCAAGCAATTTTGTTCAATAGCCGCATAAGCATCCACAATGTATTGTTGCCTCAATCAACCACCCCAAAGCAACGCAATGCCATCAGTGTCTTGATGTTGGTCGATAACCGTAAAATTCAGCCATTATCACATTGCGATGCTTTTTTTGATGCTCAGATTCTTCCGCATGATTTTCATCTAAATCTACATCAGCATCTTGCACAACAACACCATTGAGCGGAATATTCGGATGGCATCCATCCTCACCATAAGGAAATAACAATGGATAATGTAGAGCCATGTATCCCACATGTAGCTTGGAAATGCATTGAAACGTGTTAGCTTGTTGAGCAACGACGAGGTCATGCCTATCTATAACCTCAAAACCATCTCCTACCATCAATGCAGTGACTTCATCGGCCGTTGACACATTGTATCAATAGGCATCCTTTATTCGAGAGGTAATGAGATGCAATTTTAAATTCGTGGGAGCACCTTCTGTTGCCATCATATCCCTTGCCATTTTGAACACTTCGCCATAGGGATTAATATTGTACATCATGGTCAACAACCGATCTAACGTCGTTGGATCAAGTGATGGCATAATGGCATGGTGGTTTTGACGTTCCCTCTCCGTATCATGAATTTACAACCATGCAAACTGTGGATGTTGTCATTTGGCAGGACACAAGGATCCGATTTTGTGATAAAATTCACCCTGAATGCGAAAGGAGTACGGTCCAATGCCTCTTATTATCGACTTATCAACTTTGGCACTGAACAAAATGAATGCCAACACCGATTTGTACATACAAATCTAATCTCAAAATTTGACGACACTTCTCTTTTTGTTGGTTAAAAGAACTTCCAACTTTTGTGGTGTTACAGGAAGACTCGACAACAGAACTTTGCCATTTTCACAACACAAAGAAAATTGTGGGTTGTTGTTGTTCAACTTTGCCAATCGTTTTTTAATCCACATTTTCATGTTGTAGAATCCACATATTGTGTCCATTTCTCCACAATCCCATCGTGCCAAGGCTGATGCGTCTTCGTTTCTAAACAATTGTAATGTGTCATTGTTAAAAGAAGGTTGTGCACGTGCTACTACTTGTTGTACGGTTTGTTGTTTTTGATGTAGATGATTACTTCGCTCTTGTGGCGTTTTAGATGGCCTAGCTGATTCTATATGTTGCCTGGCACGTCGTTCTCTCTACAAGCGATTGCGACATTCACATGCAGATTCTGACGTGTTTTGATTGAATTTTGCTAGAGCATTAATATGTGGAACATGATTTTCCAAAGAGTAAGAGATTTCAAGACACCCACACCACTTAGGCAACACAAAACAAATGATCATGTTCCATCATCCCAATATTACCTTTCCACATTCCAGCACCACCATGTAGCTTAAATTGGACACTAACCATAAATGTAGTCCATCTGCAGTTGGTAAGAGACCTAGCTTTGTTTTTTCTATCATGTCTAACTCAAAGCATCTCTATTTTTTACCTCCATATGATGGAGACACCACAAAGCTACTCGCAAAAATCCACCCCAACATAAACAGAGCCTGGATCCATAATCAAAGTAGAGGAGTTAGGTAATTTTCAAAGCTTGCAAACTATATCTATGAGGGTACTCACCCATAAACCTTAAACCTTAAAAATATCATAGAGAGATGGAGGGATTTTTTTGCCATTGCCATCATCACAACTATCCCAACAGTAAAAACTGTACTTGTGGGTGTAATGATTTGCTTTTTAGTGAAGGGCAAATGACCAAGGCCATGTTCCACCACCTGCAAATATATATCATTACAATGTCATCATCAGAACTCTTTCAACTTTCAATGGATTCAAGCTAATCCATCAACATTGCCAATCCTTAATAGGTCAAAAAAAATTATCATTAAACCCTAAACCCTAAACCCTGATAACACACATGAAGCAATGCCAACATAAGATGCATCTGAACATAACATGAAAATTAATGTGAATTACATACCAAGCGTATGAAACGGTCGAAATAGAATACAAAATCATGTGTTGTAGTTTCCTGATCTTGAATGAGAGTATCCATTCCTTGGATCTACAAATGCATTCAAAGATAGGATCAAAAGGACTTCCCAATCACAATAGCTGAGCTAACACTTTGCAATCTGTAATTATAGTGCAGATGAGACAACAGAGTATTCAGCTTGTAGTGGCCATTTTTCCACAGAGGCTACCCAAAAAAACTTTGTTAGTTTGTAGTTTGGGTTCACATGTTGTTTGTCTTTGCACATTGTTGTTGCATTCAGTGTAAACAAAGTATGAACAAACTTGGAAGGTGGATTGGATCGCAAAACATTTGGATAGATTTTGCAAATATCATGTTGGCCAAGCTTTGTGCGGATGTGCTGCACTATGAGTTCAATTGCCACATGATTGTCTCCTCCATGCCATGGATGGATGACGAGACGGATGGATGGATGGAAAGCTTCATGAAAAATGACCATGACGTCCTTTACTATATGTAATGAGAAACCACATTATTATTTTAAAAATTATTAATAATTATGAATGTAATTGTATCATGTTCATCCCAATTGTTAATGTTATGTCTACTTTTGCGATAGGTAGAGTTACAACCTTTGTTATGGGTGCTACATGTTTGATCTCCATGCCATTGATGATAGATTATATTTTTTAAAATGTAAATAACAATGTGAGTCAACAATTCCATATATGAAAATAAATATCATCAAACTTTGGTATGTGGCTTAAATCAAATTTAAAATGATTAAAATTTTCCATTTTATGTTGAATTATTAATTCAACATTTTATTATTGAAATTTTATATTTAATTATGAAATTTCAATTTTGAATTTGGATTACCAAACAAAATTAGGTTCTTTGTAAGGTTATTAAAATGTTTTTAAAATGTTTTGTTGTAGTTTAATTTACCATGTTGTTACATGTGTTGCCTTCAATGGATTTTGTCTTTTCTTCTCCAACAACTTGATCAAGATTTGGGAATAATCATTTCATTTATGAAATAACATTATTCTTAAAAAAAAAAAATTCAAACTTCACCAAAAAAATGCATCTTATTTTATTACATGCATTTTAATGCATATATTGGATCATTCATATGCTTTGATACCATGTTAGAATAATGTCAAGGTGGACAACATAAGTTATGCACATTAACTAAAAATAATAATTTAAATGTTCACCACATCAATATTGAGGTGCTTAAAAAAAACCAATACTTGCAAAAACATTTCACCTATTTTCAAGTACTTGAATTTGATTTTTCAAATTGTCACAAATTTTAAGTCCAAATCAAGTATTTGCAAGTACTTTGAAAAACAAGATTTTAACAATTTATCTTTTAAACTCCATGTGAACAAGAGTTAAAAAATAATGTACCCAAAAAAAATTATTATTCTCACAAAACCATCTACTTGTTAGTCCTTTTATTAAGAGATCTCAATATTTTGTGGTTTACCTTATTTTTTGTGTATATTTTACCATGCTTTCACTCAAATAAGGTACCCAACTTGGATTCATTTGATTTTTTGTCCCCAAAAATTGGATTGTATAACAATTTGACGCTTGTAATAGGTATCTATACAAACTATTTTCTTGTAGACCATCTATTCAAACAATTGTTAAATTATAATGCACATGAAGATTAACATCAACACCCAACCTTATTTTGATGATAACCTTATTTTGCACATTCTTCCAAGTCCAAAGAGCTCCAACTAGTAAAGTTGTTTAGTTTTGGTGATGCAAGTGTTATAATGAATTGTTACGTCGACATTTCTTTCCCAAAATCACCAAGTTGTTATTGAAAAGTGCTTGGGGCCTTGGATACTATGGTGAAAATGCTCTCAATGTTGTGATATATTCTTGCAATTTAGTGAACATTACAAACCTTGATTTCAAACATCAACTTGAGACTCCTTAATTGAATGGGACAAATCGATGCAAACAAAATGAGTGAGATCATTTATGCCTAAATATTTCAAGCAATGCAAATGTTTAGCTTTTCACTTTCTCCATTTCCATGTCAAGCAATTATTGTTTGAGTCCAATTTGCCATGCATAAGATAAAGTTAGGCTATAACTTATATTGACAAATGTAATGCTAACTCAAACAAATGAACGTAAATTTTTTTATTTTTGCATCTCGACAAGGCAAATCTTTACAAAAGAAACATAATTTGCACTAGATTGCTATGCTACCAATGATAAGTTTGAACATTCATATTGCACTCACTTATAAGCATTGCAAGTAAAGTGTCCAAGTTACATATAGAGAGAGGTTTGAGGAGTAAGTGCAATTGCAAAAATGAAGGTCTATGTGTTGGGATTTCAAACATTCATTGTTAAGCTAGATGCCTTTGGGGGGTTGCATGACTTTTTAAAGTTCAATACCACAATTCTAAGTTAACAGATTTCATTCCCTCAAATTATGAAAGGTTTTGGGTTTTATCACTCTATCATCAACTTTTTTCAATTTAATATGATTTTCCAACAAATGATGTACCCTACTAGAAACAATTCAATGCTTAATTAACAAAAATGCATTCATATGTTGCTCAAAGATCATAAAACATCAATCTATCCACTTATGAAGTCTTTTGAAATGGACAAGGTTTTGAACTGACTTTGAAAACGAGAAATTTTTACTTCCTTTAGGCACATTCCAGTAGAAGGTGCCCTCGCTTCTAAAGAGTAAACATAAGGTGCCTCCCCACTTAGGTGTCTCTTTCCATTAGGTTGTTGTGATCACAACACAGAAGCCATTAGGCTACTGTGATCACAACGGGCATCGAGTGTGTGTTCTGATCACGGCAGCCTAACGGAAAAGGCACTACTGACATAGGGCCTTGTTTCTTGGTGCAAGGACATTCATTAGGCTACTGTTTGTTTTCAATTGAAAATATAAAAGTTATAGTTCATCATGTGAGCATTTCTGCGAACACGTACGTGTTCTCATGAAAAAGAACAGATGTCATTTTTTGATGAGTCACAATAAAGC
>Ga0116229_10012163_pt1 | contig 12478 bp, 10 predicted proteins | sample S1TSphgellanicum_3_FD_87313 | JGI IMG/M metagenome (GOLD analysis project Ga0116229, IMG submission 87313) | Host-associated microbial communities from peat moss isolated from Minnesota, USA - S1T2_Fc - Sphagnum magellanicum MG | ecosystem: Host-associated > Plants > Peat moss > Unclassified...
TATTTTATTCTATATTTAAAAAAAAATAAAATAAAAAAAAAAGAGTTAAAAAAAAAATAAATATATAAAAAAAATCAACATGTAAATTTTAAAAAAAAACCAAACTTTTTTTTTTTTTTTTTTTTTTTTTTGGTTGTGGCACGAACCCCTGATGACTCGTGGTCAACAATTTGACAAATCCTTGCCCCCAAGGAAAGTGGGTGGAACCAACTGTAGTTAGTTCTTCTCCTTCCTTGCTAAAGCCTAGCAAAACGTGGGCTATCTCACAATCACTAGTCACATTTGAGTGTCCATAAAGAAATGTTGCTCTTCCCCCTTCCCCTTCCCTCTTGTGGATGATCCCCCAAAAAACATTATAAAAAGAAAAGAAAATTTGATACCATGTTGACTATTTCCATAATACATATAATAGTAAAGCCAAGCTCAACTAGGTGAAAATTTTTCAGCCTTCCCAAGTTAAAATTAATTAATCTGAGCTAAATAACAAATTGGGTTTTGCAACTAGGTGAAAATTTTGCATCCTTCCCAAGTTAAAATTACTTAATCCGAGCTAAACAACAATTAGGGTTACCCAATTTGGATTTTGCTTTTTTTTGGCTTAGACTTGGGTCCTCTCTCTCTCTTTGTTCTTTGTTTTCCCCTTTGTTGGGTGCTTTGTTTAATGGAGTTTGCCAGGGTTTCATCACCATTTGTGAACATGGTAATCAAATAATCTCCACATGCAAATGGAATAGCCATGACCTATCTTTTGATTAGGTTACTTGCCTTCAACCATCATTATTAGTGAATCCTTGTGATGTCCATAAGTAGAATGGATGAGCCTTGGGTTGTGGTTTATGAGATTATCATTTTATCTTTGTATTATTTTCACTAATTGAGGGTTTGGGTAAAGGGGACTGAACCTTTTAGCTTTTAGACTGAATAAAGTAAAAAACTTAATTAGTAAAATCTTTAATCTAGAGTTTGTAGGGAGTTGCCCTACACATAATAATTATTAAAAATAAACCCTTGTTGAAAGGTTTAAACCATGGACTAACAAATAACAAACTTAATCATTTGATTAAAAAAGTTATTAAAAACTAAAACCTTGATTGAAAATTAAAACCTTTTAGTTCATGGACTAAAAGGTTCATGTGACATCTTCCATGGTTTAAAATTTTTAGTCAAGGGATTTAAAAAAGAAAGATTAAACCCTTGATTAAAAATTTTAAACCATGGAAGAAGTCACAAACTTAATAATTAGTAAAAAATGTTGCTCATTAAATTTTTAAACTTTGGAATGAGTAACAAAACTAATTGGTAAGAAAATTAGTAAAAAAAGTCAAGACCCTGATTGAAACTTGTAAACTTATGGACTACCTAATAAGTAACACACTTAAAAGATTAGTACTTAGAGTTTGGTAAAAAAATAGAACATTAAATTTTAAACCATGCATATTAATAAATAAACACATTTAATAATTTAGTAAAAAACTTAAATCTTGACTAAAACATGTAAATACATGGACTAATAATTAATAAATCATACATCTAATAGGTACTTAATTTGTAAAATTACCATGACAATGAGTCATTAGACTTGGTCTATTAGGATGACCATAAGATCTTGTAGTATTCATCTTATTGAATTTTAGTTTGAAATATGTTTAACCCATTCCCAAGTAAAGAGGCATGGAATAATATTTTTTTGGATTTGTCTCGTTTTTGAGTTTTTTTTCAACATCATATTCATGAGCAGATTTTCCACCAATTTTTTCAATAGAATTTAATCTTGATCCAATTGTTGAATCAAATTTGATTCAATTCACATTCAATTCAAATTTCAATCAATGTCTTTGGATTTAATTTAAGAATTGAATTCAAGGAGCATGCAATGTTACTAAATGTTTTCATTCAAACAAAATGTAATTCTCACAAAATCAATTAAATTTTTATCAACACAATTTTAATTTTTCATTGATTGCTTAAATTGTCATTGGTAGTGCACAATAACACAAAACCTAGGTGTTTAATAAACAATTTAAACCAATGTTGGTTTGGTGTATATAAGGTTAAAAACTAGTATCAATATTAGTATTAAAGACTAAATTAGTATAATATCAGCCATCCCAATATCTAGCTTGATAATTCAACCCTTTGTGTTAAGGTTAAGAAAAAATCATGGTATATCAACGTAATCTTGTATTAAATTTTTGATACCAATTTCAGTATTCATATTAGAGAGTTTGAACCTTTTTTCTTTACTGGTTACAAGTTTGAAGTTATGGTGTCAAACATTAACTTTGAAGTTTTTGTTGGCAAGTTCATTTTGAATGTTGTTGTTTGTTGCTTACCATCGAAAAATCTTTTATATGTGCATTGTTTATTGTTTCCTTCTTACTTCCTTTGTGTTTCAATCCATATTTAAAGTTATGCATCCTCATAATGCAATAAAAATAAAATTTAAAGTTTTAATCATGTTAATTTTGTGGTTATTATTTTTTGTTGTGGTGTTTTTTCATTATTGTGGTGGTTATTGCAATGTTGTGTTTGGAATGAGCTTTGTTATCTTTGAACACTACTACAATTCATGGTTTTTTAACTAGGTTTTTAAATAAAATACATAAAGTAACAAGTGTAAATAAAACCACCTTGTCAATTTGGACAAGTTGATTTAGAGATGTTACCATGATTGGGTAGTCAATTTGGACTCTATCATTTTGATTTGTAAAGTGATTAACTATTTAATTGGTTGACAATGGACCATTTGATTAGGTTGAATTTATTTTTAAATTATTATTCAGAAAATTAATAGATAGGTAGGTAAGTAAGTAGTAAATAGGTCTAAACAAGTCAAAAACATGCATTTAAGTAAGTAGGTGTTAACATAACTTACCTAATCTAACCACACCAAACTACCTTAATTTAACTTATTTACCCTAACTTTTTAAACATGCACATAGATTATAAATATAAAAAAATTGAACTTCAAATTTTCACAATGATAAATCAAGTTTTTACCAATGGATTCCATCATCAAAGATCAGTTTTTGTTAGGTTTTTTTATTTCACATGCGCATTTGACATCACTAAACATAATGGTCAAACCTATGTGACACTTAATGGTTAAAATTGAATTAACCTAATGGTTAAATCTAATGGCTCAACTTAAGCTAAAATTAGTAGCCAAATTTAATGGTTAAACATAATGGTTACACCTAGTGGTTAAATTTAAGTAGGCAAGTGGATGGGTAGGTAGGTGGGTAGGTAAATAGATAGGTGTATGAAGTTGAACAAATATAGGTGGGAAGGTAGATAAATAAATAAATAAATAGTAGGTAGGTGAGTGGATGAATGGGCAATATATAAGTAAGTAGTTAGCTAAGTAAATAGGTGGGTGAGTAGGTAGGATGTAGACACATAGGGTAACAAACCATGTCACATTTGATTAAAAAACATTGACCATTTTGACTAATTAATTTCCCACTCAATTAAAGATCGTTGGCCATTTTGATTAAACTTGACTAGAAATATTTAATAAAATAAATCACTATAATCAAGTTGATCATTCAAATCATACATGTGTCATTCAAGCCTTTAGCCTTTAATCAAAATGTAAATATCCATTAGTAAAAAATGACAAATTAATTAATTTGAACCTTTTTAAAATCATGATTTGTAATAATGAAGGTTTAAATGTATGCGACATTAATGTTGTTTAAATTTGTGATCTTGATCATTAATTTTCAAATTTTCATTTGAAGTCAAAGCTTCTACATTTGTTCAAGGAGATTAATTTCAAGGTTTGAGCAAACATGAAAAGTGAACTTGTTTCTTCGCTTGATTTTTTCCTTTAAGGGTTTTGGGTTTTTTTGTTTTAAAAATTATATCATTTTAGGTCAAAACATGTGAACATTGTATTTTTGGATGGAAGTTAATGACTTTTTTTCAATCATTTTCATCCTTGTTGATGTTCACGTAAATGTTGGTTTCATTGTGCCACTCCACATGAATTTAGCGATGACATGTGTAAGAAATCAATCATAGTAATCTCCAAAAGTTCATAAAACATCTTAAACTCAATTACTTTGCATTTTGTTATTGTTTTTTTATCTTCATGATCTTGAACCACACATTATTTACAAAAAAAACCAATATTGATTTTCTTGTTTTTTCATGTTTTTCTTTTTAAATGTGAAATCGTATTTTATGTTTTTGAGTTTTTTTAGGTTATATTTTTAGATTTTGATGTACTTAAATTGTAGTTTGGGTCTTTTTCAATAATCTTTGTTAGGATTTGGGGGGTTGCCATATCTTGATTTGTATAGATTTCAACATTTGCAATGTATTTGAATGTGAAGAACTTGATTGAGAGAGGGAAAAGTTCACAACCATATTAATCAAAAATTTAGCATGTGACGCATTAATAACAAAAACCATGCAAAGTTCATTCATTCATAGATTCGTACATTTTACACATGAATATCGTGCATTGAAAACATGTGTGACACTAGATAAATGTGTTGACAGATGAAGTACAAACCTATAAATGAACAAATGTCACACAAATTTTGCATCTTCTAATAAATTTGTGTTTCAAATGTGTTTTCAATACATGATTTTAATATGTGAAATGCACAAATTTCAATTGAACAAAATTTGCACAATTTTCATTACTAAATCATGAGATGCTAAGTTTATGATTAGTAAGTGTGACCAATAGATCAACTCAACATGTAAACACAAAACAAGAGCCAAAAATCACATAACTCAATGTAAGTGAGGAGGTTGTTGGGGGGCAAGGAATTGAAACTATTACTTGGAAGATCCAATTTTCAATATTATAGAAGAACCAAAAGGGTTAACTTCCCCATAACCAAATTTCACTTTTATGGGTGTTGTTCATGTTAAATGATTCAATAATAGTCATTATGGTCCAAACTTACCAAATAATGAAATGTGTGACTTGTTGCCCTTTTGGTCAATCATCCAATGGTAATAGCACAAACAATCCTAAGAGGGTATTATTTCTTACAATTCCTATACATGGCATCACTAGCATGAAAAATCATGTTGTTAATGAACATGCTACTATTATAATCTAAGACAAATAATAGAGGCTTCTTGAAATGGTTGTTGTAAGTAAAAGGCAGAAACAAAATAAGAGGAAGGCATTGGCACTATAGTCATTATTAAGTTAAAAAAATGAAAACCCTTACAAATTAATAACCCTAACAAACAATGATATGTTGAAGACCTAGTACTATTCATTGTTAAAGGGGTACATGCCAATGTTAGTTATGGACAATTCATGGTTGTAACCTTTTGTAATAAGACAATGTGATAGATTGAGATTTCCATTTCATAAGCAACTTGTCCAAGAACATATTTCAGAGTTGTTGGCTAACACCATGGTTGATCTTTGGATGTCCAAATCTAGTTTCAATACCTTTGCATTGGTAATCAACTTCATTAATGAGGAGTGGGTGCCTTGCCATGTTATAGTTGGTATGTTTGAAGCTCTTAACACATCTAGAGCAACCTTGGTAGAACAAATGAAGTCATTTTTGGTTGAATACCAACTTTCGATCAAAATTATTGTTTGTGTCAAGGATGAAAGTGCAAAACTAAACACTATTGTTATTGCATTAACATATGTTGTTTCTTTTGCACCATTGCAAATTGCATCATCATTTATTGACATTTTCTTTTGGCATTTTTTTTTCAAGGCATGTTAATATGCCACAAATGAGACTAAAGTGGTGGTTGGGATGAAAGAGGTGAATTCATGGAAGTTTAGAGTTCTTTGTAAAATACTATCACATGGACAAAAAAGTTCAGGAAGGGAAGGTACGAGTGGAAGTGAGCTTGCAAAAAAACTGGCTTGAATATTCAATATTGTTGACATATTCACCAATTTGTAGCATTGTCTACTAGGAGTGTAAAATTTGGATAAATGAATGATGATATAAAAAAATTGATTGACCAATGCAAGGATTGGTTGTGTTCTTACTCTTGGGAGCGTGGAAGACTTCTTTCCTGCTGAAGAGGACATATTTGATGACTATTAGGATGGGCTCGAGGAAGCTTGTCTTTTTGAGACTTGATTACCACATTTTTTTATTTTTTTGAAGATTACATGATATAGTTCTAAAGTCTATGTAGGATTGTTTTGGCTTCCAATTAGAATACATATTAGAAACAAGTAACAAAAAACACATATGTATAGTGGAGGTTGACAATAGTCATTTCAAATATATGACATAGGATTTAAAACCACTTATATCTTTGATGCACCTCCCTTTGTCATGGGATTGTTGAATTCTTTACATTGAGTTTAATCATGAGATTTCTCAAGTGTTGTAAACATTTGTATACATTAAAGTAGCAATGTATTGCTTCATTTAGCATTGCAAAGGTGAAGATTGAGAAGTTCAATACATTATGTATCTTTATTGCACCATCCTTTGTTGTGCAATGGAGTGCTTGAACTCTTTACTTTTTACATTCAAGAAAAGTGTAATGGAATTTGCAATTCACATTCATTTTGATTCATGATTTCTCTCAAGTTGTAAACATCTGTAATCTAAACATGTTGATTTAGCAATGGGCACATACGTATATGAAAGTTTTGCATTTGTGCCTCTCAATGAGGACCTTGAACATTTCAATGTCATATTAAATGTTGTCATACATTTGAAAATTGCAAGATCGAAAAATGAAATAAAATAAATTGATACCAATGCCTCATTGCATATACCAACCGGTATAGCGATAAAAATATTTATGATATTGATACTATTGCATAGCCCGTTCACATCCCTCCATAATTTATATTAGACTGGTATTTGATTCCTAAAAAATATTTCACATACTAGTGTTGGCCTGATATTTCATTTTTCCCATAACCTATATACCAATACCAGACCGGTATAATTTTTTTGATACCAGACCAACACCAGTTAAAACCTTAAACCCTAAACCCTTAAACCGATGTTTGGGCAGATATCCAAATTTTTCGGATATCAGACCCCCATATCACCTTAAAAACTCTTTGGATATTTAAAAAAAAAGGTGATATCCAGAGTTTAAAGCTTGACTGAAAGTCTTAAACCATGGACTAGGTACCAGACCTAATTAGTAAGGAATTAGTAAGGAACAGACCTAATTAGTAAAACCAATTAGGAATTTTTTTTTTCAGGCCTCCTTGTTTGTGTACCAGTCAGAATTGTGAGTAGGTTACTAATGCCTCCATGGATGAAGAATTGGATTTGTGATCCATCCTTCTCTGGATGGATGAATGATGGAAGAATGGTTCAGACCTCCACGACGCCAGGAAAAACTCGGGCTTTAAGAACGCAAGAAAGAACAAGAGAGTGCGAAGAAGCGAAATCTTTCAAGCTCTCGTCGTGCACGAGTTTACTCCAGTTTTTTCACACCCAAATCTGCAGGATTCTCTCGCTTGTTGTTGGGCTTCACTGGTTCTCTGTTCATTGAAGAAGTATTTTTTTTCCCCCCTTTCCTCTCTCTGTGTGTCTTTCGTTTTTTTCTTTTTTTTTCCTGGGTTTTGTTTGGGGTGGTGGGTATTCTTCTTCTTTGCTTCTTCAGATCTGGTGTTGGAGGTCTTGTGCACAGAAACAAAGGACCAAAAGAAGGAGGCAGGAGGCAGGAGGGAGGAGGAGAACAACAACAAATTTGTTGTGGTGTTTGTGGAAACATCTTTGCTTGCCAACATGAAGGCGTTGATATTGGTGGGGGGATTTGGGACTAGACTCAGACCTCTGACTCTGAGTGTGCCTAAGCCTCTGGTGGACTTTGCCAACAAGCCTATGATTCTGCACCAGGTGTGTGTGGGTGGTCAAACATTGGTTTCTCATAGCTTCTTGTTGTTTTTCCCCCCCCCCAACCAGGATCCTGAATAAGGAAATCTCAAAACAAGAAAGAACTCCTTTGGCTTCCCAATTGTTTCCTGTGCAACTTTACACATGGGTCCGGAGGTCATGCGAAAATTGAGCACCACCCAAAGCCCAGAAATGCTTCTCTGACGAAAAAACTATGTTGTACTCTTTCCAAAGAGTACAACAAGGGGGTGTTGCTGGTCATAGAGCTAGATGTGATTCACATCATTGAGACCAAACCGTATATGGCGTGCGGGAGTATCTTGCTCAAGAAGCAGATTGCTGCCCATAGAAATCTGTGAATTTTAGGTCAGAAGACAGACTGACATGTGAGTCTTTTGTGGAAATTTGGCAAACCGAATGTTTAGATGCTTTTTCATCTTGCAGAAGATGAGAGGCAAAGCTTTTGTAAAAGCTTCTAAACCCTCACTCCTGAGTCCTGACGGATGATCTAAAACCACCCCCCCAGTTTTGCTTGAAGGGACGGGGTTTCACTTCTTTTTCTGCGGGGTGGGGTACAAGTGTTGCTTAAGCCATCAAGATGTGGGACATGAGTGGCTTCTGCAGATTGAGGCATTGAAGGCAGCTGGAGTTAATGAAGTGGTGTTGGCCATCAACTATCAACCTGAGGTAAAGACTGAATTCACAAATCAAAGAAAGAAATCTTTTTTTGTGCAATTTTATTCTGTGTGTCCCTTGCAGCAATGATTTTCTCTGATGGCGTGGATCTGAAGTACAAAATTCATGCTATTTCATGAGTTGTAAATTGCAAATTATAAGGTGAAAACTATTGCCATATATATATATGTATATGTGCAAATCATGCATCTGTCTACAAGAACTCTGGAAGAAATTATGACATTTCCTATTTTTCAGTCCGTTGGACTCCTGCAAAATTGTGGCGTGGCAACTAACTACTACCTTGAGAATCAGCAGATGTGAAGCTTTTGTAGCAAATGGCTGACTTGCTTGCAGTTGGTTGCCAGCTTATGAATATCTGTTCCCAATTTCTCCAATTTGGACAGTGCTCACATCCTCAGTGTCTGAAGAAAAAAACTGTATGGTTGGTGCAGGTGATGATGAACTTCATAAGGGACTTTGAAGAGAAACTGGGCATCAAAATCATATGTTCTCAGGAGATGGAGCCGATGGGAACTGCAGGCCCACTTGCGTTGGCCAGAAAAATACTTGATGATGGATCAGGAGATCCCTTTTTTGTGTTGAACAGTGATGTCATCAGCGAGTACCCTTTGGGTCAAATGATTGAGTTCCACAAGAGTCATGGTGGTGAAGCAACAATTATGGTAACAAAGGTAATGTTTATCATACTCAGGTACTGCTGTTGTTTTTCCCCGTCAGTTCTTAGGTAGATCAATTGCACACTATGTCTGGCTAAGATGTCAGTTGGATTGGTCCTTTGTATGACTGTCACTGCTTCTGTTGTGGTCATATTTCTCTTTCTGTAGTGATTTGGGGTAACAAATTAGCAGTCGGGATCCTATTTGAGAGTCAAGGACATCATAAGAAGCATTTCAAGGTAGCTCAGGGAATCTATCATGGCATGCACAATTTTTTTTGATTTTTAATTTTTTGAAGGTTGGGGTAGAAATTTGAAAACCCCAGATCTGCATTTGGTATGATATGAACTCAGTAGTGGTCAGCCACATGATCAGGATGCTGTGAGTTAGTGCAACATGCAAATGAATGTAGCACGATTTTTTTGTTGGGCAGGTGGATGAGCCATCCAAATATGGTGTGGTTGTGATGGATGAAGAGACCGGTTGTGTGCATCGCTTTGTGGAAAAACCACAGCAATTTGTGGGAAACAAAATCAATGCAGGCATCTATCTCTTGAGCACAAAAACACTTGACCGTATTCAGCTCCGACCCACATCAATTGAGAAGGAAATTTTTCCAAAAATTGCAGCTGAAAACAAACTTTTTGCTATGGTTTTGCCTGGCTTTTGGATGGACATAGGCCAACCCCGTGATTACACTATTGGTCTTCGCCTATACCTTGCATCCTTGAGACAGAAGTCACCAAAACTACTTGCTTCAGGGCCAACATATTTGGGTAACGTAATTGTGCATGAGAGTGCTGTGATTGGGGATGGCTGTTTAATTGGACCTGACGTATCCATTGGCCAAGGTTGTGTGATCGAGTCAGGAGTTCGTCTCTCACGTTGTACAATAATGCGTGGGGTTCGTGTGAAAAAGCATGCATGCATTGTGGGGAGTATCATTGGCTGGCATTCAACTGTGGGTCAATGGGCACGCATTGAGAATATGACAGTGCTAGGTGAGGATGTCCATGTGTGTGATGAAGTCTTCAGCAATGGTGGTGTTGTTCTTCCACACAAAGAGATCAAAGCCAGTATTTTCAAGCCTGAGATTGTTATGTAGAGATCTCAACAAAGTCAGCCCATAATGTGGTGTAGCTGCCTCATGAGGCCCCCAGACTTCCGTTTGGTGTATAGATCAGTTAGTCTTGGCAGTCACTGGCATTCATGTGATTATATTCTTTTCTACTACTGCAATAAATTTCACCAAAAAAGTGATAGAATGCGCATAATCAACTCATTGTTTTCGGGCTTGCTTGAAGCCACCTAATACCTAATATAAACAATTGTTGGTGATTCTGTGCCTCTGATTTCAGTCCGAATCATTTGCTCATCTGCACCCAACTTGTACAAACCAGTAGCCTCATGGTGTGATCCCTTAAAATGCTGGTAGGATCAGATGCAGCATGTGGCTAATGTTGGCCACAAGGATGAAAGAATAAAAGGGTGCAGCTACAGTAAATTCTACGCCGTTTTGCTGCTAAACACTAGCTGGGATTCAATGCAATTCTGTAATCACATATCTCAATTGTGTGGTTCCAAATAAATTTTTTCTAAACAAAATTTTGAAGGTCAGATCAGAGCAATTCGGTTCATGATTACAACAAAAGAAGCAACAGTCTTTGTCACAAGTTGTAGTTTAACATGTTGCGTCTGCCCAAGTGAGATTTTCTGTGTTGTGCCTTTTGTGAGAGTTAGCTGTAATTTGAGTTTTGGTTACCATGCTCTGGTTGAGTTTGCCCAAGCTAATTTTTTTTGTATTGCGCCTTTGTGAGGGTTAGCTATTATTTGATTGATTGTTGAGTTTTAGTTGACATGCTCCGGTTGAGTCTGCCCAAGCTAAATTTTGTCGTCTTTTGCCTTTGTGAGAGTTAATTATTATTTGATTGATGGTTATGGAAAACAATGGATGTAAACATTGATATCAAGAGTGTTAGTTAACATGCTTTGACAAGTTGGCCCAAGTCAAGTTCTTTGCATCATGCTTTGACAAGTCGGCCCAAGTCAAGTTCTTTGCATTGTGCTTTTGTGTGTGGGGTTAGTTGTTATTTGATTGCTAGTTGTGATATTAGTGGTAGGTGTAGGCGTTGACATGACAATGTACAACATTTCTTGTTCACAAACACATAACAAGTTTTGCAAATTTATGATTGATATGTTGCAAAAATTCAGTACCAAAAGTTTTATTGTGTAACTGTATGTATATCGTAATCAGAGTTGTACTAAGAAACCATGTGTAAAGTTTAACAATTGGATCTCACTTTTTGTATGCTGTAGTATTTTCAAGCAAACATTATAAGAGTACCAGGGTTTTTTTGCCCCCAATTTTGTGATATCGAAAATTTAGCAAAATTTTCCAAAAATTAGTCAAATCTATCTATGAAGGAAGGTAGTTTGTTTTAGTTTGTTTTGTAGTTATGAGATCCATGAAACCAGGATGCTTCAGATTGTGTTCTTGGTGTCTTTGGAAAGCTCTCGACGAAGAGGGGTGCATGGGCTTGGTTCGACGACGTTTGGACTTGTAGTGCAAAAGTTCTTGAATATTGAATGATTTCTTCACTGAAAATTAAATTAAATCATAGGTGAAAATTTCGGAGGAATTGGAATGTGGCTTTGGTGTTCTTGGAAAGATCTTGATGAGCAGGATTTAATGGAATTGATTTGGTAAGATTTGGATTCAAAATATGGGAGATACTGATTTAAAAGTGATTTCTGCCACTGAAAATTCAATTAAATGCCAAAAAACCAAGTTTTGGAAGGAAAAATCAGTTGAGAAACGTGGTAACACTTGAAGGCTTACCATTCAATTCAAGCATGATTTCCTTTCATATTTGGCTGTTCAAAAAATCGATACATACATTTGCAAAACAATGTTCACATGTTGAGTTGCCCTATTTTGTAATGGGTTCACACTTGGGCCAATGGCACAGGCCACACTAGTTTATACTTGAGAAACAAAAATTTCCAAAAATTTCCCAGTTTGTTATGTTGTGAATAAAACATGGTTTCATCAACACGACATGGCAATGTGAAGAAAAGCATAGGGTAGCAATTCGCATCAAACTTTACAACTCAAGTTGTAGTAAGTCTTAGTGGGCATGTTGTGGAGTTCTTTCTGCAAAACTTTGAACACTCTTGTTAATTAATATATAATTTTCGCATTGGGCAGAAGTTTGCACATCATGCATGTGCAATATTTTTAAGGCTGCCTCAAAGAAGGGTCTGTAGCATGACCCATGATGGAGTAGGGTTTGTTAAAGA